>ERZ1292629.1925-Hain-H43-01um-R1-1925-length-18903-cov-6_pt1 | contig 18903 bp, 21 predicted proteins | sample MGYA00564399_ERZ1292629 | MGnify/ENA primary metagenome ERZ1292629 (study PRJEB36523, sample SAMEA6512636) | groundwater metagenome | collected 2019-01-08 | study: AquaDiva: Metagenomics assemblies of 32 groundwater samples | reverse complement strand
GAGCATCTCCCTCTTAAGGAGACGGTTCGGCGTTCGATTCGCCGGCGGCTCACAAAAATATCCTATAATACTTGCTATTATCTTCATAATATCCTATAATAGTCACTTATGCCTAGAGTTGAACGAGAAAGACAGAGACCACCGATAACTACTGAGACTTATGCTAGCGGAAGAGTAAAAGTGGTACATCCACACGATTTAGATCGTGAGGTTCATGTTGTGGTTGACAGTCACACACAATTAGTTATACAAAATTATACACAATTTGAAGGTGGCCTTGAAGGTGAAATAAGAAGAGTAGAATTAAGAAAATCAGGCCATCATAGACTTATCTGTGAAGTACAAAGAACTGAAGTAAAAGATGATCAATATGTTTATCAAGTTCATTCTCCTCGTGGATTAGTCGGAGAAATGACTACAGGAAGCTTAGCTAATTTAGATTTAGCTTTTGCAGGACTATTCGTTACAGACAGCAGATCTTTTAGACGTAAAGTTGGAACATCAAGATTTACGCCTGATGAGAAAGTAAAAACTTTTATTCAAACTACTGATACTGTTGCAAGAGCCCATAGGAATAATCCAAGCTGCTAATTTCTAATTAATCCCTATTTTAATGTATAATGATTTTTATCTTATACAATGGCAAAATTTAATATAGATTTAATAAAAAGAAATCTTTTCTCCCTTATAAAATACTTAATAGGTTGGCCACTTTCTTTTATTGCCTTATTTTTTGTATTGAGAATGGTTTTTGATAGTGCTTCTAAAGCAATTCCAAATATAACCAACATAAATTATGGATTTTTATTAATTGGAATACTTTCTTTTCTTTGCTATTTCTTCTTAAGAACATATCTTTGGAAATATATTCTAGGTGAAAAAGGGGAACATATATCATTTAAGAAAAACTCTTTATACTGGTCAACTTCTGAACTTAAAAGATATGTTCCTGGAAACATCTGGTCATTTTTAGCTAGAACTTCATCCCTTGAGAAAGAGAGTCTTACTAAAAAAGATGTATTTTCATTCCTAACTTTTGAAGCAGGGATGGTAGCAATTTCTTCATTTGCAGTATCTTTCTTCTACATCTTAAGTGTTTTAAAAACAGAAGAGCTAATATTAACATTTAAATTATTTTTTGTTTTTATAATGCTTCTTTTTATTTTTAGTACAGTAATTTATAAATTACTAATTAAAAATGAGAAATTACAATCTATATTTAAATTTATTCTTCATGAAAACTCACCATTTAGAAACATAAAGCTTTTAGGACTTGGTATCCTCACTTTTTTTATGTTAGGCGTGGGTAATTATTTTTCTATTACTTCACTTTTTTACCTTGACATAAGAAACATATTAATACTTGTCTCTTTATTTACTTTTTCATATTTTGTAGGCTATATTTCTATAATTACTCCGATGGGACTTGGCGTACGAGAGGGAGTTACAACAATTGGACTTTCTGCTTATTTATTATCCTCTGCAGCAGCTGTATCTTCTATTTTTTCAAGGATTGTATTTATTGCATCTGAGCTTATCTTCCTAAGCTTATTAATTTTATGGAACAATCTTAAAGTTAATGTTTTAAAAAAACTAGAGAATATAATTTTTGAAAGAAAGCATTTAGTCTTTTTAATTATTTTTATCTGTTTATATATTTTATATTTTACTCTTGCTAGTTTTTTAAGATTTGATAATTTTTATACTGGTAGATTTGATCTTGGAAATATGGATCAAACTGTTTGGAATACGCTAAATGGGAGAATTTTCCAACTTACTGATCCAGATGGAGTAGAAACAGTATCAAGATTTGCAATACATGGAGATATTATTCTAGTTTTACTTTCTCCTTTGTATTTAATCTGGTCTGATCCAAGAATGTTACTACTTTTACAAACTGTAGTACTTTCTTTAGGTTCTATTTTTGTTTATCTAATTGCAAGAAAAGTATTAGTTGATAAAAACTTAAGTTTTGCTTTTGCCCTCTCTTATTTACTCTACCCAGCAGTTGGCTACGTAAACCTATATGACTTTCATGCAGTTTCCCTTGCCACAACCTTTTTACTTGCAGCGTTTTATTTTTATTTAACCAAAAACTATATATTAGTTACTGTTTTTGCACTCCTTAGTGCCTTTACAAAAGAACAGGCTTGGGCAATTACATCGCTTTTTGGTTTTTATATTTTTATAAAAGAAGTATTAAATAAAACAAAAAGAAATTTAAAGGAAGCTTTATTTGGATTTATGTTGTTTGTACTTAGCGCTTTAATGTTTGTTTTATTATTTTGGAAAATTATTCCTTTCTTTAAAGGTGGGAACCATTTTGCCCTTGAATACTATTCGCAGTTTGGCTCAACAACCTCTGAGATTATTAAAAATATATTATTAAATCCAGTAAAAACAATTACCACTCTTACCGAAGGAACAAGGCTTGTCTATCTATCAGAACTTTTTGGACCTTTGGGCTATCTTTCAGTTTTATTCCCAGTTCTTTTAATTTTTACTATTCCTGATTTAATGATTAATCTTTTAAGTCAAAACCCACAGCTTCATCAAATCTATTATCAATATTCATCAACCATTACCCCTTTTGTCTTTATTGCAGCTATTTTTGGAACAAAATTAATACTAGATAAAGTTAAACTATTAAACCCTCAACATTTAGCAATCTACATTTTTATTACAACCTTAATTTTTGCTTATCAAACAGGCCCACTTCCTTTTTCAAATAGACCAAATATAGATATGTTTACAAAGCAAATGGAGAATAGGTTTGTAGTAAAAACCATTATTGATTCAATCCCTAAAAACCTAAGCGTTGCCTCAACAAATAATCTAGGATCACACTTGTCGCAAAGAGAAAATATCTATACTATTCCGTATGGATTAGATAGGGCAGATGCAATCGTATTCTTGCTTGAAAGAGGATATTCAGAAATTGATTATCAAACACAGTTAATGATGATAGAAAAATTAAAACAAGATCCAATATTTACCCTTGAATTTGAAGATACAAACTTTTATTTATTCCTAAGGAAAAACTTAGCGCTAGATTTTAAAAATTAGCATTTAGAGCTAGCTTTTCTCTCTCATATTTATCAGCCATATAACCATTAGGAACGGTTTTTAATTTTGGTCCATACAAAAGATATGCATTTCTAATCGTATGGTCTCCATATTTTTCATTTATCTTATCTATTACTCCTAAAAGCTTATGGGAAGATTTCTTATCTTCAAATAAACTAAGTGTTGTATTACAATTATCCTCAAGACTACTTGCACCAATACTAATTCTTCTTACATAGTCTCCACTTTCGAAATTAAAATGATTATCTTTTAAGATTAAAAGAATTATTTCAAAGAGTGTTTTACCGCTTTCAAAGTAGACTAAGACTGTTTTTCTACCATGAATTGACTTACTGCCACCAAGATATATAAATGCTGTCCTAGCGCTTTTACGCAGCCTTCTAAGCTTAAGTGATACTTCTTCGCATAACTCATAAATATTTTGTAAAACAGCTCTTTTATCAAAGGTATTCTCTAGTAAACAATAGTTTCTGCCAACAGATTTTGTTTTATCGTGAATATAGTAGGGAGTAACTGGGCTTAAATCAATTCCTTTACCTAAATTATATAAAAAATGCCCTTCAACGAATTTAAATTCTCTTATAAGTAAATCTAAGGGTGCTGCTTTTAAATCTAAAGGGGTATGAATACCTAGTTTTTGCAGCCTTTCTGCAATTTTGTCTCCAATTCCGCAAAAATCAGTTAACTTAGATCTTTTATAAACTTCGTCTAGGTTTTTTGTTGTTATCTGCATAAAACCATCTGGCTTATTCATTCCTGATCCAAGCTTTGCCAAGAGCTTATTATGTGACATACCAACAGAAACAGTAATGTACTCTCCAATTTCTTCTCTAATTCTTTGCTTAATTTTCTCAATAAGACTAAATGAACCTCCAAAAAGGTCCTTTGTCCTAGTTATATCCATAAATACTTCATCTAAAGAGAAAAGCTCAACAAAAGGGGAGTAGTCACTGCAGATATTTAAAAACTTTTGTGTAATCTCCCAGTATTTCTCAAAAGAAGCACTGGTAAAAATAAGGTCAGGAGCAATTTGAATTGCCTCCCACCTAGTACTTGGAGATTTAACGCCTAACTTTTTAGCCTGGCGACTTGCTGCAATAATGCAATTTCTACCGTTTTGAGCAGTAACGGCAATAGGCTTGCCTCTAAGTTTTGGATTAAACTGCTGTTCACAAGATGCAAAGTATGAATCAAAATCGATATGTAAGATTACTTTATCCATTAAGCAAAAAACCAAAAGGCATACATTTTGAGGACTTTCTTAATAAGTATTAAGGGCAGCATAAGAATAGATTAATGGAAAATAATACGAAAATCAACAGAACAAAATACGACAAAATAGATCAATATTTTAGGCCTATATTTTGCAATTTAGCCATAAATTAGCTATAATACAGCCTTATGCCAGTAAACCAAGAATTAGTATCAAGATTACAAGGATTATCGAAAGAAAGATACATAAACGACGAACTAAGATATTTCTTTTGTAATGAAAAAATGCTTAGCACAGTTGTTCCAACAATTGCAGAAAAAAGAGCACAAGCTCCAGGAGGAATTGGTCTTATTATTGGAACAGGTGGTATTTTTTCGCTTTTACCATCCCTTGATCTTGAGGGTGTAATAATGGTTGATAAAAACCCTTCAGTTTTAAGATTTAGTAGATTTCTAGCAGATACAATAAGAGAGGCACAAACTCCTTTAGAAGTTGAAGAAGCTGTAACTAGTTTTACAGAAACTGATTATTTTACCCAATGGATGCAAAACAGAACATTTTCTATTGCCACTAGAGATGTTTCCAGTAGAAGACACTTTGCAATATATTTAGAACGCACTTTAGACAGTGAAAAACGATATTTTGCAGATGTTCATTGGTCTAATCCAGATAGATTTAGAGAGGCTCAAGAAACCTTACAACATACACCTATTATATTTATAAATGCAGATTTAAATGATTCTACCTTTACAGGCTCTGTTGCAGATATCTTGGGGACATATAATGCTCCTTTATCATATGTTAATTTAACCAATGCACACGTTCATCCTTGGAAAGTATCCCTTGAAGCATTAGATATGTTACCAATAACTGATCAAACCACTATTCAGTATTCAGACTACTATGATCCAACTGGCAAAACTATTGAACAACTACACATGATGATTGCTCCTTCTTTAGCTGAATATAAACAATTAGTAAGAAATAAGGGAAAAATTAAATAGTATTTTAAAAACTTATGCCAGTAAGAACTGAATTATTAAGAGATCTACAGGGATTATCTGAAAATACGAAAAGGAGTAATGCCCCATACGGACATTTATTCTGTAACGAAACTTTAGTAGACCTTGCTGTGCCACAAATTGAAGCACAAAGAAAAAAAATGCCTAAAGGTGTAGGTTTGGTTATCGGAAGTGGAGGCATCATGTCGCTTTTACCATCACTTGATCTTGATGGAGTAATAATGGTTGATATTAACCCAGCGGTTTTAGCCTTTGGTGAACATGTTGGACAAGCAATTAGAACATCAGATACGCCATCACAAGCTGAACAAGTAATATTTGAAGCAGACGACCCAGAGAAAAGCTTTGCTAGTCAAATGTATGTTACAGATAGAGGATTATATATGCAACACCTATATAAATATCCATTTACTGATGAGTATCGTAATTTTGGTACATATCATTGGAGAAATACTGCTAGGTTTGAGGCTGTAAAAACTGCTGTTGAAGAAACTCCGATAGTTTTTGTACAGGCATATGTCACAAGCCCTGCCTTTTTATTAAATCTAACTAGGGCTTTATATAGATTTGGGCAACCTCTTTCCTATGTTAATTTTTCAAATCTTAGCACTTGGAGAAATGGTGACATGGATTTTATCGATAATTTGCCAATTGAGCGAAGAACCACTATTCAATTTGCAACATTTGAAGACACAACAGTAGAACAAAAGTGCCCAAGAGTCCACGTTACTGATTCTGTTTCTGAGTATAAACAGAGAGTAAGGAGAACAGATTAAAGTCTTAAGCAATAAAAACTATAGGAAACTATGTTATAATAACTGTGCAGCCAAAAGCTGCTTTTATTATGGATAAATTCACATCTGACAAAATAAGAAATGTAGCTGTTATTGCCCACGTTGATCATGGAAAAACAACGCTAGTTGATTTCATGCTTAAACAGTCTCACACTTTTAGGGAAAATGAGGCTGAAATGAGTCAAACAACAATTTTAGATAGTAATCCACTTGAAAGAGAAAGAGGAATTACAATTTTAGCTAAAAATACAGCTATTTATTACAAAGACTACAAAATCAACATTATCGATACTCCAGGACATGCTGATTTTAGTGGAGAGGTAGAAAGAACTCTTAATATGGCTGATGGAGCACTGCTTATTATTGATGCACAAGAAGGTCCTATGCCTCAAACAAAATTTGTCTTAAAAAAAGCTTTAGAATTAGGTCTTCGCATAATTGTAGTTATTAATAAAATTGATAAAGCTCTTGCTGATATCAATAAAACAATTGAAAAAACCCATGATCTATTCTTAGAGCTTGCAACAGACACAGAGCATTTAGATTTTCCAACATTTTACGCAATTGGAAGAGAAGGAAAAGCTTCTAAGGATTTAAGCCTAGTAAACAGCGCAACTACTCTTGAATCAATTTTAGATGAAATTATTACCTTTATACCTAGCCCTAAAGTTGAAGAAGGAGATTTCCAAATGCTTGTTACAAGCCTTGATTATGATACTCATAAAGGAAAACATATTATTGGCAGAATTAGAAGGGGAATATTAACAAAAGGACAAGCTTTAATCCTTCTTGGAGCAAACGGTCAAAGACAAATTGGAAAGGCTGACAGTATTAGAGTTTCTCATGGTCTTAAAAAGATTGAAGTAGAAAGAGTAGTTGCTGGAGATATTGTTGATATTACTGGTGTTGCAAATGCGACAATAGGAGATACGGTAGCTGACGTTAAAAGTCCTGATGAGCTACCAAGAATTGAAGTAGAGGAGCCAACAATTAGAATTACTCTATCAGCCAATACTTCTCCAATGGCGGCAAGAGAAGGAAAGTTTACAAACTCAAGACAAATTCATGAAAGACTAATAAAAGAACTTGAAACAAATATTAGTTTAAGAATGCAACAAGATGGAGAAAAGTTTATTCTTTCAGGAAGAGGAGAACTTCACTTATCAATTCTTATTGAAACACTAAGAAGAGAGGGATATGAATTCCAAGTTGGAAAACCAGAAGTTATTCTAAAGGTAATTGAAGGTGTAAAAATGGAACCTGTTGAGGATTTAATGATAGATATTCCAGATGAATATTTAGGAGCTGTAACAAGCGAACTAGGAGCAAGAAAAGGACTTATGACAAATATGTTTTCAGATGGAAAAGGAAATACAAAAGTAGAATATAAAATTCCATCTAAAAATACACTTGGAATAAGAAGCGCTTTACTTACCTCAACAAAAGGAACTGCAATTATAAACAGTATTTTTGATAAATATGAACCATTAACTCCTCCTATTGATCAGATAAGAAATGGTGTATTAATAGCCTCAGAAGCAGGAAATGCTCTTCATTATGGATTAGATAATGCACAACAAAGAGGTGTTACATTTATTAATCCAGGAACTAAAGTTTATGAAGGAATGATAATTGGAGAAAACAGTAGAAAAGAAGATATAGAAATAAATGTTACCAAAGAAAAAAAGCAAACTAATATGAGAGCTTCAACTTCAGATGTAAATTTGGGAGCATTAACTCCAGCAATAGTAATGAGTCTTGAACAATGCTTAGATTTCTTAGAAGATGACGAACTCTTAGAAGTAACACCATTAAACTTAAGGCTACGTAAAAAATATCTTACCAGGCTTGAAAGAGTTAGAAATTCTAGATAACAATACTCTCCATGATAGAACTTGCATTACCCATCGAAAGACCTAGAATCCTTTCCAAAGGAGAAAAAGAGAGGTTAAAAACTGATATCTTGGATACTGCTATTGAGGAGAGATTTCCCTTAGTTTATGCGCATCTTCCTGAGGTTGAGACTTTTATATCAAATAGTATTGATTTAATTCAAAGACTTGAACTAGCAACATACCAAAGACATCCTCAAATTCATACTGACACTGATGTAATATACATAGATTCTGGACCTGGTCCATATAGTTATGGCATGCTTGAAGAAGGAAAAACAGATCTAGATGATAAAAATTACCATAAATGGGCATGGTCAAGAAAAATGGATAGAGCAAGAATCAGAGCTGCATATACACTCGCATCACTTATCACAGCAAAAAGGATAGAGGAAGAAGGCGGATCTTTAGAATCTCCTCAAGCACTTTCTGTACAAGACTTTGCAAATCATAGTCCATACTTAATGTACACATCTGTAGACTGGCAAGAAGCACATATTAAACATGCCTTACAAATTGCAAGACAAAATGGTTCTTTTAAAATACCTGACGAAAAATTAGTTATGTATGGACAATTTATAAATAGAGCGGGGGAAGTAAAACCTATTGTTCACACAGAAGATCAAATGGAAGGTTTAACTTTACCCAATAACCCTGATGGTAGTAATCCAAGAAGAGTGATTATAGTATCTCATCCAGCACATTTTCCTAGATTATTATCTGTATTAGGAAAAAATCCAGACAGAATACCGAGAGAAACTGTTTTACAACTTTTTCCAATACCTACGCCCAAAGATGCAGTAGTACCTTATGCAACAGCAGAACTACTGGGAACTATACCAACTATACTTGTGAAACAAAAAGGAAGCTTTACTCCGTATAGAAACTACATGATATAAAAGTTTTAATTCGTAGTTATATGAACTCTTGATTGATCAATAATAGCTGGAAACTGTAATTGAGTTTTAATTTGAACCTTATAAAATACATTTCCATTATCTAAGGCTATTGGAGATGAAGTTTTAAATACAGAAGTTGAGTTACCATCAAAAGTAATCTCTGAATTCCAAACAGGATGCTTGTCTGTAGCGTTATAAAGCCTTACGCTTGCTGTTTCATTACCAGTTGGAATATGTAAAGATACTTCAAAAGTAACACTTTTTATATTGCCATAACCTTTACTATCAATTGAAGCTTGAAGTCCAGCTAAATCCTGCCAATCTGAAGAACTACCAGAACCAGAACCAAAAGGAACATAATATTCTCTTACGTTAGTACTTGTTGTATTTATATTTGAAGCAGAACTTACTGAAATAGAAGTAGGAGTAAGAGTGGTCGTGACAGTACTTAAATTACTTAAAGACTCATTAATTAATGCCTTACATTCACTAGTACAAGTATTTGAACTACCTGTTTTTTGATTAATAGAGAAAGACGAATTTGTATTAATTGTTTTAGAGCCTAAAACAATTAAATCTAAAAGGAGAAGATTAATAAAAATTCCAAGAAGAAGTATTACTATTATGTTTTTTCTTGATAAATATTCTTTTAAAAAATCAAAAAGAGTATGATGCAATCCTTTTTTAATAATCTCATTATTATCCATACTTTAACTGTAGATTAATAACAAGAAACAGTCAAATATAAACTAAGCGTATATAGCAGCTTTTATTTTTCCCCTAGTTTCTAATTGAGGAGGCAATAATCCAGCAGCTCTTAATCTTTCACCATATTTTGTTAATAATTCAACTAATTCTAGATCTACACCTGCTCTATCTCTAAAAGAGTCTATAAGAGTATTTGTTGGAGGAACAATTTTATCTTCTAATTTAACTTCTTCAAGTAAGAATGCTGCTTTTGCCATTTCTGCAACCCCTGTTGATTCAACTCCTTTTAATCTATCTGCAACGCTAAGTCCAAGATCAGATGAAACAACTATGGCTCTTTGAGATGGTGGATCAGAAAAATCAAAAGATCCGGTTATTTCAGCTAAACTTCTGCCTATATGCTCTGCACGAATTACATGTGTAGCAGTGGCTGGCACTTCTCTTCTTATACCAAATACGCCACCATCATCTTTTGCAGTCCAAGGAAAATCAAAACTTAACCTATACCCAACAACATATCTAAGAGTTGTATCTGGATAAACTGTAGTAATAGGGGAAAGAACTCCATTAGTTCCCCAAAACTGGTCTTTAAATCCTCTTAATCCTGGTAAAACTCTAGCTTTATTTAAGTCTCTCTCTACTTCTCTTGGTCTTAACAGTGTTAAAGCATGGGGTTCTTTATCAAAATAACTTGCACATTCTTGTGTTCTTCCTGCCATAGGCGGATAATTATACTAGAAAAATAGGCTAATATCAAACTATAGGTATATCAAAAGTTAAAAAGTGAATCACTCAAAAATACTATAGGGTGGATGACGGGGATCGAACCCGCGGCCACCTGGACCACAACCAGGAGCTCTACCACTGAGCTACATCCACCATAAATACCAATTAAAGTATATCACAGGAACACTTTAGCTTCAATTAACCAATAAAAAATTAACATATATCTTGTCTATTTATTAATTGCTATAATTTTATAAAGGAGGTGATTTAAATGAAGACAATGACATGTAGGCAAATGGGTGGACCATGCGACTTTCAAGTTCATGGAAACACACCAGATGAAATAGTAAATAATGGCGCAGGGCATCTAACAGAAATGGCAAACTCAGGAGATGAAGAACATAAAAAGGCTTTTGCCATGATGGAAGAAGCAAGACAAAACCCAGAAGCTGGAAAACAATGGTTTGAAAAATTAGCAAGTGATTTTGCAGCTTTACCAGAAGACCAAGTTTAGTTAATTAAAAAAATCAGTTTCCAACTAAAAATAGAGGCTGATTTTTTTATTGGAAAAAGATTAACTTTAAATTCTTAAAAATTAAAGGGGTTTTTGTAGAGCCAAACGTGCTGCTTCTTTATCAATGTGAATTGACCAATCTGAACCATTTCTATCAGTTGTATAAACATGACCAAATACTCCTCCAAATACAACATCTCTTACTCTATGGGGAAATCTTGGACCCAATAATGCTAAATCTTTGAGGTCATCAATAGATAATTGTGGTTCAAATCTTGATTGTAAATCGTCAATATTTAATATTGCACGCCTTACGTTATCGGCAGGATCTGTAAAGATTATTAATTATCCTATTGTCTCTGCGCCATTAAATGGTGATGTAGGAGATAGTCCTTTTTTTCTTAATTTTTCCATTGCTCTTTCCATTGGGCTTTGTTGGTGAGATCGATAAAATAACGCATTTCCACCTTGATCATTAACCCACCAGCTGTTTTCACCTACAACTCGGCTCATATATGAAAAATCGCGTGGTAAGTATAAACTAGTAGCACTTCCTCCTGTTAATCTTAGCCGTAGCCCTTCGATTCCTTCCGCAAATTGCACACTCTCTCCATATTCGCTCAATAATTGCAGCTCATGTTCATCATGATATTTATCATACTCTCTATGCATTTGTCTAAAAAGCTGGCTAAGATCTCTTGATTGTCTATCTCGGGATCCATCAGGTTCTTGAATAATATTAACTTCTACGTTTCCAATAGGAGTTTCTGCGAGCGTGATTACTTCTGTAACTTCACCTTGTCTGTCATCATCTGGTAAATATCTGGTTGCTTTGCAACCTATACTTGAAACGCCACGAACCCCATCGAATGAAAGTTGAAAGTTACCTAGAGTAGTAGATAAAACCGGGTTTGAAGCATCACCATTTTTTGGTAAATCTCCGTTTGTTCCCATAACTGACAAGATATCAGCAATTCCTTCATATAGGCTTCTATCTACATGCAGTAATGGTCCCTCGCTTGCTTCATGTAATTTAATTGCAACCCTAACACCATCGGTTAAAGGCGTATAAGAATTACTTGGCCGAAATGCTGCTCTTGCTTCACTTGTTGTCATATTTTTTTGGATTATATTCTGAACTGATTACTATGTCAAGTTGTTCTAATTTCAAGTATTTGAGTTTCCATAAGCAAGGAACTAGAAATATAGAATAAATGCTATATAAAACGAGGTTAAGTTATCGATGTTAAAATTTGTGACCCGGGAGGGAATCGAACCCCCAACCTGGTGCTTAGAACGCACTCGCTCTATCCGTTGAGCTACCGGGCCAATATGTGTATTTTAGCAAAAATTAAGAATTATTTCGACTCTATGCCTGCCATGTTAGCAGCTTTTTTAGATTTAAAGAAGAAATAACCCACAATTCCAAAGGTCATAATAGGGGAGAACCAACTTGGAATATGATATCCAAAGCTATCAACAAGCATTATTCCTCCTAAGAAGAGTATTGAATACATGGCTCCATTTTTAAGATAAATATATTTTTTAATTCTATCTATATTAGAAATTGTTACCTGTCTTACAACTATTGCTCCAATTCCATTTCCGATAAAAATTAATGGAACAACTAGGGTAAAAGCAAATGCTCCTAAAACACCATCTATAGAAAAAGTTGCATCAATTGCTTCAAGGTAAAATATTTTTGCTATGTCAGATTTACCAGAACCCATAAGCTTTTTCTCTTGTTCTTCTGCATTTTGCTTAAAGCCATTGGTAATAAAAAAGACCGTTGAACCAACAACTGCACCAAGAGCTAAATTTGGATCTTTTTGTAAAGCTGCCCAAACAATTACCATAAGTAAAATAGAGACAACTGCATAAAACCAAACACCATGTCTATGAATAAATGCTTCTCCTTTTAGACCATAGTGCTTTGGCTCCACAAAAAACCAGTGAAAGAATAAAAAGAGTAAAAATACTCCTCCTCCAATTAAAAGAATTGGTGCTGATCTTTCAATAGATTCAACAACAGCTGGATCACTACTAAAAGAAGCCATTAAAGCTCCAACTGGACCAAGAGTTGGATTTACAATCCAAACAATTAACCAGGGAAGTAATCCTCTTACTAAAAATACTGAGGAGAGTATTCCCCAAAACAAAAACCAACGCCTTGCCTTTTCCTTCATGGTAGAGAGGACTTCAGCGTTAATAATTGCGTTATCAATGCTAGAAACTGTTTCAAATAATACAAGTCCAGCAATAATTAATACGATAGATAATATTTCCACCTAACCATTTTACTACTTTTTTGTCTTTTGTTGTATAATCTAGTTGAATTTATCCAAGAAACCAAATGTATAAAAATTTAATTGAAAAATTTATTCCAGTAATTCTTAGCTTTATAACTTTTATTATCCTCTCAACGCTTTTGTATGGTGTTTTACTTCTCCTCGATTCTTTAAATCTTCAATATCCAATTATTTTAGATTTTGGTAAAAAAGAAGTCTTATTTGGAATCTTAATATTTCTAAAAACAGCTATAGATTTTGCCATTTTTATGGGAAATCTTATGCACACAAATCCTGGATGGAAGAAAAAAATAGCAATAGCTATTGGCACTTCACTTGGTAATGCTTTTGGAACATTTCTTATGCTTACGGTTTGGAGCTTATTTAAAGAAATACCACTATTAATGATAATTTCGATTCTTCTTTCAAGCATAATTCTTTTAAAACTATCTGAAGAAAGCTTTGAGTTATTCTTAAAACAAAAGAAAAGTTTTATAAAGATTAGAATGCCTGTTAACCTATTACAAAACCAATTAGATTTTGTAAATAACTTATTTAGACCAATCCTTAAATTCTTTGTTCCTGATTTAAACTTAACAAGAACCAAAAAGCTTTCTTTTATAAACCTTATTGTTTTTTCTTTTACTATTCCTTTTATCTTAGGTATTAATGATTTTGCTGGCTATATTCCAATCTTTGAATATGTAAATGTATTTGGCTTTACACTTGGAGTTATGCTTGGACACATGTTACTTACAATTGGTTTATTTCTTCTTCCTAAAATTACAGTAGGTATAGTAAAACATCCAGTAGTCTTGATTGGTGGGGGACTAGCATTTCTTGGAATTGGTATATTTGGATTCTACGAGGCGGTTAAAATTGCTCTTTCAATAATATGAGCGGGTGAAGAGAATCGAACTCTCGTGACAACTTTGGAAAAGTTGCGTTCTACCATTGAACTACACCCGCGTACTACTTATTATACTAAACCTTTAACTTTTTGTAAAAGATAGTAAATGATATAATTTCAAAATTATGATTAAAAAATACATTATTATTTGGGGTAAAGTTAGAAGAGGAAGTAAAAGAGGGAAATTGCTTGGCTTTCCCACTGCAAACTTTTTAATTCATAAAAAAATAGCTCAAGGAGTTTATATTTCTCAAACAAAATTTATTGGAAAAATCTATAAGTCTGCTACTTTTATTGGCAATGCAAAAACTTTTGGAGAAAAGGATATAAAGGCAGAAACTTATATTTTAGACTTTGATAAAAGTATCTATGGAAAATTTATCTCAGTAACCTTACTTAAAAAACTAAGAGAAAATTTAATGTTTAAATCAGAAAGGGAATTAACAAAACAAATGGATAAAGATTTAGAAGATACAAAAAAATACTTCAAAGACTTTTAATAAGTCGAGGGAATAAGACAAAACTTGAACTCCTTTGAACCCCTTGTTGCTTCAATCCTTGAACATTGGGATTATACAAAATTTGACAATAAAATTTTAAATAAAATTAATATTAGTGTAGATGACTATAACTATATTTATTAGTTTCAATAACTTACTAAAATATGGAATCAAATAGTTATTCAGACATATATGTCCCCAAGACAAGAAAGGAAAGAGGATGAAGGCTTTTAAGATATATACTTTTGATGTTATGATATAATCATGTTATGGAACCCCAGCAAACACAAAATATAGTTGAGTACGATTTACCAGGAGAAAAATTACCTCAAGAAACTAATGATATAAGTCAGATAAATAAATATGGTTTTGATTTATATTCTAAGAATAGAGATTTTATAAGAGAAAAAGTTAAAGATAATTGGTATGCAGTAATTGATCCCACTACTGGAAAATTTGTCGCATCATTAGACCCCCTTAATCTTTATGAATACACAAAGGAAAATTATCCAAATAAGCTTTTCTATTATATTGGGATTATAAAAAATTATTTTTCTTCTTCTTTTTATGAACACATCTAATGATTTATTAGAATATCCAGTTGTAGAGAACTTTTCTCCCGAGGTCCCAGTGGAGATTTTTGGTTTGGCAAATAACACAAAAAAAGTGGTTGCTGTTGTAGATACGGGTTTTACAGGATTTCTACAGATACCATTAACGGTGGGTATAGAAAGTAATTTATCTTTATGGAGCGTTGGTTCTTCTAGACTTGCCGATGGAAGTGTTGTAAAAAACTTACAATGTATAGGAAAAATTAGGTTTGCGGGTAAAGAGTTAATTGGAATTATAACACTGTCGGAAAAAGGAAATGATTGCTTATTAGGAATGCAATTTTTAGAAAGACTTAAAATGGACTTTACGGTTTCTCCTACAAAAAATCGTGCCATATTTAAATCCATTATTCCAAAAGATGAAGAAATTGCAGTAAAAGTAGAGACAAAAAATGGTAAAAATGAAGCAAAAAAAACTCAAAAACAAGGATAAAAAAATATCTTAAAAGTGGGAGTAAATTGACGCTTTATGTCCCCTTTTTTATATATCTAATTTTTAATAAAATGTAGAATTAAAAGAATCCTTCCATTGTCTTATACCAATCGACTGACTTAAGATTTTTTCTTTTATGATCATCCATTCCTCCTTTTAACCAATCTATAATTCCAATATATTGAAACAATAAATCAGATTCTAAATCACTAAACCCGTTTGGAAAAAATTTTGGAAAATTATATAAGAAATAAAATGAGACAGCAATAAAGTTATTTACTATATATGTTGCTGTTTTTTCATCCCAAATAGAACCCATTTTTATACTTCTTTCTTCGTTGTTTTTCCCTTCTACTCTGAACATTATTGAAGCACCGCCTCCATGAAGAATACCAGATAACAATTTGCCATAATTAATGTCATAAAAACCTGGGGATACTTCTTCAAATATATCTTTTATAGTTAATCTCTTTTTCTTACCTTTTTTATCCAAAATGATTGTAGGCTTGTTAATCCAAACAGTAGAAGTTTGATCTTTGTGATTTATTAAATATTTCATTTTAGCTAATCTTTCAAATAAGTGTCTTATTATAAAAGTGGCCTCATGAAAATAACCTAAGTTATAGAGAATAAAAACTGCTCTAAGAGAATAAGGTATCTGGATATATTGATGAAAACAAAATGAATGGAATTCTCCTTCTACAGTCTTGATGTCTTCTCCTTTGCCTGTAAAATAATTTAATTGCAAAAGAGTATCAATTATTACTGGTCCTTTATCTGCGAATCCTTTAAGATATACATTTGCATACCCTTTTGTTCTTGACTCTGATTCTAACAAATCATTATAATCCATTCTTTTCATATTCTAATATTATAAGGTAGTTTTATGTTTAAATATATATTACCTAAAATTGTATTAACTACATCTTCTTTCTCATTTCTAGGATTTTCAAATGTTGAAAAAAAGATAGTTAACATAAATTTTTTCATCTGCACGCTAAAAGTCCTATCAATATTGTTTTGATATTTAGCTCTAGGATTAAATGAATCTAAATCTATAAGTCTTCCCATTAAATGATACCCATCAGCATTTTCAATCATAGGAAGAGGACTATTATAATAATAGTTTCCATGCCTTTCAGGATTAGGAATTTGAAGATTTCTGGCTACTTTTATCCTTGTATCATCCCAAATTGATTTCTCTTTATTAGAGCTGAAGTGAGTAACTACAAAGTTACCATTTTCCTCTTTATGAATTGTTACATGCTCATCCCCATAGGGAATGAACCTTATCACTACTTGATCTATGCCATTATCAGTAATTTCCAAAGTAGGCTTTGTAATACTTTCAAAGCTTAAAGCAATTATCATATTAAACATGAATATAACACTCTTAAATCTATAGTCAAGATATCTGTTATAAATAATTGCTTATTAAATTAAGTAGTATAAGAAGTGTTAAATAAATCAAAAATATAGAAATTAAAATAAATCTGATACTTTAACTCTTAAAACCCTCGCTATTTTTTCCAAAACCTCAAGAGATGGAGTATTTCTTCCTTGTTCTATAAAACCCATATAGGCTCTACTTATACCCACCCTCTCTGCAAGCTCCTCTTGGGTAAGCTTAATTGTCTTTCTTTTTTTCTCTATTGCTTTACCAATTACTTTTGGTAATCTTGCATTAGATCTCATTAGCTTCAATTATCAGAAGCTTTTAATAATAATTCCACTAAGTGACAATTAGCATTTAGCTTTGTTTTACTCTTGACTTTTATCTAACTATGAGTTAGCATTCCAATTAATGGCTGAGTTTTTTGCTTTATTATTTATAATAGTTTTAGCTGTTTTGCCTTTAAGTCTTTTGTTTCCTAGTCTTTACGATAAAGTCGCAAAAAGAGCAGTAACTAGAAAACAGATCGGACTAACCGGAGGAGCAATATTATTAGTGCTGTTTTTTCTTATAGCACTCTCTACTCCATCATCAAACAATAAGGTGAGTAATACCACTAAAGCAGATTCCAATATTACAGAAAGTCCTACTCCAACAGCAAGAGTAAAACAGTGGGTAAGCGTAATTGCGATAAGTGGATCATCCTACAAGAGAACTGATGTTTTTAAATTAGAAGGTGGAAAGACCAAGCTAACTTATACATTCAGTGGAGATAGCTCAATTGTTGGAGCTATTTATGTTATAAAAGAGGGGCACAGTTTGGAAAAAGAAGGTGGCTTCCCTGAAGTAAATGTTTCAAAAGCTGGAACAGATTCAACTTTTTTAACAAAGGACGCTGGCAATTACTATCTTGATATAAAATCTGCAAATTCAGATTGGACTATTAAGATTGAAGAAGAAAGATGAGTATCTTTTAAGAACTTTTTCAAATCTACTTTTATCTACTTTTATCAACACTTTTTATACACTTTTAAAATGACTTTTAGGGACAATTGAGGACATTCTTTAAATGACTTTTGATGACTTTTAATGACATTTATTTATATATAATATTTTTTTATGCTTGTTACACTTATAGCTAGATGTTTATAGTCAGAATATAAAAGTAATACTAAAAGCTTAGTTGACATCATGAATCTTTTGTAATTTAATACTTATACTGACATGTTGTTAGTAAGCTAATAAAATAGCTTTTGTAGAGTTGTTAAGAAATTCTTAACCGCTAGGCCCGAAAGGGCGAGAGCGGTTTTTTTTGTGGAAAAAAGCACTTATGATAACAAAAAAAATGCCTCATAAAACAACTAATAAATTCTCTAGCAATGAGAATATGAAATCGCATGTAAATTTTGCAGTAATTGCAGAAGTTATTAGCCTTATCAATAGAGTTAATTTAAAATCTCCACAAGCAAAAGCTAATATAATTAGTATTAGCGATAACAACGGTAAAAGAATAATCTTATAAGTAGAAGCCACTTGAACTTTTAGTATCCCACTTCTACAATACAAGCTAATGGAGAATGAAATAGATCCAACTAAACTTAGGTATGCCTTATATGCCCGAAAATCTACAGATGATCCCCAAAGACAATTGAGTTCCATTGAAGACCAAATTAGCGAGTGTGAGGCCTTAGGAGATAGGTTAAGCCTTAAAATAGTAAAACCATACATAAAAGAACACAAATCTGCTAAGAAACCAAACCAGAGGCCTTTATTTACTAAAATGTTAAATGATATAAAAAAAGGAATTTATGATGGAATTATAGCTTGGAATCCAGACAGATTAGCTAGAAACATGAAGGAAGGTGGAGAAATTATTGATATGATTGATGAGAAACAGATAAAAGACTTAAAAT
>ERZ1292629.1924-Hain-H43-01um-R1-1924-length-18907-cov-6_pt1 | contig 18907 bp, 18 predicted proteins | sample MGYA00564399_ERZ1292629 | MGnify/ENA primary metagenome ERZ1292629 (study PRJEB36523, sample SAMEA6512636) | groundwater metagenome | collected 2019-01-08 | study: AquaDiva: Metagenomics assemblies of 32 groundwater samples | reverse complement strand
ATTTTTGTGGGGTTTTAAAAACCCGGGCCGGGGTTTTTAAAACGCCAAACGTATTACACCGGCGGTTTGGGCAGGGTTTGGTCTTCCGGCTCCGGTTCCGCGTTCGGATCCGGCTCGGGCAAAATCACTGTTACAATTCCAACCACCACTAACGAAAAAACAAAAATTACCATGCCCCACTGGTAAGGAAGAAATCCTGGGACGAACCCTAAAATCATCACCAAAACTCCTATAATCAAGGTGATTGTATTGATTCTTTTCTTTTTTTTGGGAGAAAATTCGTTGAAAATCATAAAATATAAAATGAATTAACCTAATTGCCCTAATTTCTAATTAACCTAAACAAATTCCTAATATCCAATTTCCCCGCCTGCCTACGCCTACTAAAGTGTTTAGAATATAATCAAGTGCTTTCACGGATTTAGAGATTCCGATAAATTCCGCTAGACGGCATTGGCGGACAGGCAATACCCAATAAAAATCCAAATGATTAAATTCCAAATTCTAACATTAGACATTTTGTTAGAAATTAGGAATTAGAAATTAGTCGTTTATATTCTACACCCTTTGCCCGGTAGAGCAACTTTGAGTTTTGTGTTTTTGGCGAAGCCCTAAAATTTGTAAGTCTGAAATTATCATGATTATATAACAAACCGGCGAAACTTAAAAGTCGAACACAAAAGACTTCGCTCTCAAAGTTGTCTTACCGGGTTTGCCGGGAAATATTCAACAACACCCCTAGGCCGAAAAACAAAGCCAGCACCGAAGACCCGCCGAAACTGATAAACGGCAAGGGCAGGCCGGTCAGCGGCAAGAGGCCGACAATCGCGCCGATATTCAAGCCGGCCTGGATTAAAATCCAAGAGGTCACGCCCACGGCGACCAAGCTTCCAAACCGGTCTGGGGCGCTGCGGGCTAATTTATAGCCGGATAAAATCAAGGCTAAAAACAAAACGATGATTACAGCGACGCGCGCGAAACCGAGTTCTTCCGACATAATGGCAAAAATCGAATCGCCCAGCGGCTCGGGCAAAAAATTAAATTTTTGACGCGAGTTGCCGAAACCCAACCCCCACATCCCCCCCGACCCGATGCCAAGTAACGCCTGATTGATTTGATAAGCCGCGCCCAGTCGGTCTTCAGATGGGTTAAAAAAAGTGATAATTCTCTCCAGCCGGTAAGGCGCGGCCTGAATGGCCATCCAAAATAAGCCCAAAGCCGCGGCGGAAATTCCCAAAAGGTGTGAAAGTCTTGCGCCGCCCGCAAAAAACAAGGCGAACGCGATTAAAAATAAAGCTGTCATACTGCCGAAGTCGGGCTGTAAAATAACCAAACCGCCGATTAAACCGGTTGCCAAAAGCGGCGTCAACAAGCCGTAATAAAAAGAACCGAGATAAAATTCCCGCGTTTCAAACCAGGCCGCGAGGTAAAAAATTAACGCCAGCTTGGCGAACTCTGAAGGCTGGAACAAAGAAAAGCCGAAATTAAACCACCGTCGCGCGTTGCCGACTTTAAAACCGATCTGTGGAACCAAAACCGCGACCAGCATCACCACGGCGATCATTAAAATTATTCTCGAATATCTTTTAAAAATGTGATAATCCACCCGGCTTAAAATCAGCATCAGTATAAAGCCCACGCCGACAAAAAATGCTTGGCGGAAAAAATAATAATTGTTATTACCGAATCGCTGAAAAGACAAAACCACCGAAGCGGAGGAAATCACCACCAGCCCGATGACGGATAAAGCCGCGGTCAGCCAAAAGATTTTTTTATCGATAGGTTTAAAACGGAGATTTCGCATAATGACAGTTACCTATTTTTCTTGTGAAATTTATACACTTCAAATCTACAAATCTGGACAAATCTACGAATGTCTACAAATCTTAAAAAAGATTATTCGTAGCCATTTGTAGATTTGTTTTCATTCGTAGATTTGAGAGGGTAAATCTTTATTTTATTTTTCTCACCGCCTTTATGAACTGCTCTCCCCTGTCCTGATAGTTTTCAAATTGTCCGAAACTCGCCGAAGCCGGCGATAGCACAACCACGCTACCGGCTTCAGCCAGGGAAACGGCCGTCTTGACGATTTCTTCCATATTATTGACGCCCTTGATTATTTTGCCGTTAAAGCCGGCGTCAATTAGCGCTTTTTCGATTTTTTCCGCGGTCTCACCGGACAAAATCACGCCCGTGACATTTTGCCGAGAAATTTCGCCGGCTAAGGAGGAAAAATCAGCGCCTTTCTCCGAACCGCCAAGGATTATAATTTTCGGCTTAGAGAAAGTTCGTATGGCGGCTATCGCCGCCGCAGGCGTGGTCGAGGCGGAATCGTTGTAATATTCCACTTTGCCTACCTCCGCGACGAATTCCAGCCGGTGATGCGCCATTCCCCGATAGGCTTTAATCGCGCGGCTGATAACTTTTGCTTTAACTCCGACAACGGCCGCGGTCAGCGCGGCGGCTAAGATATTCTCTAAATTATGCGGCCCTAAAAGCGCCAGCTCGTCGGTATCGCAAAGTTTGACTTCTTCGCTTTTTAATTTCAAATAAAGAGCGCCGTCGGAATAAAAAGCGCCGGGTTCGGTTGTCGCTTTCGTGGAAAACCAAAACTTTTTGGCTGGCGTCGCGGCCGCAAAACTTTTTGAAGTTTCGTAATCCGCGTTGAGCACCGCGATATCCGTGATTTTTTGATGACGCACAAGGTTCGTCTTGGCCGAAATGTATTCACGTGTGTCTTTATGGTAATCCTGATGATCGGGGGTGATGTTTAAAACCACGGCAAACTTGGGGCTTGCCTCCAAATCGGCCAGCTGAAAACTGGAAAGTTCCAAAACCACAAAAGACTTTTCGTCCAGCTCCGGCAAAAATTCCAGCGAGGTTTTTCCAATGTTTCCGCCTAGAAACGTCTTTCGCTTATCAGCCAAAAAAATCTGATGGACTAGTGTCGCCGTCGTCCCTTTGCCTTTCGTTCCGGTAACGCCGATGATCGGGCATGGACAAAGCCGAAAAAATAATTTAGTCAATGAAGAAATGTCCACCCCGGCAATTTTTGCCTCAACAATTTCGGGCAGAAGCGGCGAAGTTCCGGGACTGCGAAAAATGATATCGTAATTTTTTAATGAGCCCAAATAATCCGGCCCGCTGATAATCTTTCCGGCCGAGTCCGGCAAATCCGCGCCCGATAATTCCCGCTTATCAAAAACATCGGCGGTGAGTTTATGGCGCACAAAAAAATCCAGCAACGCCCTGCCTTCCGCGCCCAAACCGACGATGGCTATTTTTTTATTTCGTAAAAATTCCAGGTTCATATTTTCTAGTACATGTCATTGCGAGGCTTTGCGAAGCAATCCCGAGGGAAAGCGTGTGATTGCCGAACCCCGACTAAAACGGCGATAAACTTTAATTACGTAATTAATTACGTAACAATCCTGTGTTTGTCTAAATCTTGCTATTACATGATAATTATACCAAAAAATCGGCGGTTTGCCGATTTTTTGGGAATTTTGCTTTTTAGTGGACTAATAAAAAATTTGATTAATTACTCCTCTGCTTTTCCATAAAACTATTAGATTTTACTACTTATTCACACCCCCCATTTGATTCGTATTTTCTCAATTTCTCTTCTAAATCTTCCACGGAACTACTAGTTACTAGAGTTAGATCAACTTCCACTATTCGCGCGAATTAGACCATGATACGCTTTAAAAAATAACATCGACATTCTCACATTCTCAAGAATGTCGGAATGTTATTTTATTGTTGGCGGTATTTTCAAGATTATTACGTAATACTTTACGTAAAGAATTACGTACCTTAACTATACCAAAAAACGGCGACCTGCTGGTAAACGTAGATTGTTCCGAGCCGTTTCACTATAACGCCAGCCCTATTCTCCTTGCGCGGGCCATGGCAATTTAAAAAATCCCTGTCAATAATCGTCTCGATGCCGGTCAAATTCCTCCAACAATTGCCGTGCCCGGCCTGATGGGCAATGCTGTTTGAGATATTTATATATGTCGTCTAGGTGAGCTTCGTTGAAAATATGCAAACCATCGCTATCGTCTATAAATTCCAAAATTATTTTATAATGAAATCTTTGGGCTCCCAACAAGATTTCAACGGCAATTTCGGGGGCCGTGGAGAGCAGTCTTTGTTTTACAATCCTCAAAACTTCACAAAAAGCGGCGACTGTCTCGCCGGCGCAGAAATATGGATCGAATTTGCTCCGGCGCGTCCACTGGTTAATTTCAGAAAAAACCAATTTAATTTCTTTTAAAGACAGGGGCCGCGTCAATTCTGTGTTAAACCGCGGGATATTGGGCAAACGGGCATGTGGACGCGACCAAGAGCCCATTTCGTCGCCGGCGAGACGTAGAATCTCTAAATCAGCGCTTAAAGGATCGTTATAAGCTCGATTAATATCGGCGCGGGAAACTAAGGGAGGTGGGATCGCTGTTTGTTCAACATTGTTGGCGGCAGGTCGAGGAATACCAAGGGATTCATCCCATACTATCGCGACCGCGACCATGTGTTTGCACAAATCTTTCACCGGACATGAACACTTGCGGCTTAGACCGCCGGTTCTAAACTCTAAAACCACCTCGTAAATTTGCGCTCCGGCAACCTTGGCCAAAACCCGTTTATCAGAGCTATTCAAAATTTTTACCCGGCCCTCATTCGCGTACTTTTCTCCCCGTCGCCAAGTTTCAAGAAAGGTACGGTAAAGCAAGGCCTCACAAGCTGATTTCATTTCCTTTTTTATCTAATGACAGACTATTCCCTCTTTGCTGCGCATTTGCTTCGTCAAAAGCCCGCTTCAAACCCTCCATTGTGTCAGCGCGACCGTCTTTCATAGCCTGACAAATCGAACAATCAGAAAAATATTTCCAGGGGCCTTCGATTTTTTTATGATTTGCCATATTTGTTGCGATTCTCTTAGAACATTCTCACATTCTTGAGAATGTGAGAATATCGTTTTTTCATCCCGATAAAAAATTTTGGTTTCGGTCTTGATTAGTTCGCGCCCACCGCGGATGTCTCGCCGACCTCTGACAAAATTTATTTTTTAAACTCCTTGCACTCACAACCATCGATAGAACATTGAGTACCTTCCAAAATCTCATCCGCTTCATCAAGCTCTCTCAATTGAAAATGACAAAGAGCTCCATGACCGCAAACTTTACAAAGATCACTCATCTTAATATCATTCATTTTAATTTCCTTTCTCGATTTATTCTTCGGCCTTTTTAGTTCGAAAACTCCATATTTTTTATCTTGGGGAGGAAGAATTTCTCCCCACATCCCCTTCCACCATGCCCTCGCTTGGCCGAACGGAATTTTTGGCGGCGATCTTATTTTATCAACTTCAGCTTCTCGTTTGTAAAATCAAGAAGTTTAGTAAAATTATCTTGCGTTGTTTTGTTAAGCACAACCTCTCTTTTCTGAAGCTGAAGTTGATTTAATGCGTAGTTTAGATTTTCCTTTATTTTCTTCGAGTTCTTTTTCTTGCACTCATTATAGCTACCTTTCCCAAAAACAGCGTCATATAATTCTCTCTGATCCATAACGCCGATCAAACCCTCTATCGCAACCGCTTTATTCAGTGCGTCCTTGATGGTAAAAATCTTATCTTTAGCAAATTCTCCAAACTCCTTGATATATTGTATTTGAGATTTTATCCCATCATCACCATCAAGGAGCACGATAAATTTCTTGCCCCACGCAAGATACAGTCTGATAATTTCTCCCAATTTATCCCTACCACTACCGGGATAAAAATTTGATTTATCTTTCCGCTTTAAAATCATCTCTTCAAAATAACGTAGCGTGTACCAATCGTTTTTGCCCTCCAAAATTACGATATTGGGAATCGGTTCTACAATACTTGGCTGGTAATCGAGACGATCAAGTATCGGTTGAAAATAAGAAACATTGTCGCTTCCTAGCCCTTTCCCGACATAGGTGTAGTATTTGACGGCGGTAATTTTTGTTTGATTTTCCAAATTCAAGCTACCCTCCAACACTTCGTTAGATAGGTTTTCATTGATACAAATATAAGCTCCGATCAGCCATTCAGGATTGATGAGGTGATGGCTGTGCGTTGAATAAATCACCAAAGAATCGGTGCTTAATTCATGTAGGGCTTCAAGAATTTTTGCCTGTGCTGACGAGTGAAGATTTGAAGCTGGTTCATCTAAAAGAAAGAGGATATTTTGCGTTCTCTTTTTACGAAATTCGGTAAAAAGTAAGAATGAGAAAAACCACTTGAAGCCTTTGCTCCTTTCTCGTACCAAAAATTCTTTCTTGGACACGGTCCTAATCTTGAAAGAAAGATAAAGTTTCCCATCTGTAGTGTACTCGGGATCAAGTTTGATTTCCTTAAAATTGATTTTATTTTTACCAAAAAGATCGCCCCATCGCTTAGTTATCTTTTCATCAAGGGCTTTTTCCATTTGAGATAGGCGGTTGCTTGCCGCATCTCTGTCTGTTTCCCAGACATCAACGACATAGTTTTGGAAGGACATCCGATCATCAACTGATTTCAGAACATCACTAACTACCAGTTGCCAAACTTTATTATTTTTATTTGACACTTCGTCCGTTTCAGCAACCCCAGTTTTTACAAAGCAAACTTTTTCTGGTATTTGAAAAATAAAATCATCGAAATATAAAATCTCCGGCACAATTTCCTCTTTAATATAGGAAACTAGGGCCTTCCAACCTGGTTTATCTGTCTCATAAAGCCCACGTTTTGAATTCTTCGTTTTTACCTGAAAAGTCCAGTCCTGTTCAGTGTTTTTGTATGTATGAAGTTCGTACTCAAACTTAATGCCATATCGTAATTCCTGCGGTAGCTCCAAACCATTCCTTTTTGCGAGAGAAGTTTTCCAATGATTCTCAATTTTCTTTTTGTCCTCATCCTCCAAAATTAAAGTGGCGCTGACTTCTATCTTGTCGCTAAAATTTATTCCTTTTGGACGGAATTCGTTCAGTTGCTCCGTGGTAGGATTTTCGCCCTTGGCTATACGGTAAAATAACTGGACACCCTCCATAATGGAAGTTTTACCGCTTTCGTTGAGACCGACGAGTGTAATTATTCGGCTATTAGCCAAATCAACATTTACCTCATCAATGCCTTTGAAATTTTTGATTTTGAATGACTTATAAATCATAGAATTATCGTTTGCTTCTCGTACAACATCGGCAGCGCATCCTGCCTCATTCGGAATTTTGTGCCGTGATTGTGGCCGGTGCGGGCGTCAAAATCCGGCAAAATTTTTCCTTCCTCCAATGCTTTAAGGAATCCTTCAAAACTAAATTTTTCCAGCATGATAACCTTTACGTAGTGATAATACTCTCTTTTTCGTTCCTTCTTGACTTCCGCCTGGACGTAAAAAGCGTTGAGTAATTTTGTGCCAGCCTTGTGCTCCAAATCGTCAAAACCCCAATATGGTTGCGGGCTGAGTTCAGCTAGGCCCACGCGATTTTTTACCGACTCAAGCCATTGTTTATGCCTTTCATCAACACTCTTAGCGTCAAAGGAAATCAACACTTTGCGCTTTTTGCCGTCAATTAAAACCTTAAATCCTCGGTCGGTGCCGAATTTCCCGGGAATGGTCTGCCGAAAACTCATCTCTCCCTTTGGGTATTTTTTTCCGGCTTCTTCATGGGGCCATCCATAAAAAGGCAATAAAATTTGTGGAATAAAGCGAAGGGCTCGCGGCGAAGGTTCAGTGTGAAAAAGAGTAATAAGCGACGAAGTATTGATTCGTTGGGTTTTTAATTCCCATTCCGAGGCATTGGGAATTGGCAAATTGTTTTCCTTGATATCAAGCAAATCCTCGAGAGTATTACCGATACCGCCGGCATTCCCTCGCCTCGCATTCGGCACAAAACCCATTGCTGAAATTTCTTTCAGCTTGGCTATCAATTCTGGTTTTGTATAAGTTTTCGGTTTGTTCTTTGTCATAGTATTACAAAAGTTTAGATTGGGATTGATGTTGTTTTATTCTTTTCTGCGCCATCTCGCAATACTCCGGCGAAAGATCAATCCCGATATAGTTTCGCTTGAAATTTATCGCGGAAATCGCTGTTGTGCCGGAACCCATAAACGGGTCCAAAACAATTTTGGCGTCTGTAGCGGAAACAATCCGATCTATAAGATTTACTGGAAAGGCGGCTGGATGTTTATTGCTCATTTCTTGCGTAAATTCCCAAACATCGCCGTGTGCGTTCGCTTTTGTCGCAAGTTTGAATTTCGGCTTAGCAATAAGGTATATGACCTCGTAAGTTGGCAAGAAATACCCTGCGTTGAAGTTTAAGCCGCCTTTCCGTTTCCAAATTATGATCTGGCGGACCGGAAAACCGCTGACAATGTCTTGGCGGTCTTGCAATAAACCAGCTTGGACGCGCCACTTATGATTGTAAAAAATTGCACCGTTCTCAGGGATTATTCGCAACATTTCAGCAAGGCAGTCCCTCTGCCACTTTACATATTCTTCATGCGGCATACAGTCATTATAATTGGAATATCCTTTTTGCAAAGCAGCGTTCGCCCATTTTCCACCACGCCCATCTTTCATACCATTGCCTGTAGAGTTTTTCAAGTTGTAAGGTGGGGAGGTAATAACCAAATCCACCGCACCGTTGGGAATTTTATTCATTATTGCAATTGTGTCCCCGCAGACGATTTTATTTACTAAGTCTTTTGGAAACTCGAGATTATTTTTATGTTTTTGAGCCGACGGTTGATATGATAATTTTCCAGCCAAAAAGTGATTTTGAAGGGAATTTTTAATAGGTTGCCAATTGCCATTTTTTAAAATCGCAATGACTTTCCCCTCCAAAGTCATATCTTCTGTAAATAAAATATTCTTGTATTTCGGATTTTCCGGTTTTAAATACACATAAGGCGGTTTATCTTCCGAAATAAAACGTTTTACGGTCGTGCCCTCCGGCGTTTGCGCCACCACAATATCTCCCGTAACAAACTCTTTTTTCTTTTGCACCAAAATCGAATCGCCATCATTTATTCCGGCGTTAATCATAGAATCGCCGGAAACCTTAAGGATATAAACATCATCTTTGAATTTCGAAATTTCTTTAGAAACAGCATGCCATTCGCCAGTGATTTCCACCGCCTCCATTAACTGACCTGCCGAGGTAGCCCCGACCTCCGCGACTAAAGACGGTTTATTTAAAATCTCATAGCCTTTTGGTTTAATAACTATGCCTCTAGCCGCGTTATCCTGCTTTTTTATCAACCTGCCTTGTTCTAACCTAGCGAGCAAATCCAAAATAGACTGGTTGGAAACAACATTGATTTTCTCTTTCATTTCCTCGAATGTCGGCGGATAACCAGTGTTTTTAATAAATGTATAAATTACGTTAAGTAATTCTTTTTGTCTTTTTGTTATTGGATTTTTCATGATTAAATAATAACCCGACTATTTAGTCGGGTCAAGTTAAAACTGTGGATAAATCGGGAAAAACTTTTCTAGCTCTTCCAATCCCTAATAATCACGCTTCGGCCTTGTAAAAACACCCGCACTTTTTGCCGCTCCTTCCAGCGAAGTTTGCGGACTATTTCCACGGGCAAGGTCAGACCCAATGACCCTCCTTCGCCGCGGCTACGGAGGGCATGCTTCCCGCCTAAACGGGTTAATTTTCGCGTATTCTTATCTTGAGATTTTTTGTTGGACATAAAAATTCTCGCTATAAAATCAAAGAAGAGTAAACAAGGCTTAAATATAACTCACCCCAACCCTCTCTTTCATAAAAGAGAGGGAGCAGATTGTTACGTAATTAATTACGTAACAAAAATCCAAAACGTCTTTAATCAACATTTAGACCTATTTACCATTTTCGTGATATCACGAAAATGGTTATCCACAGTTGCCTTCAACAATTTTTTCTCCTCTTCCGTCAGACTGCAGCTAACTATTCCACTGTTCCCGCGAATTAGACCATGACTAACTTACGATACGTGTTGAGTTTGTAACTGCTTAAGCAATTCCTGAACTTTTTCACTGACCTCTACTGGTGGATTATAAACCTCAAAAAGATTTTTCAGAGATTCCGGCAACATCTTAAGTTGCTTCTCGGTATACTGCCTTTGCTCCCGCGAAGAAGGAGCATTGTAGACCAGTTTGCCTTTTCTAAAAATCTGTATCAATAACGGATCTCCTAAATTTTCATTTTCTAAACCTATAATATCCTTATGGATGAACTCGTTTTTCAAATTCCTAAAAACCTGTTTTTTGCCCGGTAAGCTTACTTTGCCAGTTGAAAATTTTGCAGTATTACGAATCTTGCCATTCTCCTCGATTTGAGCGAGTTTGTAAACCATTTCCAAATGAGGCGCGTCGGCCGAGGTTACAACTTCAGTGACTACCAAAAACATGTCTGCGGGAATGCCTTCTTTTATTAAATTGCTAATTTTGTACTCGTCAAGGTTGCTGGCCACGGCGATCTTGGTTTGATTGTGTCCGGCCTTATCGAGCGCTTTGCGCACATATCGCGCGACTTCCAACAAATCCCCGCTGTCCACGACCACGCTGGCCAGCTGTTTTCCTTGCGTCCTTAATTCATCGGCGACCGTAATTACGTTTTTTGTTCCTTGTTCAACGCTGTAGGTATCAATCATCGGAGATATAGCCTCGGGAAAACTCCGAGCCGCCGCACGAAAGGATGTTAGCTCATCCGGAAAGGATTTTACAAAAGCATGATTTGCGTTAAAAGCCGAGGCGGTGGCGGCTAATCCAAGTCGCAAAGAAGCAGAAGCGTTGTTAAATCCCATATTTTCAAAAAATGTCGAATTGCGCGCCGCCCGCCAAGCCGCATCGATGCCATGGGCTCTGACAAATCCAATACTACACTTCACATTTTTCGCCGCCAATCGAAGCCTTGCTAACTTGGTTAGCAATAAAGTGTCTATATTCGCCAGAGCGATTAACTGATCGGTAATCAGATTAGCTTCGATTATAGGTGCCGTTATTCTTAGCAATGGTTCTCCTGGAAAATAGACCGTCCCTTCCGGAATAGCATATACATCTCCGGAAAAAGTAAAATTTTTCAGATATTTCGCAAATGCCTTGGATATTCGGCCGGATTTATACAGATGCTCGACTAAAAGTTTCTCATATCGTAAATTTTTTAAGAAATCAATAATGGCGTCCAGTCCGCCGGCAACTAAAAAATTTCTATGAAGCGGCATATCACGCACTAAAAGGTCGCAGGTGGCGATTGTATGCTGCATTCCTTCCGCAAGGAAGATTGAACCCAAGCCAAAGTGATGCTCGAGACAAAAACCCGGCAATTCGGAATCGCTTATGAGACGAAAACTTTTTTTACTATTCATGTTTAAAATAAAAATATATCACCCTACGTAACTGTTTTTGCTCTCTCACTGTTCCACTATTCGCGCGAATTAGACTAAAGCTGGATCTTTTACGCCTTTAAAACCTTTCCGGCCCAAGTATTCGTCAATCGACCTTCCTCAACCGTAATTTGGCCGTTAACCAAAACCCAACTGATGCCCGCGGGCGGCTGGTAGGGGTTGAGTAGGGTGGCCAAATCCTTTATCTCATCGGGATCAAAAACCACGACATCCGCTGAAGCGCCGGCTTTCAAAACTCCCCTGTCGGCCAGACCCATCAGCCCGGCCGGCATTCCCGTAATTTTATAAATCATTTTTTCCGGGGGCAGAAGTTTTTTGCGCAAGCATAACGACAAGAACCTGGGCATGGTCCCAAAACATCTCGGGTGCACCAGATTGCGGGAAGTCTGGCCGGCGGAAACGTCGAGGCCGGCTCCGTCGGTGGCAATCATGCTTAAAGGATGCTTCAGCAGCTCAAGCATCAGTTCCGAGGCGATATTTTGATCAAAAACCACGATTTCCGATTCCGTCGCGGTGATTAAATTTAAAAGCGCTTCGTGAGTGGAAGTCCCCTGGTCAACCGCGATATCGCCAAGCGTCCGCCCGACCAAGTGCGGGGAAGAAGTCGCGGTCGCGACAACGACATTCGATAAATCGACGCTTTGCTCTTTCAGACTATCTAAAATCTTTTTGCGCATATACGGCTGACGCAGACGCTTAAGCAATTCCGCGCGGCCGCCGTCAAAAGCCCATTTTGGAAGATAAGTATAAAGTACCGACCAGCTGGTCAGGTAAGGATAAACGTCAAAGTAAATCTTTGTCCCCCGATGGTATGCGTCTTCGAGCTTGTTTAACAACTGCTCGAACTGGTGATAATTTTTGTGGCCGCGAATTTTTAGATGAGAAATTTTAGTCCGGACTTCAGCTTCTTTCGCTAGACGCAAAATTTCGTCCATAGATTCCAAAACCTGGCCGCCTTCGCTGCGCAAATGTACCGAGAGCAGACCGTGAAATTTTTTTACCTCGCCGGCCAGCAATGACAATTCTTCCAAGGTAGTATGGAATTCATGGGCGTAAACCAATCCGACGGACAGGCCAAATGCGCCGGCTTCAAGCGAATTAGAGGTGATCCGCCGTAAAACTTTTAATTCGGCGGCGGTGATTTTTCTCGTCGCGTCGCCCATCAAACCCCGGCGCACTGTGGAATGGCCGATCAGGCTTCCGGTGTTGGTTCCCAAGTCCCGCTTATCGAGTTCGTTAAGATATTCGTCAAAATACTGCCAGTTTAAATTTTTACCTTCCAGGGTATGCCACTTCTGCACCGCTTTAACCGCCTCCAAAGACGGCAGCGGCGCCAAAGAAGCGCCGCAATGGCCCATTAAAATCGTGGTAATCCCCTGAAGCAGCATGCTTTCCTGGTGCGGATAATCAAAAATCGTCCAATAGGAATCAGAATGGTTTTGAATATCGATAAAACCCGGCGCTACAAAATTTCCTTTGGCGTCGATGGTCTTGCGGGCGCTTCCTGGTTTTAGATTTCCGATTTCGGTGATTTGCTTGCCCTTGATTCCCAGGTCGGCTTCAATCGGCGCTTTACCTGTGCCGTCGATTATTTTTCCATTTTTTATGATTAAATCGAGCATAGCAAAATTTCTAATCTACCTTATTCTCCACTTCAAATCTACGAATGAGACAAATCTACTAATGGCTACGAATAATTTTTTTTAGCATTTGTAGACATTCGTAGATTTGTTCAGATTTGTAGATTTGAGAATTTTATCCCCCCAGCACCGTCAAAATAACGCCGATCACCGCCAACACGACGCTGATTACCCAAAAGCGCATGGTTACTTTCGCCTCGGGCCAGCCCAGAGCTTCCAAGTGGTGGTGCAGTGGCGCGCTGATGAAAATCTTTCGACCGAAATATTTTTTTGAAAATCTTTGCGCGAGCGAAGAAAGCGCTTCAATCACGAAAATCAGGCCGATGATCGGCAAAACCACCACCGAATGGGTTAAAAACGCCAAAACCGCCAATGTCGCGCCGAGCGCGAAAGAACCGGTGTCGCCCATAATGAATCGCGCCGGATAGATATTAAACCACAAAAACGCCAGAAGCGCGCCGGCCACGGTGCCGCAAAAAGCCGCGATGCCGAATTGCCCCTGCAGCCAAGCGATGATCATCAAAGCGCCATAGCTTATGGCCAGTGTGCCCCCGGCCAAGCCATCCAAGCCGTCAGTGATATTGACGGCATTGGTGATAAAAACCACGGTCAGAATGAAAAGCGGAATGTATAAAGCGCCGATGTCCATAGACTGCGGCAAACCGATAAACTCGGCGGCCGGAATTTTTATGGCTGTGAATCCCAATTTGTAAAAAAACCAATACGCCCCGAGGGTCGCGATGATAAACTGGAATAAAAACTTGAGCTTGGTGGAAAGCCCTTTTACGATGCCAATCCCCTTGACCTTCAATACATCGTCAAACAGACCTAAAAAACCGGCGGCGACCAGAACAAACAACGGCAGCCAGGTTTGGGATCGCGTTAAGTTGAAAAAAAACGTCAAAATTGCCGCGGTAACCCACACCAGCACTCCACCCATTGTCGGCGTTCCGGCTTTTTGCTTATGCAGGGAAAGATAGACCTCGGCGGAAGTGCCGTCCCAGGCCTGGGTTCGCATTTGCTGGGAGAGTTTATATTTATATAAAATATGCGTCCAAAGGGGGGTTAAAACCATCGCCATAGCGAAAGATGCGGTGGTTAAAGAAAATACTTTGATCAATTCCGCGCCGTTTTGGACCATGAATTTTTACTTTGGAATTTCGAAAAAAGCCGCTAAAAACAAAAGCTTATTTCAGCTTTATTTTACCATTTTTTGTTTCGTTTGTCGATTTTTATGTAATGGAGGCCTTTAGGCCTCTATGGAAACATAGAAGCAGTCTCAAAATCCCAAATTTAAAGGTAGTTAGCCGATTTATCGGCTCGAATAACAGCCCATAAATGGGCTAACTACAATTTTGGGACTCCTTCCTAAAGGTTTCCGCTACATTACTCAAGATTAAAAATCATAGGAATCAAAAACCCAATCCACCAAAGCCCGGCTATCGACCTCCCTTTGAAGGCTTCCAAAAATCACCGTAAGGATTTTATTGCCCGCGTTGTCCTCTACCAGTAGAATCAAATTTCCCAGTGCGGCGTCGGTGTAGCCGGTTTTCACGCCATGGATATTTTTGTCTTCCAATAATTTATTGGAATTTTTCAGCCAATGCCTCTTTGTTCCGTCTGTCGAGCGAACTTCCATAGTTTTAGTTCCGGCCATTTCGGCTAAATCTTTGTTTTTTAAAAAATTCTGGGCCAGGCTGGCCATATCTCTCGCGGTCGCGTATTGCTCCGGATCGTCGAAGCCCATTGAATTTTTAAAATGCGTGTCATCCAAACCGAATTGCTTCGCCATCAGATTCATCAGCTCCGCGAATCTTTCCTGGTCGCCGGCAACCGAGGAAGCCAAAACATTCGCGGCGTCGTTGGCCGAACTTATCAGCATCCCCCGCAACAAATCAATGATTGCGATTTTCTCCCCGGCTTCCAGGCCCATCACCGGCGCGTCAACCTTTAAATCCTCCTGTTTTATCACCACTTCTTCTCCGACCGAAGTGACGTTAAACACGACCTGAGCTGTCATCAGCTTCGCCAAAGAAGCCGTCGGCCACTTCACTCGACCGTTTATATCCGCCAAAACCGCGCCTGATTTCAAGTCAATCGCGTATGCCACGGCCGCGTCAGTGGTAAATTCCCCCACTTCCGCGCGCTTTACCGGCCTGGTCACGGCGACGACCGGCAAAGGGCTGAAATTCTGTCCGGCTACTTGGGGGACGGAATGAACGTCTATAAGCTGTTTAAAAGGAGAAAAAAGAAAAGCCGCCCCGCCAAAAACGATAAAAATAATTAAAATAATTTTCTCGGTTTTTTTCATCTACATTAGTTTTCCTCTCCCAAACGCTCCCTACCTTATTTTTCTCTCCTGTAATCAGGAGAGATGTCCCGCTCCTGCGGGACAGAGAGGTCTAAGGAGAGGGTTGGGGTGAGGTTTACAATTCAAATTTTAACATTTTTCTCGCGAATCGAACAGTCCCCTACTTGACCCTTCTGAATTTTTATTATAATATTATAAAGCACTTAAAAAATAATTTTCGAAAAAAATGAAACCAACCGAGATCACCGACGCGCAATTCGAAGCCGAAGTTTTAAAATCAGACACTCCAGTCTTAGTCGATTTTTGGGCCCCTTGGTGCGGACCCTGCCGGGTAATCGCGCCGATTCTGGAAGAACTGGCGCAGGAATTCGCCGGCAAAATCAAAATCACCAAACTCAATGTCGATGAAAACCCGGTTAAAGCCGGCCAATACCAAATTCTATCCATTCCGAACTTAAAACTTTTTAAAAACGGCCAAGTGGTCGATGAAATCGTCGGTCTCACGCCAAAAGAAGAGTTTGTTGAAGTTTTTAAAAAACATATTTAAATTGTAAAAGCGCCGCACTGGCTGTAACTTCAAAAAACGCCCGGAAGGGTGTTTTTTAGTCTTTTGTGATCGTCATCTTAGGAAACGACGGCCGATTTTCTCTTATCAAATATATGCTTTATAACTATCACGGTTATCCAAATCACGAATACCGCCAAAATCCACTTTAAGCCCATCAGATTTAGAGCACTGGAGCCTAAGGTAAATACCAATGTCCCCCAAAAAACATTCCAAATCACAATTCCTAAAGCTGAATGCAACGCGAATCTGCTTAATGGAATTTGCAAAATCCCGGCCGCTGTGGCGGTAACGGACGCTAAATTCGGCTCCCAATAACTAAAAATCACCGCGTTCAATTCGTGTTTGGACAATTTTTTTTGCGCGTTGTCCAAGGGTTTTTTCAATCCAAATTTTAACAATAGCCTATACCATCCGTATTTGCCGATTAAATAATTTATCGTGTAGGCGATAAAAAAAGCAAGGGAAACTATGGCGACAACGCCGATAACCAGAGGGATATTCTTTCCAGCCGCGATTACGCCTAAAAAAATCACCAAGCCGCCGGGATAATATTGCCCAAGTATCAAAACGCCCTCAATTATAGCGCTGATAAAAATAATCCATAACCCATATTTTTCAAGCCAACCTTCGGTTAAATCTGTCAGCTCTTGTCCCCGCGGCCAATCTAAAACACCCCAGATGATATAGACTGTTAAAGAAACAGCTATCAGCGACAGCGGGATGCTTAAAACTTGCAGGATTTCTTTAAATTTTACTTTCATTTTTATGCTTTGAAGTAGCCTTCAAATCATCCAAAAATTATGAATACCTTTCCTCTTCCTCAACTATTCCGTGATTGTGATAGCCCCGCACTTCCCAAAAACCCGGGGCGTCATTTTTAGAAAAAGTTATTTTATTCACCCACTTCGCTCCTTTCCAGCCGTAAAGATGGGGAATGATAACCCGCAACGGCCCGCCATGCTCTTCAGGCAGAGCCTCACCATCATGTTTGGAAGCCAGTAAACAATTATCGGGAAGCAAATCTTCCATCGGAACATTAGTCGTGTAGCCGTCAGAGGCGCCGAAAATGACAAAACCGGCCTCGGGTTTTGGCGAAACGCGCTCAAACAAGGCTTTAAAAGTCACCCCTTCCCAATGATTGTTTAGGCGCGACCAGCGCGTTACGCAATGGAAATCCGCGGTGATGGCTGTTTGCGGCAGTTTTAAAAATTCAGCCCAGCTAAAAATTATCGGATTTTCCACTTCCCCATCAACTGCCAAAGTCCAGGTGCTTTGATCAAATTTCGGCCTGACTCCCAAATCTAAAATCGGCCAGCCGGATGTGACCGTCTGGCCGGGAGCCGAAATTTTCGCTGACCGAGAGGCTGCCGATACTTTCTTCGTTTGGGCTTGCCTGATTTTCGCCTGGATTAAGTTTTCGTTATATTTTTCATTGGCCATAAAACCTCGTCGGCATAAAAGCATGCCACCGGCGTGGATTGAAAAAACTCAAAAATTATTTTTTACTTCGAGCTGATCGCGGCCATGGAAGAAAAAATCGCGAAGAGCACCAGGTACAGCGAGGCTTGAAAAAGATCGGACGGCGAAAAAGGCCACTCGGTGTTCACAATCCGGTTGACGAACGCCCAAGTAAAGGCGATCGCCGAACCCCACCCCGCCACCTTGCCGATGAGCAGATAAAACCTGCTAAAACCGCCGGAAGAAGGCATTGAAGAACTGTCCATATTTGATTGATTAATGATAAATACCTTGATTTAATTTTATCAAAAAACCGACAATATGTCTAAAAAGCCAGGCGTCTAGGGGTTTACTCCGCCGGCGGCGCGCTGGCGCTTGTTTCCAAAGAGGCACAAGGTTCATCTCGATAACAATAGTAAGCGATGGTCGGCAAGCGAAGGTCGATATAAGACAAATTTTTTTCCCGGTCGGGCGGAATTTCCTGGCTTAATATCCCCCGCAGATTAGTAAGCTGTTTTAGCGGATCGGATTTTAAATCAAAATAGACGGTCCAGCCGGCAGTCGCGGTCAAGAATAAATCCGGCGACGCCCGTCCGGGAATTTTAAAGTCCAAAATCGGGCTGGCGATAAAATTTTGCCATTCGGCACGAATCACTTCTAAAAATTTTAAAGCTTCCGCGACGCCAAGATTTTCGCCGATCTGCGCTGGCCTTTCCGAAATATCGCGCAATTTTATGTAAAGTATTGTGGAAGTTGCGTAGTCCGGCAAAACCTGTTCAAAAATCACGCCGTCGGAACTGAGATAATAATACTCCCCACTGCTCTGCCAAATCACATCTGGCCGGCGATCCTCCAAAACTACTTCGATTTTGTTAGGCCAAGAACGCTTTGAATTGGTAACTTTTAAAATTCTCGGGGAATGGGAAAGGATAATTCTTTCGATATTTTTCCGGTCCAAGATCAGCCAGCTGTTTTGGGGAATAATCCCCCACCTTCGCGAGTTTTCCGCCTCTTGCATCCAGTCCGATATAACCTCGGGGCGAACTTGATCCGTGCCTTGCACTGTTACTTCCCGGACTAAAAAATATGACGAAAAACGAATAGCGTAGATAGCCAGAACCGCGCATAACAAAATGACGAAAACCAAAAGTTTCCAGAACCACGAGGCTTTGCCAAAAGCAAAATTTTTGCCCGAGGGCATAATTCCCAAAGGACGGTGAAAATTTCTCGCTTCTTTGACGCGGGATTGAAAAAAACGGTCACGAAACCGGCTGGCCCGGTTTTCTTTCTGCCAACCGGAATTTTTGCGAGAAAAAAAGGACATTTTAAATTAACCTAATTACCCTAATTTCTAATTGACCCGTCTCGCCGAAGGCTCGCCGAGGCGGACCTAAATAATTTCCAATGTCTAATTCCCAATTCCCAACAAAAATTCCAATGACAAAATGTCAGAATTTCAGCGTTAGGCATTTTATTGTCGTCCCTTCGGGAGATCTCCCGAAGGGAGAGAAATTAGAAATTGGGAATTG
>ERZ1292629.1923-Hain-H43-01um-R1-1923-length-18911-cov-9_pt1 | contig 18911 bp, 17 predicted proteins | sample MGYA00564399_ERZ1292629 | MGnify/ENA primary metagenome ERZ1292629 (study PRJEB36523, sample SAMEA6512636) | groundwater metagenome | collected 2019-01-08 | study: AquaDiva: Metagenomics assemblies of 32 groundwater samples | reverse complement strand
TGCTTGAAGAATCTTGACAGCATGTGAATAAGTGCAGTCTACTTCTTTAGCCAATATGCTTCCATATCGAGCTTTCGAAACCTTACTAAGAGCAACCAGCATTAATGCCGGCTTTCTTCTAAAAAATATATCGAAGTTGTCTTTCATTTTGGTGATGTCCATAAATTTTTAAATAATCCAAAATTTTGGATCATCCAAAAAACAATATATGGTGCATTGTTTTTTTGATTTAATTTAGAAAATACGTTATGTATTCTCAAAACTATATATCTAAACCTATACTTCGGCTTTTAAACCTTTCTCACAAAAAATTCAACTAATCAGTAGTTAATAAAAATGGCGTTGTCCCGAAATAAAAACGACAACAAAGCCTTTTCATAAAGTTTAAATATGTTCCAGAGCATATAATTGAATGATAGACATTAAACTTATTCGAGAAGATTCAAAATTAATAAAAAAGAACTGCAAAAATAGAGGCTATGATATTAATGTAGATGAAATTATTAAATTAGATGTTGAATGGAGAAAATTAAAAACAGAAGATGATTCTTTAAGAGCAGAAAGAAACAAAATTTCTGAACAAATTAATCAGGCTAAGAAAGACAAAAAGCCAATCGAACCCATTATTAAAAAAGCTAAAGAAATTCCTCTAAAATTAGAAAAAAATGAAAAAGAAGAAAACGAATTAAAGACAAAAATCGATTATTTAGTTTCAACACTCCCAAATATTCAAGCAGAAGGGAATCCAATAGGCGATGCTGATAAAAATGAAGAAGTCCACAAGCAAGGAAAAATTCTAAAGATAAAGAATCCAAAAGGTCATCTTGAATTATTAGAAGCTTTTGATTTAATTGATATGAAAAGAGCAACAAAAATTGCTGGTGCTGGTTTTTACATATTAAAGGGAAAAGCCGCTAAGCTACAAAGAGCCTTAGTTCAATTTATGTTAGATTTCCATGTTAATAATGGATTCACAGAGATAAATCCACCACAAATGGTTAATAGAAAATCAGCATTTGGAACAGGCAATCTTCCAAAATTCGATGATCAGTTATACAAAACAAATGATGAGCTCATTATGGTTCCAACAGCAGAAGTTCCTGTAACCAATATCTATGCTGAAGAAACACTATCCGAAAAAGACTTACCAAAAAAATTCTGTGCATTTACAGAATGTTATAGAACTGAAGCAGGAAGAAAAGCCGGCGAAGAAGGATTATTTAGACTGCATCAATTCGAAAAAGTAGAAATGGTTTATCTTTGCAAACCTGAAGATTCTTTTAAATTTTTAGAAGAAATGACAGAAAACGCAGAAAAAATACTAAAAGAACTTGAAATTCCATTCAGGAGAATTTTATTAGCAACAGCCGATGCGGGATTTGCTTCTGCAAAAACCTATGACTTGGAAGTATGGAGTCCTGCAATGAATAAGTATTTAGAAACCTCTTCATGTTCTAATTGCACTGATTTTCAAGCAAGAAGAATGAATACAAGATATCAGTCTAAAGAAGGAATGAAATTTATTCATACTCTTAATGGCTCAGGTATAGCTCTTCCAAGATTAATGATTTCGCTTATAGAAAACAATCAGCAAGCCGATGGAAGCATAAGCATTCCAAAAGCCCTCTGGAAATATACTGGTTTTAAAGAAATAAAGGCGGAATCTAAAGGGAAGTTGAACCACAAGAAACCGAAGGTGTCTTAGGAAAGCAAAAGCTTAAAAGCAGAATATCTAAATTAGTTCTATGGTAGATGATAAAAATCCTGTAAACCACATTGGCGTAATAATTGACGGCAATCGAAGATATGCTAAGGTTCGTGGAATGCTCTCTCACAAAGGTCATGAAAAGGGGGCAGATAAAGTAGAAGATTTTCTAAAATGGTGCGAAGAGTTAAAAATTAATGAGCTCACAATATATGCTCTTTCTACAGAGAATCTTAACAGAGATAAAAAGGAGCTGGATTTTTTATTTGATTTATTCAGAAAATGGTTTAAGAAATTAAATAATGATAAAGAAATTGAAAAAAATCAGGTAAAGATAAGATTTATTGGTGATTTATCTTTAGTTCCAGAAGATATTAAAGAAATCTGCTTAAATCTTGAAGAAAAAACAAAAAAATATAATAAATACATGTTTAATTTTTGTTTCGCCTACGGCGGAAGACAAGAGCTAACTGCAGCAGTAAACAAATTAATAAAATCAGGCAAAAAGCAGGTAACTGAAAGCGACATTACAAACGCGCTCTGGTTATCAAGTGAACCTCAATTTATAATTCGAACAGGCGGAAAAACTCGCTCTTCAAATTTTCTTCCATGGCAATCAGTTTATAGTGAATGGTTTTTCCTTGATAAAATGTGGCCAGAAATTGAAAAAAGTGATTTAGTTGAGTGCATAGAAAAATTCCAAAAGACCCAAAGAAATTTTGGAAAATAAGCCAAAATTGCTTTTAGTTTCTACTTCTCAAGAATTCTACCCAAACAAAAGCAAAAAGTAATAATCTCAAAAAACAATTTGCATCGATTTCTTACAAATTAACGCTTAGATTAAACAACATTCGCCCAGAATATTATTTATATTAATAACCCCCCGTCACATAAACGAATTCTAAATAAATATCATAAAAATATAAAAAGTAAAAATAAAATATTAAAGCTTGAAAAAAGATTTATAATTTCTTTTTATTCTTTTTTCCTGCTTTCTTTGCTTTCTTCTTTGCCATTTTACCTCCTTTTTATTACAATTACACCCGTAATTGTTAAAATAAATACGCATCACTTTTATTTAAAGGTATGTGAAAAATTAAAAATTTTAAAATAATTAAAAAATAGAAAAAATAAAGCTCGTCGGAGAAATAAAATCCATAAAAACATCATTAATAATTTACCAAAACTCAACCCGACTTATTCAGCCATTCTAATCTAATCCTACCCTAAACTTCTGCTCCGAATTTATAGAATTATTAATATTAGTTATAAGCGAAGCCTTACATAAATATGCGAGCCGAAGGCGAGCAGGCAATCACTTTTTTAAACTCCCCTCTCTTCAACTATTTATGGAGAAAGATAAATCAAAACTAAAAATTCTTGCAGCAGGAGATTTTCACGGAGATTCTGCAACAGCTAAAAAACTTGCCGAAAAAGCTGAAAAAGAACATGTAGATTTAGTTGTTCTACTTGGAGATATAACGGGGATGATTAACACTAAGAATCTAATAAAACCTTTTACAGATAAAAAACAAAAAGTTATTTTCGTTCCAGGAAACTGGGAATCAAAAGCAGACGCAGAACATCTTTCAAAAATGTATGGAATAAAAAACATTGATAAAAACTATGTTGTTTACAAAGGCACAGGAATCTTTGGAATGGGCAGTGCAGATTGGGCATTATATCCTGATGAAGAGCAAACTTTCAAACATCTAAGCAAACAGCACGAAAAAATTAAAGATTTGGAAAAGAAAATCATGATTTCTCATTTACATGCAGCAGGAACAAAATCAGAGCTTTCAGGAATTCCGGGAGACGAAGGAATAAGAAGAGCCATAGATAAATTTCAACCAAATTTGTTCATTGCAGGTCATATTCATGAACTCGAAGGCGTTGAAGAGAAAATAGGCAAAACTAAGGTTGTTAATGTAGGAAGAAAAGGAAGAATCTTCGAGATATAATTATACCCAAAAACTATCTATAAACTCTTTGTCTTCCTTTCGTTCAAGTATATCTTTTACCGAAGCTTTTCTTTCAAGTGCACGCAATGCTGCATTAAATACTCTTGAATTCAAATATCTCTTAGAATAGTTAACCGCGTCATGTCCACCATGTTTAGCCGCATAAGATAAAATACTTAATTCAGCTACCAACTCAAAAAAATTTGAGGCTGTTTTCAGAGGATCATATAAATATTCGTGAAAGGCTTTTCTATCATTTAAGCAGTGCAAATAATGACCTAATTCATGGCCGAGTTCATAACATAAAATTCTCGGACTTTTAGAATTGCGATACTTTTTATCAATATAAACAGCGTATAAGTGATGAGCCTCTAAACGATTTATCCAATCATGATATCCCGACATAGTTCTATTTGGGCATAGCTTTCTTTTTGTTCCAAAGGATATCTGTATAAGATGATTATCTACAGAATATATGTCTACTTTGGGAGGAAGCGATTTTAATCCGAATTCAGGATGCATAACTTCTAAAAAAAGCGATTGCGTCACATCTAAATTCGAGCAAGTAGTCCTAACCATATTAGGTTAGCTAAAATCTTTATTAAAAAGCTTTATATTCTCAAGAAGATAGACACTATTATGCCAAGAAAAATAATTCAGAATACAAATGAGGACACAACTCTTGAACAAGAAGATATCCCGATGAGAGCAACAGCTAAAAAAATATATAAAAATGAAAAGCAGAAGCAGACAGAGGAACGAAAAGACTTTGTTCCAATTACAAATCCAAAGATAACGACAGAAGTTCAAGAAAGGCCAAGATTAAAATTAGAGCAAATAGAAAAAATAGAAACTCGAGCTCAAAGCGACAAAGAAGATGAAGCCGATGAAGAAAAAGGACATACTATTGAAAAAGAAGAAAAAATCAAGAAGCCAAGAAAAAAATCTAAAGGAGTAGTTGAAGAAATTGAAAGCAAACCCAAAAAGCTGGAGATATTAAAAGGCAACTCAATTCTTATCATCACAGAAAAACCACAAGCTGCAGAAAAAATCGCTGCAGCACTATCTAATGGAAAAGATGAGCGTTATTCTGATAATGGAATATCTTACTATGAATTTCAAAAAGATAACCAACATATTATTGTTGCTTGTGCAGTTGGACATTTATTCTCCCTATCTCAAGATGTAAAAGGAAGTAATTACCCCATTTTCGAAGTCTCTTGGAAACCTAATTTCGAAGTTCGTAAAAAAGACTTTACCAAAAAATATTATACTAATCTTCAAAAGCTAATGAAAAGAGCAAAAGAGATAATGGTAGCAACAGACTATGATATTGAAGGCGAAGTTATTGGTTATAATATCGTTCGTTTTATCGGACATCAAAAAGATGCTAAAAGAATGAAATATTCTTCTCTTACTAAAGACGAATTAGAAGAAGCTTATCAAAAAGCAAGCCCTACAATTGATTGGGGACAGGCTATGGCAGGAGAAACTCGTCATTTTATTGATTGGTATTATGGTATAAACCTTAGCAGAGCACTGATGAACTCTATTAAAACAACAGGCAAATTCAAAATTATGTCCATAGGTAGAGTTCAGGGTCCAGCACTAAAGCTTATTGTGGAAAAAGAAAGAGAGATAGAAAAATTCAGGCCCGTTCCTTATTTTAAAATATTTATCGATATTCGTGATAAAAAAGACAAGAAAAACCAAATAAAACTTCGCCATGTTAAAGATATCTTTGATGAGAAAGAACTTCCAAAATTCGAGAAATTAAAGGACGAAGAATGTGAAGTTATAACAACAAAAAACACTCAAACGATTATTCCACCATTTCCTTTTGACTTAACAACTCTTCAAACAGAAGCCTACCGATTCTTCTCTATAAGCCCAGCAAGAACTCTACAGATAGCTCAAGGATTATATTTAGCAGGAATTATCTCTTATCCGAGAACCTCTTCTCAAAAAATACCTGAAGCAATAAATCCAAAAGCAATTCTGAAGAAACTTTCAAAATCCTTTCCACAAGTAAAACTCTGCACAAGAGCCATTCCTGTAGAAGGTAAAAAATCAGATCCAGCCCATCCATCAATCTCGCCAACAGGAGAATCAGCAGGAAAATTAGAAGCAGAAGATAAAAAAATATATGACTTAATCGTAAAAAGATTTATTGCATGTTTCTGTGCAGATGCAACAGTCGAAAATAAAACAATAACTGCAACAGCCATTGATAAAAAAACAGAAGAAAAATTATTATTCAAAGAACGCGGAGCAGAAATAAAAGAAAGAGGCTGGATGGAAGTTTATGCTCCAAGTGTAAAAGAAAAAGAACTAAAGGACATGAATGGAACAGCAGATATTCTAAAAGTAGAAATAGAAAAAGATGAAACAAAGCCTCCAAAAAGATTTTCTCCTGCTTCAATAATCAGTGAACTCGAAAAACGAGGATTAGGCACAAAAGCTACAAGAGCGAATATTCTCGAAACACTTTATGATAGAGATTATATCTCTGATAATAAATCAATAAAAGCAACCCCCTTAGGAATTAATTTAATTCAAACTATGGAAAAATACTCTCCAATAATTATAGATGAAAAATTAACGAAAGACATGGAAAAAGACATGGAAGCAATAAGAGTCTCTAAAAAAGAGCTCGACAAAAAGCAAGAATCAGTTTTAAGAAAAGCTCGTGTTGCTCTAACTGATATTTCTGAAGATTTCCATAAAAAAGAAGCTAAAATTGGTGAAGAACTAATGAAAGCAGAAGAAGCTCATTGGGCTCAGCAAAAAATAGAAAATGAATTAGTAGAATGTCCTGTTTGTAAAAAAGGCAAGCTTGCAATAAAATTTAATCCTAGGTTTAAACGCAGTTTCATAGCCTGCAATGCTTATCCGGATTGTAAAACAACCTTCAGCCTTCCACCAGGAATGATAAAAAAAGTTGAAGCCGAAGGAAAACCTAAATTATGCGATAGGTGTGGCTCTCCAATGTTAATGCGTCTTATGAAAGGCAAGCGTCCATGGATTTTCTGCTTTAATCCAAATTGCCCTTCAAGAGAAGAACAGGCTAATGCCCGAAAAAAAGAAGATGCTGAAGAAACTACAGAAAAACAAGAAGATAATTAGCAAGAAAATGAAGAATAAGCCCTAATAAGAACAACTTGCTACAAGAAGCTGTAAATATTTTAAGTAGCAATTATTATAATTTCAATGCAGAGATTTTATGCAGTTTAGTTTGTTATTTATTACTCAAATAAAACTACAACCATCCCTTCTTCCGTATTCCTTCATTAATCAATTCAAACTCCATTTCTTTTTCCGGAAGTGAACGATGTTTTCGCAGAACAGCAATTCTTTTTCCCCTAACGTTTTTAAGTTCAATAATGCATTTACTCCAATATTTCATAATATCTCCGCCAACCATGTTAGCAGTTTTCTCTTTGTTTTCTCCTTTCTTAAAATCTTCATCACTTAAAAAATCATAATAAATCTGATTAGTAGCAATAACCGGTATATTCATTTTCCTAGAAATTTCTGCAAGAATTCTCATCTGTTTAGCAAGTTTAGAATTAATTAAATCTAATTTCTCCATATCTTTATCTTTTCGTGCTTCAGCCATTTCCAAGCGATAGAGCATAGTCATGCCATCAATAATAATAAGCGAGATTTGATTTCCACTTTTTATTTCCTTCAACAAACGAATAAAAGATTCTTCTTGTTCAGAAAAGCTTGTTGGTTTAAGCAATAAAACATTCTCAAGCGCTTTTTTCCATTCTTCAGTATTACAGATTTGTTTAAATCTTTCAACAGAAAAACCGCCCTCACTATCAATAAAAATAATTTTTCCTCCTTTACGAGCAACACTTGCAGCAACAGCCATGCAAAAGTTAGTCTTTCCACATCCAGCAGGTCCATAAATCGTAGTAATTATGTCCTTATCATAGCCCCCATAGAGCCATCTATTGACATCATAGCTTCCTGCAGATAACTTGTTGCGAGAGTCTGTTTCCATAAATAACACAACAATAATGCCTTAAAAAGAATTGTTGTGCTGTTCCCACATAATAAACCGCAAAAATTCTGAAGAATTTTTAGGTTCTTCTAAATTTGCATTTCGAAGACTTAGAAAACTCTAAGTTTTCAGTGCCATTCTAAACTTCGTTTCGAAGGCTTTATAAATACACTTTTTCTGTTTAGTTTATGGAAGTAAAAGTTATTAAAAACGAGAAGGATAACCTTCTTATTGAAGTAGATAATCAGACCGTAGCAGAAATTCTTAGAGTGTATCTTAACGAAGATGATGCTGTTACGATGGCTGCTTGGAAAAGAACACAACCAGATAAGCCTGTTGTATTTGAAATCAAGACAAAAGGCAAAAGTGCTAAAAAAGCATTAGAAGATGCTGCTTCTGCTGTTGAAAAAGATACTGAGAAATATCTTGACGAGTTCAAAAAAGCAATAAAATAGATTTTCTAATTGTTAATTTTAAGGTTTCTGCCTTCGCATAAATCATTCTCGAACAGAACTAATAATACAATAACAAATCAAATCGAGTTTAATGAATTATCAAAAATTTTAGTTAAATAATAACGAAGTGCAAACTCCTCAAACCTATTCTAAATCTTCCCACTTAACTTCTTGTTTCTTTTCCTTAGTTTCATCAATTATTTGTATATCACTTCCAGAAAGAACCTTAACTCTTTCTTCTTTCTTTTTCATTAATTCATAAATAGAAGGTGTAGTGCTCTTGGGTTTTTCTTTTGGAAATATTTGCTTCTTAATATGTTCCGTATCTTCTTTTCCAAAGCTCGAAAGCTGTTCATTTCCTACTTGTTCAACACTCTTTTTCTGAGCTTCAAAATCATTGTCTATTTTTTCATTCAATCTCTGCAAATCTCTTATTTTAAATTGCTCTGCTTCATTATACTTAAGACTTATTGGTCGGCTTTCCTCTAATATATTCCCGCCAATGCTTGCTGGAACAATTTCGGGTTTGTTCACAGAGAGAAGAGCATTAACCCTTTCTTCATTTTTTCTTTTTTCTTCAATTTCTTCGATTAAGTCTCTCCTTATAATTCGGATGTTCAAAAATTGCTCAAGACTTCTAATTAAATCAAGAGATTTGCTTGGAACTATTCCTTTTTCAAGAAGTTTTATTGCTTCTTCACTTTCTTTTAGAGCATCAGCAAGCTGTTTAGTAGTAAATCCTTTTCTTCTTCTTTCTGTTTGAAGTGTCCAATGAAAATTATCCACTAATTTAAAAACCAAATCTTCTGGTCTCTCTAAATCCGGCTGGCTTTCAAGCTTTTTAATTTCTTCAAAGACAGATTCTTCCTTTTTTTCTCCGTTATCTAAATGATTCATCCTCATTAATCGTTCTCTAACGCCTGCCGGCTTCTCAGAATCCTTAAGCTGGCCTGTACTCGGTCTTTTGATTATAGGCGTATTGCTCAATAAGGCACATCTCTCGCATAGTCTCATATTTCCACTTATGCTTATTCCATCGTAAAGCCTTACCTCATCAGAATTTCGTCCGCACCTGACACATTTTTCCATACTGAAAATAGAACCTTTAGTATTAAAAGCATTTCCATAATGCAAAATAGACATTAAAAATAAGCCTATTTATTCAAATGTTCTTCAATAGTCTTCAAATAATCAAGATTATCCACCTTATACTGCTCATTAACTAAAACAACAGGTATTGTTGTAAGATTATACTTTTCTCTCATTAAGTCTACAAAGTCAAGTTCAGTATCTGCTGCAATAGGAATCAAAATTATATTATCACCATATTTATTCTTCAAATCCCCAATATAATTGCTTATTGTACTCTGAATTCCCTTCAAATCAAGAGAAGGGTTGCTATAATTATACATATAAATTACTGTATTCAAATTACTTTTACAAAGTGCCTTATTTTCGATTATATCCTTCCACAAAATTGTTCTTAGAAGGTCGTATCTTCTATGCACTGGAAGAAATCTCTCTGTTAATCTATTAGAGCTATCTTCTTTCTCAAGTCTAATCATTTCAGAATAAATCTGATCTGCAAAATAAACACTTTTTTGAGTAATCTTATCGCAACTCAAATTAGAATGAAATGCTAATTGTGAAGCTGCTTGGAAATCATTTAAATCAATATCTGACTGATAAAGATTATCCTGGGTATTCTGAACCCTTAAATTTTCAAAGTAGATACCCAAGAATAAACCAGCTGAAAAAATAACAATAGCTACGATTAAAGCTTGCAGGAATGCGTATTTTTGATTCATATTTTTTATTACCACCTATTATTTTTTCTTATATATCTATATACTGCGGGCACCCACACAAAAAGATAGAGCGACAAGTATATCAAAAGATAGAATAATAGGTTAAAAAAGGTTTTTATTTCAATTTTTTTAGTATAATTTAGTTTAGAAATTAAATAGCTATAATAGATAAGAGAAGAAATAAACAAAAATGCAAGATAAAACAATAGGACTGAAGGATAAAAATTGATGCTATCATAGTTAAAAATAGAAACTCCCGAACTAATAGAGTATTTAGCAACAACAAAATTCTGAAGAAAAGTTTTAAAGGAAATATAAAAAGAATAAAAAAGAACGAATAAGCTCATAATGATAGAAAAAGAAACAAAGGGGATTATAAACGCACCAAACATTCCATTTCTGAAAAAAGACTTTTTATACTTAGCGATAGCCTGTATTCCACCTAAGCCCCATCTTACTCTTTGATGATAATAATCCTTAAGTTTGTCAGGAACGACTGTTGTAACATTCGCACTAAGACACATAGCAGTTTTATATCCTGAATTAAGAAGATTCCAAGTAATATCAATATCTTCTGTAACCGTATTTTTATCAAAGCCGCCTACTTTTATCAAATATTCTCGTTTATACAAGCTAAGAGGCCCATTTGTAACAAAAACCCCATTTACGAAATCTAAAAGTTTTCTTGTCCAAGCCATAATAATATACTCTATTGATTGAATCTTAGTAAGATAATTAACTTCCTCATTTCTAACCTTAACAAAAGACGTAACAGCACCCATTTCAGGATTATCAAAATAACCAGTTAATCTTGCGAGAGATTCTTTTGAAGGAAAACTATCTGAATCAACAACCGCAATCAACTCGCCTTTTGAAAGCTTTATTCCCATATTTAAAGAGTCTGCTTTTCCAGAATTAGGTTTGTTAAGTATTTTCAAGGAGGGATATTTTTGCTTGCACTGCAACACTATTTCCTTTGTTCTATCTGTACTTCCATCATTTAACACAATGACTTCAAATTTATCCTTAGGATAATCTAAATTCATTACATGTTCAATTGTATCTTTAATACTATTTTCTTCATTATATGCCGGAATTAAAATGCTTACAGAATAAATATTTTTAGCCAGAGGATAAGAGAGCATATCTTTTCTATTTTTAATATTAAGTATAACAAAAAAGGAAAAAAGATATAATGCGATAAATATCAAAACCAGATTAATTATTACGAGGGTTTCCATGTTAAAGATTTATTCTGTGCTCTCTTTTAATTCTTCACTTTCATCCTCATTTTTTCCGGATTTTTCTTTTTTCTCCAAATGGAAATAATCATAAAAGCTTTCTGAAAGATTCAATTCAAGCGTATGTCCTGCTCTTTTTGCCTTAACTAAACCAATATCGATAAAATGCTTAACATGTTCATAACCCTTATTTCCCCTTATCTTAATTATAACGCTTTGTTTTACTGGCTGTTTATATGCTATGATTGCCAAAGTTTCCTGCTCTGCTCTTGTAAATTCTGCTTTCCCAGTAGCAAGCTTGTTTATCATCTCAAAATATTCTTGTCTTATATCCATCTTCCAAAATTCATCTTTATTTAGAATTTCAATGGCAGTTTCTGTTTTTTGATACTGCTCCCTCAATTTTTCAAGGAGCTCACTAAGCAAAAGAGGATTAATATCTGTAAGTTCAACAAGCTCTTGCACGCTTAAATATCGCGCAGAAATAAAAAGTGCAGCTTCTACTTTCTTGAGACTCTTCTGTTCTTCAGAAACATCTAATTCTTCCTGACTTTTTGCGGTTAATGAAACATCCATGGTATTTTTAATCGAAAATGAAAGGCAAAAGAAGATTTTAAAGCTTTTTATTCAAAAGTATGAACAAAATTATTCCAATAAAACTAATAATCAAGCCCAAGTTATCGCTTAATGTTCTCGATTGATAGATTAATACTCTTTGTGCACTATTTTCAGGGACTATTAACATAAAATTATACCTGTTTTTAGCTATCGCTATACTTTTTCCACTATCAATGTCTTTAGCCTTCCAAGAGGGATAATAAAATTCTTTTACTAAAATAGCTTCTTTACCTGTGAAATTATAATTTACCCTTATTTCATCAGGACTTTCTCTTAAAATAGAAGATTCAAGAGGATTCAAAGATATAACATCACCTGATAGATTATCATAATACAAAACAGAAATTAAAGGTTTAAAATTCTTGTATTCATAGATTTTAAACGGCGCTTCACTAAAATTCTTTTCATATACGAGCGTAAAATTATCATTTTCAAACTTTTCCGAGTAACCAATATAAACTTTACTCAATTCAAAATATTTTATTGCAAAATTATCTAAATAAACAAGAGTATTATTAATGGGGCTATCGCTCCAAACCGCATCATACATTGCAGATAAGATTTCTGGATATAATATCCCCTGATCATAATAACCGCCGGTTTGGCTGACCTTTGGAAAAAGAAGAGCTAACGACTGCGAAAATACTGCATTTCTCGAACCAAAACGAGAGTTAGTAATCTCGTTTTTAACAGGAAAATCACTAACCCTTAAAGAGTCAGAATAAACTCCTAATCGTTCATCTTCAGATGCATGACTATATCTTTCATAATTCACTGAAATAAGATTTTGGTTTATAATCAAACCACCGACTAATAAAAAAATAGCTATAATCCAGAATTTTCTGAGTTTAATATTGGAAAGAGTAAAACCAATAAAGATACACATAAGAATTGAAAAAGGAACTACAAAACGAATAGCCCCTATTCCCGTAGGATAATACTTTCCTAAAATTCCCATAAAAAGAGCGAAAAAGAGAACAGAAGAAGAAAATAGAAAAATCCAAATCTTATTTCTCTTAAGAAAATTAAAGAATAACAAACAAAAGATAAATAAGAAAAAAGCTATGCCTATAGTTGCTCCGCCCATTCCAAGCGCTAATTTCGGAGTTATGCCTATTAGTTGAGCGAGAGTAGGCATAAAACTTTCATCGCCCAAGAAACTTGAGGATTTAGTTAAAAAAGGCAATAGCCAAAATGAACAAACAATAAGAGGAAAGCCCATGAAAAGAAAACCCTTACTGATAATATTTTTAGTTAGTTTATATTCTAATAATAATCTTAAGAAAACCAAAATAAGAAGGCATAACGCGATAAATATATGGGCTAAGAGACCTATACAAAAAAGCAACAAATAAAAATAGCTATAATTTTTATTTAAAAAGCTTTTCTCTAAGAAGAATATAGTAAGGGGTATGGTAAATAACGCAAAAAGATAGGGATGATTTCCAGCAGAAAGATAATAATAAGAAGTTGCAGAAATTGAAAGAAAGAGAAGGGCAGAGAATAAGGAAATTAGAATTTTTTTCGTATAAAAGTTTAGTAATAAAAAAATGCCTAACGAACAGAATAATACGCTCATAAAACAAAGAAAATTATCTCCAAAAGAAAGATTCCTAAATGCAGATAGAATATAATAAAATAATGGCGAATAAAATTTCAAAAAAGGCAAACCGCAGTACCAGTTCATATCCCAAGAGACTAATCCAAAATCCTGAATGTAAGCCGCTCTGCTTAAATGACTCGAAACATCTAATCCTAAAGGTTTATCTGAAAACAAGGGCTTATAATACAGACTAAGACTGACTAAAATAATTAGAAGAATAACTAAACCACTCGTAATCTTGCATTTATTTTTCATTTTTCTCTCCACGCCCATCTTGAACTTAGAAGATAATTACAGATAGTTCCGAAAAATATTCCTATAATATTTGATATCAAATAATATAATCCATAAGAAGAAAGCAAAAGCAACAATAAATAATTAATAGTTATTCCAATCAACACAGATAGATGATATCTAAAAAACTTGTTAAATATTCCAAATCCTGTATTTCTATCTGAAAAAGTCCACAGATTATTAAAACTAAAATTGCTAATGACTGAAAGTTCTATAGCCAATAAACCTGAAATCATTAGAGGAATAGCTAAAAAAGACTTGAAAATTAGAAGCGAAAAAGTATTTATAAGAATACCTATCAGTCCCACTATAAGAAATTTAAAAAAAGTCTTGCTTTCTAAAACAGAAGCAGATTTAATTCTAATCATATTTATGAAAAAATTAATTATTTCTTTTTTCGAAAGTTTTGATTTTCCTTTTTTCCGGTCTACAAAAACAATAGGTATTTCTGCGATTTTAAATTTGCTTTTTTCAATATAAAAAAGTAATTCCTCCAGGAAGGAATATCCATTGCTTTTTATTTTATAAAAAGGGATTTTCTCAATAACTTCTTTTTTATAAGCCCTAAATCCAGAAGTTACATCCAAAGTTTTAAGTCCGAGAACAAATCTTGAAAAATTCATTGCTCCACTGCTGCAAAAATGTCTCCATAAATTCCAACCGACTATTTTACCACCAGCAACTCTTCTCGAACCTATCACCACATCTACTCCCTCTTCAATTTTACTTAACATTTTTGGAATTTCTGCTGGATTATGTGAAAAATCAGAATCCAGAGTAATTATTACATCTGAGTCTATTTTAACAGCATAATTTACACCCTCTCTTATAGAATTTCCATAGCCCCTATCTTTTTTTCTATGCAGAACTACAACCGGATAGGCTTTAGCGAATTTATCTGCTATTTCTCCAGTTCCATCAGGAGAATCATCATCAACAATTATTATTTTTGCGTTTATTCTATTATTTCTAAATATTTCGCTTATTTTTATAATTAATTTAGAAATATTATCCTTTTCATTATAAGTGGGAATTATCACTGCCAACTTTCTTCTTTTTTTATCCATATTATGATAAACTAAATCTCAAAATAGCACCAATACCGCCGAGGTTATAGAACTGCTGACCCTCTTCAGTATCCATAGAAACAAATTCAACTTTTGTCGAACTTTCTTCAGCAAGCTCTAAAAGTTCTCGGGATATTTTTTTATCAAGCTTTCTGCTTAAAAATAGAGTATCAACTGATGCCAAATCAAGCGCTTTTTTAACTTCATCATAACCATAAGCAGTCTTTTTTCTTTCTTTTCCAAGCATTTCAAAAAACTTTTCCATTAATTTTTTTTCAAGAGTTATCTCCTGTTGAGCCAATAAATCTTTACTTGCTTCAACAAGAAGTTCTATACCATGTTCACCAGCATCGCCAATATCTTTCATACCAATAACTTTATTTCTCAGAGCAGTTACAAGTAATCCCTCTTTCATAAAATCGTCCTTTGTTGGCATAGGCCCTCCAATAATAATTCCCTTAAGATTTTTCATATCAAAAAATTGTTTCTTCAACGCATCTGCGCATTCTCTGTAAAAATCTTTAGCTTTTCCTTCAACGATTCTTTCATAACGCTGTGAAGACTGTCCACCCGCCCTTGTTTTTCCAGGAACTGCAGATTCAAGATGTTGTAGTATCTTAATTTTTTTTCCAACAAGCAAACCGATAGTTGACTCTTTTCTATCTATAACAAATAATCCATAAAGTTCCTTAATTTCAAGCATCTCTGTTAGTGCGTCAATAATAAAAACCTGATCACAGCGATATAACCTCATGCCAACGGGTTCTGGAGGAACAATTGTCCAAATTCTCATATCTTCCTGTCCCTCAACTTGTGAAACATTTCCAGAATAAATGGCAACTCCATTTTTAGGTGTGCTCTGTCCGAATTGTCTCAATTGTCTTGTTGCTCTTTCCAATGCTTCAATAACATTTTTCCGAGTAGTCGAACTTTTAATATTTCTTGCAGTTGATTTTTCAGATTCTAATTGGTCAATTACAACATTAATATTAGCTCCTGCAGGAACAATAACACTCACAAGTTCAGTATGTCTTCCTCTTATCGAACCGAGTTCTTCAACTATCTCTGCAAGTTCTTCCTTGCTTATTGGTTTCATGTTAACTTTGTCGAGTGCCATATTGATTAAAGAGAAAGTCGGTTTATAAAATTATAGTTATAGGAAATCAATTTAATAACCGAACATACGAACGAGTGATTTCCTATCTAGTAAATAACAAAAAACTTACGAAAATTAATGTTCTTTACTATAAATCAAAAAACAAAAACTTCTTATCTTTCGAAATATCTCGTCCTACTAAAATTAAATTAAGTAAGAATATAATCGTGTCCCTTAATCATTCTTTCAGGATGAACAACAATGCCCTTTCCAGGAACAATATCAAAACCAACAATCTTTCTATTTATCTCAACGCCTCGCATTTTAACAATTTCTACGGCTCTGCCTCTGTATCCCGATTTATAGAACACATTGTATAAGGCAATAATTCCATCAGAAAGAAATGAAACTGCTTCACCTTTTTCAATAAATGTTCCGCCAATATGTGTAGGATTTGCAGTTTCTCTAATCAAGAATGAAGTAATTTTATGCCCTTCAAGATATCTAAACAACTGCTCCATATAAATTCTAAATCTGCTTTCTTCTCCTGAAAACGCAGAACCAATACTTGTAAGAGAATCAATTAAAACAATATCTGGATTAAAATTAGTTGGAATTAAAACTGGTTGAACTTCAATTAACAGTTCTTTCTTGGCTTCACTAAGCAAAGCCTCAACACTTCTTGCAATATCTAATGCGTTAAATCTTTTTATATATAAAAGTCCTTTTTTTTCGTAAGTCTCTGCATCAACACCGAAATTTTTCAAGTGTGCTCTAAGTCTATATTCTGGTTCTTCAAAACTCATATACAAAATTTTTTTTCCCTCGGCGCACATTGCTTTTGCAATATTAAGCAAGAAAAGAGTTTTACCGCTTCCAGGCCCGCCTTCAACAAGAACTGATGAACCACTCGGTATACCCTGTTTAAATAAAGAATCAAATCCAGAAATACCTGTTCTTACGAACTCTGCTTTCTTTTCAATTTTCTTCTCCTCTTTTTTCATATTCATTATAACAAAATCTTATTTAAAAACCTTTCTTCTTTCCTTTCATACGTCTTCCGATGGACAATTTATTAAAAATATCAAGATGAGAATCGTCGTGAGACTCTATAACTCTTCTGGAAAAAGATTTAATAAGGACTGCGATTGCAAAAATCATTGTCCCTGCCCAGATAAAAAATTTTGTTGAATTAGAATAATCTATTCCAAGATTATCTTTTACTACACTTGCTGTTAAACTCATATTAAGAGCCATAAGAATTGCAGTCGGAATAACGATTAATGCAGTTAGGCAAATCTTTTTAGTTCGATTAGCCCTAATGTGTCTTTCGAATTCTGTTCTCTCAAGAGGAGTCATGCCTTTATAATATTCAGTTTCGTTATACGGAACATTTTTATGGAAATGCGCTGAAACTCTTTGCTCAATCCTAATCATTCTTTCTGCTAAATCCATTGAAAGAAATTTTTTCTTTTCAGATTTAGTCATATCACAGAATTCTACCTTTTGTATTTTAGTTGAATGTTTCTTCATTATATTTTATCTATAATTTCTTCTTAGCTTTAATTATTTTTTTATGGTGTTTTACTAAGTTTTATGTTTTAGCTTCTCTAATTTTTTATGAGCAATAACTTTATGTGTGATATGTTTATGGACAGATTTATGCGCAATAATTTTCGACCTTATTCTAACCTCTTCTCTTTTCTCTTTGCGAACTTCTTTATTATTAGCAAGAGCGCCATCAGCATCTTCTTTAAACAAACTACCAATTCTGCTTGCTCCTCCAGAAATCTTAGCTATTTCTTCTTGTAAAAGAGGAATCTGTCTATCTATATCTCGGATAAGCTCTGCGAATCTTTTAGTTTTAATGTTATATTCTCCTTCAGGTATTGTTCCATATTGAAAGTAATCTTTCTGCGTTTTCATAATCAGCTCTTTTATTGTTTTTTTCCGATTCATCAGTTGATTTAATTTTTTATTCAATCTCATCTTTCTTATTTGAACCCGATAAACTAATAATAAAATTAGGATCAAAACAACTAAACCTAAAAGAAATTGCCAGTTTGTTATTTGAAGAACACGATTTTTAGCAGTAAGAAAAGCCATAAGTCCCCTTGCAGTAGATGCATAAAAAACATTTAATGCAGTATACGACGCTCTAACAGTAGTTATCTCAGAGTATGCTTTTTCAACAAGAGCCGAAACTTCTGTATATCTCTCAGTACTTATTGCTTCATTAACCTCATTAATCATTACATCGATAGTTGTAGTATCCATTCCAGGAATAACTGAATCATTATAAAACATCATCAAAGAATTAGCTTCGTCTTTTGCAGAAAGTGCATCTTCTCTTATCTTAGTTATTGCATCACAATAAGGCATAACTGATGAAAAATCATAAGCGCTTTTTTTCTCTTTCAGCAAGGTTTGAGCAGTAAATGTCAATTCTGCTTGTTTAATATTATCTTTAATACTTAAAACATTAAAACCCTCATCAGTCATAGTTTGCATAATCTCTTTGGAGATACGAATGCAATCTACTGCTTTTGCTTCATTTAAACTTGCATTAAGCGCGCTATCTGCAGCATAAACTCCATTAATAAAGAAAATGCAAGCTATAAAAATTATCAAAGATAAAATTACAATTTCTTGCCTCTTTTTTGTCATCTTCTCATTTACCATGTTTTTATATATATTTAAAGGTTTTCGAAATGTTAAATCCGCTATTCAACTCAACATAAACGCTACTTACTTTAACCTCTTAATAACCAACTCGTAAGCCCGCTCATAAATCTTGACTAACTTACATTCGTGAACTTACTCAGCACAAGTTCGGTTATTGCTATTAATTATTAATAATGATTATAGTAAATAGGAGAGCCGAGAATTTGCACGAGAGTAGTTAATATTATATCAAGTGCGAGCTCGAGCAGGAGGAGCTTATTTAGGCTTTTATATTTATTATTGATGTGGATTTTAGTTTACTTAACATAACTTTTTACTTCCCAACCTTAAACATTCTCTTAACTTTTCTCTCTCTTTTCACAGCGT
>ERZ1292629.1921-Hain-H43-01um-R1-1921-length-18917-cov-4_pt1 | contig 18917 bp, 27 predicted proteins | sample MGYA00564399_ERZ1292629 | MGnify/ENA primary metagenome ERZ1292629 (study PRJEB36523, sample SAMEA6512636) | groundwater metagenome | collected 2019-01-08 | study: AquaDiva: Metagenomics assemblies of 32 groundwater samples | reverse complement strand
AGCAGGGCGAAGATCAGGGCCTTCATTCGGCCTCCGACTCGCCGGACTCGTCCGACTCGGCGGCCTTCGGCGGGAACTTGGTCAGGTACGCCTTCGAGCCGGCTTGCACGGCCTTGACGTGAGGCACGCCGGTCGTGATGGCCTTGGTGTACGCCTTGGCGAGGACCTGCAGCGCCTTCGGGTCACGCTTCGCGAGGCGGCGGGCCCGGCGCGGCGAGTCGCCGACGCCGTGGATGGCGTGGCTGATGAACTTGTCGTCGGCGTCGGGGAAGGCGGCGGCGAACACGGTCTTGACGGCGGCGATCTTGGTGGCGATGGTTTGCATGACGACTCCAGTTGTTGAGGGAGGGGTGAGCTGTGGGCATGCCTGCCCGTCTTTCACACTGGCGATCAAAGACTCCCCCGGTCGCTCAGGCCGGGTTCGAGACGTAGCCTGCACAACTCGTGTGATCCCGAGGGGGCACGAGTCATGCACTGCGACGAGCGCATTCCAGAGCGGACATGGCCATAACCTGAGAATGCGACATGCATTGGCATATTCAGGCGGTAGGTCAGTCAGCTCGACGATTGCGTTCAATCGGTCACCGTGAGGCTCGTCCCGAGCAGTAGGTGGTTCGTCCGAATCCCTCGGATAGGCGGTGTCCGTGTGGGCACTCTCCTCTAGGCACGGGGCCGTTCCCCTTGGCCATCCCTTCGTGCTCATCCCGAGCCTCCGGAGTCCGACCGTATCCCGGGCCGTTCGGCGTCGGTTCCGTCAGGGCCACTGAGGCAGAACCGATGAACCGAACTGTAAATCCCGGCAAGTGGCCTGTCAAGTGGCCGGTCAAGTGCCGCTTCACCCCTATGGGGTGGATTCCCGACTAAAATGGTCGGACTTGGATTTACGGGTTGAACCCGATTGATACAGTGGGCCTCGTGGAGGTGAGCGGTGGGTGATCGAGGTGCTGACGACGTTGTGCGCGAGTGCTTACATAGCGCCGGACGCTTCATGACCGCGGCCGAGATCGCTGCTGCCGCAGGCATCACGTCACAGCAGGCAGCTCGCGCTTTGGTGCGCCTTCGATCGGACGGGTCCGTGCTCAAGGACGTGGACCTCGTTCGCAGCGGGGTTCATGACGGTTCGTGCCCTCGCGTGACCGCCGTCTATGGTGTCCACAGGAAGCACTACACAGGAGACCTCCCGCGCTGGCTCGCTCCGTACCCGGAGATCAAGGTCTGGTCCAGCCTATTCCACAAGACGGACGACGAGGTGGACGATGAAGCTGCCGCATGACGTGATCCCCGGCGACATCCTGACTCATCAGGAGCGCGAGTTCGTGAACGCCTACCTCGTCACCTATGACGCAGAGGCCGCGTTCAGGCGCGCGGGTCTGCCTGGCGTCCCATTCCTCGGAGCCCAGGGCCTGATGCGGTCCGATCGCGTCCGCGAGGCGATCGAGATGGCGTTCGGGCGCATCTACAACAACGTCCTGGTCACCGCTGAGAACGTCACCGCAGAGATCAGGGACATCGCCTTCGCGGATGCTCGTGAACTCACCGGCGTCCACTCGGCCGCGTGCAGGCACTGCTGGGGCATGGACTACGGATACCAGCCCACGCCAGCGGAAGCTCGCGCTTCAGCCATGAGAACGAAGCGCAAGTACGACCCCGACCGCATCGCCAATGGAGTTGGATTCTTCGACGGCAAGCGCCAACCGAACCCCGAGTGCCCCGAGTGTTTCGGGAACGGGTCCGCGGTCCCTTACGCCAAGGACACGAGGCTGCTGTCGCCGGCCGCCGCCGCCCTGTTCGCTGGGGTGAAGGTGACGCCGCATGGCATCGAGGTCAAGACGCATCCCAAGATGGCCGCTCTAGAGCTTCTTGGGAGAGTCGTGAAGCTGTGGGAGGGGAAGTCAGCCGACATCCCTGCCGAGCAGTTCTGGAAAGCCGTGAGAGAAGCGGCCAAGCAAGGCGCCCCAGACGCCAAGATCATCAACGCACAGGAGTCACCATGAGCGAGCGCGACAGAGATTTCAGTTTCCAGCTCTCGAAGAAGTCGGGGCGGCCCGAAGGCCTCAACGCACGCATTGAGAATAGCCCGCGTCAGCCCGCCGTCGCCGGCCTGTCGTTTGCGATCGGCGCGCTGGAGGCTCAGGCGAACCGCCTCGACGAGCTGACGCGGCATCTGGAGGGGAAGCTGCAGAACGTCCTTCGGTCCGTCAACGAGAGCAGCCCCGCCGCGACTGAAGAACCTACCAACGACGCACCCCTGACCTTGATCCTGCTTGACCGATCGCGGGCGTTCAGCCGGATCGCCGATCGGGTTGATTCGATCCTGGCCCGCCTCGACATCGTGGAGTGAGGTTCGAACGGCGATTACCGCGCTCCCAGTCACCTAATGCTGTCGAAGTGCCTGGCATTATGTGCGTCCGTGTGATGAAGTAGGTAAAAACCCTTGGTTATGAGAACTGTCTCTCTTATGGACTCCGTGTCTATGGCCATCGTGGTCCTGGCCCTGAACGCCATCGGTGCATGGATGGTCGCCATCGGGTGGAATGTTCGCGGGATCCTCTGCTGCCTGAGCGGTGGGGTAATCGCGGTCTCGTGTCTCGTCTACACCCAGTGGGTGCCATGAAGTAGCTTCTCAAATTACCCAGACCGCATCTGGAGATACTCCAGACGCCTCTCCTCACCCAAGACCACCATGGAACAGAACATCGTCACCGGATACCTGAGCACCGTCTCGAATGGAAAGCAGGACATCGTGTCCTTCAACGTCAGCTACGCCAGGTTCGCCGTCGCGCAACTGCTGATCGTCAGCCTGATGCAGACAACCGCCCTGTGGGGCGTCGCTGCTGCGCTGGGCGTCGATCCTCCGGCGCCCGAGGCCGGCGCCTCGACAGGCGACATCGAGTTTGAATACGTCGCCGACTTCTCTGCTGGCGGGAACTCCTCAGGCAGGAACGAGTGGCACGGCATCCCTGAAGGGGCTGTCAGCTACATCGAGTCCGTCCTGAAGGACGCCGCCGGCTACCTGGCGTGATGGAAGCCCTCGGCTACCTGCTGCTCATTGGCGGCCTGTGGCTGGGGCTTATGCTCATCCTTTCTAAGCCGCGAAAATGACAGACGAACAAATCATGAAGCTCTGGCGCGACATGCGGCCGACGCAAGGCGATCCTGACCCGGTGGCGTTCGCGAGGCGGATCGAGGCGGCCTCGACCGCGCCGTTGCTCGCAGCGATCAAGCAGACGCTGGCCGATGGCGATCGGTGCAGGCTCGTGGCGTTCAGGAGGTCGTGATGAACGTCGAGGCGCTGATGAAGCGCTGCCAGATCGGCGTGGGCGGGCGCCATGCGCTTGATGACGCCCACGACATCATGGCCGAGTGCTATGGGACGCTGGGCCGGCTGCAGGGCGAGAACGAACTCCTGCGCGGCAGGCTGTCTGACCTGCGCATGGCTCTCGCCTCTGCGCTAGGCTGGCCCGGTGGTATCAGCGCCGAGCCACCGGCACTGGATCTGCTGCTGCAGGAAGTGGCCGCCCTTCGCCGGGATGCAGCATGAGCGCCCCCGTCACATCCGTCGAATTGCTCAAGGCTCTGCGTGGCCGTGAGCGATCCCGCTATGACCTACAGGACGAACTTGGCCTGCCACGCAGCGCGATCGACAGATGGCTCAAGGAATGGTTCGCGCAGGGCCTCGTCACGTGTCGCCTTGTTAAGAGCCACGGTTGCGGCACGAAGATGTACACGCTGGCTCCGATGTGGATCGGACGAACGGAAAGCGCATGAAGCCCGCAACCCCTTCTCAGCTCAAGGTACTGTCCTTCATCCGTGGCCGCCTCATGACCCGCGGAAGGCCCCCAACGCGCAAGGACATCGCGAACGCCTTCGGATGGGCTTCGCTGAATGCCGCGCAGGAAACCATCGAAGCTCTGCGGAAGAAGGGTCTTCTGCGACCACCCAAGGAGCCCAGGATCGCCTGCGATCTTGAGCTGACGCCCGAGGCCGACCTCATGTTCAGCCAGAAATCTGGTGACAGGGTAACCATGGTGGTCGGCGCGATGTTTGAAAGAGGCAAGTGAGCGACATCGTTGATCTAGGTGTCCGCTTTGCCGCTGACTTCCCCTTCTTCGCCAGGCATTGCCTCAAAGTCAAGACCAAGACCAACGCAATCATCCCCTTCGTCCTGAACGTCGCTCAGCAGTACATCCACGCGAGGATCGAAGAGCAGCGAGCGCGTACTGGAAGGGTTCGAGCCATCATCCTCAAGGCGCGTCAGGAGGGGGCTTCGACCTACATCGAGGGACGCTACTACTGGCGAGTTGTCGTCGGCTCCGGCATTGAGGCAGTCATCATTGCCCACGAACAACTCGCGTCCGACAACCTGTACGCCATGGCCCGCAGGTATCACGAGCACATGCCGGACCAGCTCAAGCGACCGCTCGAACGGTCCAACGCGAAAGAGCTTCGCATTGGGGACTGCCTCTACCGCGTCCTGACCGCAGGAACGCAATCGGTCGGCCGGTCGCTTACGCTGACCTTGCTGCACGCCTCCGAATTCGCAGTCTGGCCTATGGCCGCCGAGCATATGTCCGGCTTGGTGCAGGCTGTTCCCGACGCCCCGGGGACCGAGATCATCATCGAATCCACCGCCAAGGGTATCGGGACGACGTTCCACAAGATGTGGCAGGCCGCAGTGGCCGGGACATCGGAGTACACCCCCATCTTCGTGCCGTGGTTCTGGATGCCGGAGTACGCCAAGGAACCTCCGCCAGACTTCCAGATGTCCGCGGATGAGCTGGAGGCCCTGAACCTGCACGGCCTGACGCCTGCCCAGGTCTACTGGCGTCGCAACAAGATCAACTCCGAGCTGGATGGTGATGAGGCTCGGTTCATGGAGGAGTACCCGGCAACCCCGGACGAGGCCTTCCGGGCCGCCAAGCGAGACGTGTTCATCCAACCGAACTCTGTGCTAAAGGCCCGGCGCTACCTGGTGCCCGATGAGTCCGAGGCCCCGCTTATCGTGGCTATGGACCCGGCCCGCTTCGGCCCCGACTCATCTGCTTTCGCGTGGCGAAGAGGCCGCCTGGCGAGCAAGTTCGTCCGGAAGTCCAAGTGGGACACCATGGCCCTGGCTGGTCTTGCGGTGAACATCATCAAGGCCGACAGCCCGGCTGCCTTCTTCATTGATGTCATCGGACTAGGCGCCGGGGTCTATGACCGCCTGATCGAGCTTGGGTACTCAGGCAAGGTCATCGCCGTCAATGGGGCCGAGAACGCCACCGAGGATGAGCGCTATCACAACAAGCGTGCCGAATGCTGGGGCCGGATGAAGGAATGGTTGAACTCCGGCGCCGTCCAGATACCAGACTCAGACGCCCTGGCACAGGACTTGCTACGGCCAGGATTCAAGTACGACTCCAGGGGTAGGGTGCTGCTGGAGTCGAAGGACGACATCCGAGCCAAGGGCGATCCGTCACCAGACCTCGGAGACGCTCTTGCAATGACCTTTGCCGAGTTCGTGGCCACACCAGCCCCCGGAAGCATGTACGGCGGCGCCGTGACCGTCGGTGATCGGACTGCCGGCTACTAATCCGCCATGTGGCGGGATTCGGCTTTCCCGAATCCACTCATCCCTGTTGGAATACGCCTGTCCGCGGCCACGATCGACCAGTCATGCATCTAGTTCTGTGCCGTTCCAACGCCATCGGGTCATGGTTCATCAGGGCCATGACCCTGGGCCGCTGGTCTCACTCAGCGATTCTCGATACGGAGGAGGGGGAGGTCTACGACACCTCGTTCCTCCATGGCGGGTGCAAGATCTGGAACTCGACGACCTTCTTCGCCAGGTACAAGGAGTTCCGGAAGATCGAGTTACAGGTCGAGGACCTGTCCAGCGCCCGTATCTGGCTGAACAACCAACTCGGCAAGCCCTACGACTGGACCGCCACCCTTGCTCTATCCGGTATCACAGGTGTCGTCAACCTGATCTTCGGCCGGAACTGGCAGCGGGACGACAAGTGGTTCTGCTCCGAGCACACGGAGACCTTCATCACGCGCTTTTCCAGACCGAGGTTCCGCACAGACGCCCTGAGCAGGGTCACGCCCAAGCATCAGGACATGCTGGCATGAGCAAGTCCGCGATAGGTGATGTGCCGGACTCAGACTATGCGGGGCTTGCTGACAGGATCGCGTCCAGCGAGAGGCATATCGCGGAGCTGGAGGCGCTTGTCAGATCACTCAGGGCCGAGCTTCATGATATCGTGTCCCTCGCTCTCGTCTCGCACACCAAGAAGTTCGCCTCGGATGAGGAACTCCACCGGCCAGTCTTCTCCAGGCTCGCAAGTTTCGTCGGCCGCCACTGGATGGGGGTTGCCGGGGTCGAGGTCTTCAAATGGGTCGTTGCCCTCGCTGTCGGCGCCGTCCTGCTCTACGCATGGAACAAGGGGCTGCTGAAATGAACTACATCGTCAGTGCGATCGGCATGACCGCCGCTTCGGTCGCCATCCTCATCGGGGCTTTGCTCGGGGCGATGTTCGGACGGCCGATTGATGAGTTTGCCTCCTCTGTTCGCTACTCCATGTTCCCGGTCATCGAGGCGAAGTGGACAGTAGAGCCCATGCATGAGGGGTTCTTCGCCGTCCGCTTCTCGGGCTACAAGTACCGCGACGATTGCGAGCTGGTGGCCATCTGGGTCTACGACGTGAGCCCCGACGGCGTGAAGACCAGGCTGACTGTATCGAGGCCCAACGGAACGCTGAACAGGCGGCTCGGAGCCGGTCCGTTCTCATCGAGGTACCCGTGGGTCATCACGCCTCCTCCGGTTGGCCGCTTGGAGATCTCCTTCGAGCATCGCTGCGATGGCCATTCCGTCTCGACCGTGGTGGGTGAAGCATGATCTCCGTCGAGAAGCTCATTGCGGCAGGAATCACGCCGGCCGTGGCGCGGACGTTCTGTCCGCATCTCGACATCGCGATGGAGCGCTTCCAGATCAACACCCCGATCAGGGTCGCCATGTTCATCGGCCAGTGCGCCCACGAGTCACTCGGCTTCACTCACCTCGAAGAGAACCTCTACTACACGACGGCGGACCGACTCATCAGGACCTTCTCAAGGATCAAAAACCTCGAAGAGGCGATGTCGCTTATCCGTAAGCCACATGACCTTGCCAACAGGGTCTATTCAGGTCGTGGCGGGAACGGCGACGAGGCTTCCGGGGATGGCTGGAAGTACAGGGGCAGGGGGTTGATCCAGATCACCTTCCTCGGGATGTACGCCAAGGCATCGAAGGGTATCGGCATCGACTACATCGAGGAGCCGGACCTCGTTTCCAGACCCGCAGACGCCTGCCTGACAGCGGCCTGGTACTTCAAGGAGTTCGGCTGCAACGAGCTTGCTGACAACTCGGACATCGAAGGCATCACGAAGAAGATCAACCCAGCGATGCTCGGCCTTGCCGATCGTCGTTGGAGGACTTCACAGGCCATCGACGCATTCGTGAGGAAGCCATGAACGGACTGACTGCAATCTTCTCGGCTGTTCGCGCCGGCAAGGAGCTGACCAATGCCTCGACGTGGAAGCATCGGCAGGCGGCAACGACGGCCATCGTCTCTCTCGTCGCTGCAGGCTTCGCCATCGCCAAGTTCCTCGGGCTCGACGTGTCCGTCAGCGACGGCGACATCCAGACTGCCGCTGCTGGCATTGTTGCTGTTCACGGCATGGTCAGCGTCGTGCTCACATACGCCACCTCTGCCAAAGTGGGACTGCCATCTCAAGCCGAAGCTGGCGGTGGAGAGAATGGACCCGATGGCCCCGACTACAGCCAGGGAGGCCCTTGACCAGTTGAAAGCTGGCACCCTTCCTGTCTACGTTTCAATCACCCTGGAGTGCATCACATGAACGCGATCCTCAAAGTCATCTCTCTGCTACCCGCCCTGATCTCTGCGATTAAGGCCCTCGAAGACGCTATCCCTGGCGCAGGACGCGGTGAAGCCAAGCTCGCAGCTCTCCGTGAAATCCTGTCTGCCGCCGACGGCACTGTCGCGGCCATCTGGCCGACCATCGAGAAGGTCGTCGCCGTCGTCGTCGGTCTGCTGAACCGCGAAGGCGGCTTCAAGAAGGACGCCTGATGGAAGCCGAGATCCCCGTTCCAGACAAAGAGCGCCTCCAGGCGCTTGCGACGCAGCTTGACGGCTTGTTCAAGGAACAACTCGCCTCCAAGACAAGCATCGAGGAGCGCTGGGTCAAGGATCTCTACGCCTACAACAGCGAGTACGAGCCTGGCGTTCTGGCTGGCATCAAGCAGAACGGCGGCTCCGAGGCTTTCCTGAGTCTGACGCGGACGATGTGCAACGCTGCCGAGGCCCGCCTCAACGTCATGGAGCTGCCGACGGAGGACCGGAACTGGTCAATCGCCAGGACGCCGATCCCGAAGCTCATCATGGAGGAGCAACGCACCAAGCCGGTGATGGGCCCGAACGGACCCATGGTCGGGCCGGATGGAAAGCAGCTCAACGTCGCCCAGGTCCTGGAGCAGGAACTCAAGCGCGCCGAAGATGGCGCGGCGGCGATGCAGGAGGTGATGGACGATCAACTCTCTGAGTGCGACTACAACGCCACCCGGAGGCTCGTCAATCACTTCCGCGTCGTCTATGGGACTGGCATTCTCAAGGGACTAGTGATCCGCAACCGCGTCCAGCAGCGCTACGTCAGGAACGGCGCTTCATGGAGGATCCACTACGTCGAGGACCTTACCCCATCCTGCCGTGCCGTGAACCCATGGGACTGGTTCCCGGACATGAGGGCCACCAGGATGTCAGAAGCCGAGTTCGTCATCGAAAGACACCGGATGACGAAGAAGGACCTCATGGATCTCAAGAAGCTCCCCGGGTTCCTGGAGGAGCAAATTGACATCGTGCTCGAAACCGAGCCGGCGAAAACCATGTCCGGGATGGTCGATCAAGCGGCGAGTCAGGATGTCAACGCCAAGATGCGTGGCCGATACGAAGTTCTGGAGTACACGGGCCCGATCATGCGCGAGGACCTCGTGGCGGCGATGGACGACATCCCGAGCAATGAGATGCGCCGCATCAACGGGACCGTCTTCTGGGTGAATGGCATCGTCATCAAGGCGGTCGCCAACCTGCTGGATACCGGCGAGATGATGTACGACTCCGTACCCTACGAGAGGGACGACACATCAATCCTCGGCTTCGGGCTTCCGTTCATCCTTCGGTCGTCTCAGAGTTCCGCCTCTGCGGCTTGGCGGATGATCCTTGACAACGCGAGGGCCTCTGTCGGTCCTGTCATCCTGGAACGTCTTGGGAAGGTCCAGCCGGTCGTCGGGGACTGGCGCTGGCTTCCGTTCAAACGCCTTGCCGTCACGGACCCGAACACCAAACTCGAAGACGCCATCAGGCTCCTGGAAACGCCCTCCCGTCTCCAGGACATTTTCTCCATCGTCGAAGCCTCCATTCGTTTCCTTGATGAGGAGTCCGGCCTGCCGATGATCGCCCAGGGCCAGCAATCTCCTTCGGTGACGAAGACGGCGCAGGGCATGACCCTGTTGATGAATTCCGCGAACACTGTTCTCCGCAGGATGGTCAAGGAGTCCGACGACTACATCACGGCGCCGTTCCTCAAGCGCCTGTACCAGTGGAACATGCAGTATTCGGACCGCGAAGACGCGAAGGGCGACTTCTCGATCATCCCCCTGGGGTCTTCGTCCCTCATGGTCCGGGAACAACAATCCCAGCAGCTCATGCAGCTTGCCGAGATCGCCGGCAAGATTCCGCCGTTTGCCGAGCGGACGAAGTGGGCAGAGCTGTACGGCAAGATTCTCCAGGCGATGAACCTGTCGTCCGAGGGTCTCGTCTACTCCGACGAGGAGATCGAGCAGAAGAAGAAAGATGAACCCCAGCAGACACCTCCGGAAGTCCAGCTCGCCATGGCCGAGCTTCAGATCAAGCAGGCGAAGCTGGAGCTGGAGAGGGCCGAGTCCGACCACCGGATGAAGACCGAAGCCGCAGAGCTTCACATCATGTCCCTCCGCGAGGCCGACGACATCGACGCCGAGAAGGCAAGGGCCATGTCCGTCAGGGAGCAATCCCTGCTCGACCTCAAGAAGTCCCGCGAAGAGCTTCAGGCTAGGGTTGCCATCGCCGAGATCAACAAGGACATCGCAACCCTTCGTCTCGCCACCGAGAGAGCCATCTCCGAGAGCCGGACCAGGGCCGACACCTTGAGGTCGGCCATGCTGATCGACTCGAAGCACAAGCTCTTCAACGCCGAGAGGAATCTCGCCTTGACCAAGGGAGAAGGCATTTGACGGACATCATCAAGGACGGCACGTCATGGCCGACCGTCGAGGAATACGTGAAGCGGGAGATCGCCCACTACCACGTCCTCTTGGAAACCGCTGACGCCAACCAGCACAAGCATCACCAGGGCAGCATCTTCGCATTGAGGGCGCTGCTCGAAGAAGCAGAGAAGCCAGCATTGTTCGCAGCAGCGAGAGCAGGATGACCATGAGCACCTACGAAGAGGAATGGGGCAAGATCGTCGGCCCCGAACCCGTCACCGAAGACCCGAACGGGCCGTCGGCAGAACTCGACGCCGAGCCACTCGCGCCGTCCGGGCCCGAGGGCCAGCCCGGCCCGGCACTCGAAGCGCCGAAGGACACACCAAATGAGCCGGCGGCACCAAGGGATCCCGAGGTTCAGAAGGATCCCGAGCCACAGAAGGCCGCGCCAAAGACCGTCGAGGACCTTTTCTCGCTCGTCCCCGAGGCCGAGAAAGAAGCCTGGGCTCCGGCCATCCAGCAGGCCAGGTCCGACCTTGGCCGCGTCTCCGCCCTGAACAAGCTCCTTCTGGAGGCCAGGCAGGCGGCCGACAAGGCAACCAAGGAGGCCCAGGAGGTCAAGGACCGGATCGGCGAGCTGGAGGCCAAGGCCGCCGCCGTCGGAACGACTGGAGAGGCCTCTGACCTGTCTGGAGAGGCGGGCGACCTTGAGCGGGAGTTCCCGGAACTCGCGAAAGGTGTCAAGATGCTCGTAGACAGCAAGCTGAAGAGCTTGTTGCCGGCTCCGGCGCCCAAGGCCCCCGACCCGGCACGGCCTCAGACTGTTGATCCGGGGATTGACCCAGAGGTCGATTCGCTCGCCAAGGAGTACGCCGCACTCAACGCCGCGCATCCCGACTGGCAGAAGCATCGAAGCTCGGCGGAGTTCAATGCCTGGTTCGGAGCGCAACCGACGAGTGTTCAGACGCTCATGAGCAGTTCATTGGCCAAGGACAACATCCTGCTGATGGACTCCTTCAAGACGCACCTGAAGACGGATCGGGACCGACAGGCCGCTGCGCAGCGAGAAGCTGATCGCAAACGCCTGTCAAAGAGCGTCGATGTGCGTGGCGGTCCATCCGCTGCACCGTCGGCACCAAGCGACTTTGAATCAGCCTGGGCTTACTACACCAAGGGAATGTGAGTTCCGCGGCTGAGAAGGAACCAACATGAGTCAGACCACCTACGGCTCCATCAGCCAAAGAACCGCAGCCTGGGCCTCGAAGGAGTACCTGGACCACGCCACGCCCATCGAGGTCATGGCCCGGTACACGCAATCGAAGCCCGTCCCCAAGAACACCGCCGACAACGCCAAGTGGCGTCGGCCGATCCCGTTCGCCCCGGCCACCACGCCGCTGGTCGAGGGTGTTTCCCCCGCCGGCCACGCCCTGAACTACGAGGACGTGGCGGTCACCCTGCAGCAGTACGGCGACTTCGTGAACATCACCGACAAGGTGATGGACATGTCCGAGGATCCCGTCCTGAAGGACGCCATGAGCCTCAACGGCGAGCAGGCCGCGGAGACCATGGAGAACATCCTCTGGGGTGTCGCCAAGGGTGGAACTGCTGTCGCTCGTGAGGGCGGCGGAGCAGCCTCCGGCGTGGACGCTCCCATCACCTTGACCATGATCCGCAACGCCATGCGCGCACTCAAGGCGCAGCGTGCCCGCTTCATGGCCGAGATGCTGGCCGGCTCGCCGAACTACAAGACGGAACCCGTCGGTGCTGCGTTCTTCGGCTTCGGCCACACGGACCTGGAGACCGACTTCCGCAACCTCGGCGCCGATGTCTTCATCCCGGTCGAGAAGTACGGTCAGTCCATGAAGGCAGTCCCCTACGAGGTCGGGAAGGTCGAGTCCCTGCGCATCGTCCTGTCGCCGCTCTTCGCCCCGAACCTCGCCGCTGGTGCTGCTGTCGGCGCGACGGGCATGAAGTCGATCGGGGGCGTCAACATCGACGTGTACCCGCTCGTCATCCTGTCCAAGGGCGCTCTGGGCTCCACTGCTCTTCGCGGCTCGTCTGCCGTTCAGCCGATGGTCCTGAACCCCGGCGTTCCCCGCGGCGGTGACCCGCTGGGCCTGAACGGCACGGTCGGCTGGAAGTCGTGGTTCGCCGCGATGATCCTCAACCAGGCCTGGATGTACCGCCTCGAAGGCGCCGTCACGGCCTAACCGGAGAACCTCCATGATCTCGATCCAAACTCGGGCACAACTGGCCAAGACCGTTCTCGGCACCATGGCACTGGGCAACGGCACGGTGCTCACCGCTGTCACCGCCGTCGTCAACCAGTCCACGGCCTTCAGCTACATGGTCGCGGGGAAGATGAAGACCAAGGCCGTCAACGCTACCGTCGCCCTCAACGCCCCGCCGACCGTGGCCACCGTCAAGTCCGACGGGTCCACGATCACGGCAGACGAGGCGACTGCTTGGCTGACCTACGTCATCCCGGCCAACAAGATCGCCTACGGCGTCCTGGCTCTCGACAACGCTGGCGCTGTGGTCATGTTCCAGGGCTCCTACGATGACCAGGACCTGGCCTTCCGCGGCAGGCCGCTGCACAAGGGCAAGAGCGTGATCCCCGACATCCCGCTGGGCTTCGTGCCGTTTGCCATCATCAAGTTCGCATGCGCCGTGGCCTTCACGCTCGGCACGACGGCCTCGAACACGGCCGGCGTCTCGATCACCGATATCGGGATCCTCCCCGCCGGCAACACGCTGTAATCGCAACCGTTGTCTCCTGTGCTTGTTGCGAGCACATTGCCCTGGGATCGAAAGGCCCCAGGGCTTTTTTGGAGATGACACACAGGAGAACGCATGGACACAACCATCGAAACCAAGAGGCCGCAACCGACCCCGGTGAAGACGGACAGTCTGAAGAAGGGCTGGTACACGATCCACATCCCGAAGACCAAGGACGACGTTCGGGACGTGTTCGTCTCGCCGAACTTCCGCCCCTACCAGATCAAGCGCGGCGTCGATGTTGACGTTCCGCCCGAGGTCGTTGACGCCCTCAACTCGGCCGTTCAAACGAACTTCATCCCGCAGGACGACCCGCTGAACCCGGGCCGGCGGATCAACGTCCCGCAGGACGTTCTCGCGTACCCCTTCCAGATCAAGCGCTACCCGACGACATGAACTTCAGGGACATCTGCCAGCTCGCTGTCAAGGAGGCCGGCGTCAAGGACGGCGGCCCGTCCACTGTCATTGGGCAGTCAGGCATCCTCGGGCTGTTCGTGACCTGGGTCCAACAGGCGTGGGTCGAACTCTGGTACGAGCAGGAATGGAAGTTCAGGTGGAAGCGCGCTACGACGACTCTGACCGCCGGCACGGCGGAGTACGCGACCTTGCCTGGCCTCAGCGATGTTGACCGCGTGTTCGCATACGAGATCTGGAACGCCTCCGTCACGCCGAAGCAGAGGCTGCGCTACGTTGACCACAGCGTCATCGACCAGGCGGAAGTCATGTCCGATACGGTGGCCTACTTCTCCAGGAAGCCGAACGGCTCGTTCGTCTTCTACCCAACTCCAGCGGCCGACACATCGGTCAGGCTCGACTACCTGATGTCCGTGACGGCACTTGCCGCAGACGCCGACATCCCAGCAATACCAGAGACCAACCTGCACCAGATCATCGCCTACAAGGCGTTGATGAAGTACGGCGCGAACAACGAGGACGAGGTTGCCTACATGAAGGGCAAGTCCGAGTACGACACCTACTTCGCCCGGATTGCCAAGTACCTCCCGGACATGGACTGCAGGCCCCTGCCGGTCACCTCGGTCCCAGACAACTACCCGAGGCTGGTATGACCCGCGAAGTGGAGCATCTCCAGCTCCAAGGGGGTCTCGACGAGGCGAGTGACAAGACAAATCCGCCACCCGGGCGGCTTTTGTCGTGCCAGAACTTCGAGGTCGTCTTTGGTCAGTCCGGGTATCGGAGGATCGACGGCTACGAGCGCTTCGATGGGAAAGCCCTCGCCTCTGTCGCCGACTACAAGTCCATTGCCTTCAATGTCGGCTCGACGACTCCGACGGTCGGAGATACCCTCCAGACCGCCACCGGGACAGCCATCCTTCTCAGGATCAATCTGACATCCGGATCGTGGGCCGGAGGTGATGCGACAGGCGCCTTCATCGTCACGGCCACCACAGGAACCTTCACGGCCGGCCAGGCCATCACCGTCTCAGGCGGGTATCGGGCTGCCTGCAACAGCTCGCTGATCGTCTCGTCGCAGGGTGATTCGAGCTACACGTCGGACATCTCTCTTGCCCGCGAGTATTACCGCGGGCTGATCGCCAAGCCGACCGGAGAAGGCGCGATTCTCGGCGTCAAGCTGATGGATGGCGTTGTCTACTGCCTGCGGAATGTCGTCGGCTCCGCGACTGCCACCCTCTGGAAATCCACCGCGTCTGGATGGTCTGCGGTTCGTACAGGGCTTCGTCCTGGCGGATCACTGAATGCGTCCATCTCCTCGTTCTCAGGAGCCTCTGGACGCCGACTCCTCTTCGGGGCCGACGGGAAGAACCGGTACTGGCAGTACAACCCGAGCACCCTGGCGTTCACCTTCGGCCCCGCCGTCTACGGCAGCGAGGGGACATCGACGACTTCCGTGACCCCTGGTTCCGGGGCGAAGATCTTCACTGTGACCGAGGCCAGCAGGGACTGGGTTGCTGGTGACGAGCTGCTGATCTACTCCAGCAGCGACGCATCCAAGTTCATGATTGGCACCGTGACGACGTGGGTCGCCCCGACGCTCACGATCAACTGCACATCCTTCGGGGGCGGGAACGCTACCGATTGGCACATCTGCCGCAATGACGGCATCGACAGGCCGTTTATCGCGTATCCACATCGAAACTACCTGTGGCTCGCGTACCCGTTCGGGCAGCTCCAATCTTCGGATGTCGGTGATCCACTCTCGGTCACGGCGACCGCGCAGCTCTTTGGTGTATCCGAGGACATCAGGGGCCTGGCATCCGTGAGGGGCGAGGTTCTCGTTGTCGCCCACTCCTCTGGCGTCAGCCTCATCTACGGTTCGGCAGCCACGGCGGAGAAGAAGTTCCACTCCACGGATGCAAACATCGCCATCGGGTCTCTGTTCGAGATCGCCGGGAACGCCATCTACGCAAGCGACAACGGCATCAAGTCGCTCTCTGGGTCGCAGAGCTTCGGCGACTTCGACGCATCGTCCCTGTCCCGGAAGGCATTCAAGACCTTCAACTCGCTGATCTCCGGGTACAAGTGCGCGTCCGTCATCAGGAAGTCGAACCAGTACCGGATCTACGGAAAGTCCTCTGGCGTCCTCGTGATGACGTGGCCTGGCGCCTACATCCAGGAGCGCTACCTGGAATTCACGAAACTTCAATACCTCCACCAGCCCGTCTGTTCGGACTCCGAGGTTTCCGGTGATGAGTTCGTCGTCTTCGGAACCGACGATGGGTGGGTGATGAAGGAGAGGTCTGGGACAACCTTCGATGGGTCTCCGATCCAGGCCTATTTCAGGACCACGTATTGGCATTCCAAGATGCCGGATGTCGTCAAGCGAGTCAGGAAGCTGCAGCTCGAAGCCGAGACGACTGCAAAGACGAATATCTCCATTCGCCTCGACTTCGACTTCTCCGACACCGGCGTCCCGACTCAGGCCAAGATGGACCGCTCACTCCCTCCCGTCGGGAGCGTGTGGTCAGAGGGCGTGTGGTCCCAGATGGTGTGGTCATCCGCGGAAGTCTCGATCTCTGAGATCATTGCAATGGGCACCGGGAGGTACATGAGCGTCGCCGTACAGTCCCTCGAAGACACGCCGTCGTTCAGGGTGTTCGGTGTCGGGGTCCACTTCTCGCCGCTGAAGGTCAAGAAATCATGAGCAACCCGTGGTTCTACTTCCCCGGACACGCAGACCGCCTGGTCGAGTTGACGCTCGCCAAGGCCGAGGAAGTCAACAACCTGCTCGACATCATCTCGACCGGGTTCGACGCGGCGTACACGTCGGTCGCAACGAAGATCGACGCCACCTCTGCTGACGCGCTGTTCACGACTCCAGCCGAGGTCAACCTGGCGATCTCGACCACGCTCGTCACTACGTCATCGTCGAGTGTCACTATTGGTACGGGGTCGAAGTCCTTCACTGTCGAAGCCGGGAAGTCCTTTGGAGTCGGGCAGAGATTGAGGATCTCCGACGGGACCGCGACGAACCTGATGGAAGGGGAGATCACTTCCTACAGCGGGACGAGTCTCGTCGTCGGGATCGACTACTCCGAAGGAGCGGGTACCTTTACCTCGTGGACCATCACTGTCACCGGATCCAGGGGGTCAGCGTCCCTGGTTGCATTCTCCGAGTCATACGACAGCGCAAGCCCGAACAATGTTGTCGGTGCCTCAAGGTTCCTCGCTACAGGAGGCCTGTCCTCGATCGACACCGTTCTCCAGCCGAAGGGAACAGGAGCTGTCCTTGCCCAGCGCTCGGACTCAACAGCCACCGGAGGGAACAAGCGAGGGGCCAACGCCGTTGACCTTCAGACCTCAAGGGCTGCCGCCGCCAACGTCGCTTCCGGGCTGAGTAGTGTCATTGTTGGCGGGGCCTCCAATCCGACTTCATCTCAGAATGGCGTTGTGGTTGGCGGCAGTGGCAACTCGGCGACAACAGGGACCAACATCTTCATCGGCGGCGGTAGCTCGAACTCCGCCTCTGGCGCCTACTCGACCATCTCCGGCGGGGCCAACAACACGCTCACTGGTCAGTACAGCGCAATCTCCGGAGGGGCAAGGGCCAGCGACCGCGCAAGGGAAGGTGTTGATGTCTTCGGGTCAGCCAATGCAGGCTTGGCCACTGGGGCTGCACAGAGAAGCTCGATGGTCCTGTACAAGCAAACCACCGATGCGACAGCCAACCAGGCCATGGTGTCGAACGGCTCGGCCGCCAGCGGAGGCAATCAAGTCACCCTGGCCAACAACTCGGCCTACTACTGCAAGATCAACATCGTCGCCTGGAGGTCCGCGGACACGACGGCGAAGTCCTGGACCGGCGTCGCGCTCATCCGCAGGGGCGCGAACGCGGCGGCCACCGTCCTTGTCTTCGGGTCGATCTCAAGCGACGCTGGAGACGCCTCTCTTGCTGCGTGCAGTATCACGCTCTCGGCGGACACAACCTACGGCTGCCTGAAGGTCGGTGTCACCGGCCTGGCTGCTGTGACGATCAACTTCGTGGCTGAAGTTCAGGCCGTGGAAGTGAATTTATGAGCGACGAAAGCATCACGAAGGCGCAGTTCGTCGTCAACATCGACAACTCCTGTGCCGACATCTACCACAGGTATTCCAGGTTCATCCTGGAGTACCAGCTTCGCGAGGCGCAGGCAATCGCCTTCCTCACGCCTGGTTTCGTTGGGGCCACCCCTCGTCAGATTCGTGCCTTCTCCGAACGCGCCGGGATAACGGACACTGCAGCCGCGACCCTGATCCTCCAACAGGCAGCTCAACTTCGTGAGCTATTGGAGGTCGTCGGAGAGACCAGGATGCGAAAGTACGAGGTGACCCGAGCAGCCACCATTGGTGATGCGCAGATCGCCTACGTCGCCATCATGCAGACGATCAAAGCCATCGAGGCCAGCCTACCATGACCCTCTCACTCAGTCCGCTGAAAAAACTCTCGAAGGGGGCGTCCGACAGGATCGGGACGCTCGGCCTGATGGACTCCGACATCCTGGCCGAAGACCGGATGGCGGGCCTGATGGACACCCCGCTGGCGGCCAGGACGAAGCAGAAGTCCCTCGCCGGGTTCAACGAGCGCGGCCTGATGAACACCTCGATGGCCAACGAAGGGGCTATGGGAGCGTTGCTCGACAGCTCGTTCAAGATCGCAGACGCTGATGCGAATCGCATTGGAAACCTCGCTCTCGGGGCGACCGAGGAGCTTGGTCGGAACACCCGGCAGGAGGATCAGCAGACCTGGCAATCGGGCGAGAACACGCTCGATCGTTCCCACAGGACGAGCGAAAGACTCGGCGCCGAGTCATTCACTGGCGGTCAAAATGCCCTCGACAGGGCGTGGAGAACTGGCGAACGGCTTGGTACCGAGACGTTCACGGCCGGTCAGAACGCACTCGACAGAAGCCTTACAACAACCCTCCAGGACGACGCCCAAGAGCACGGCGTTCTCATGCAGGACGATGCTCAGGCTCACGGAGTCACCCTCCAAGACGACAGCCAGGACTTCACTGGCCAACAGAACGAGCTGGATCGTTCCGCAACCGCGGATCTTCAGGACGACAGCCAGCTTTTCACCAGCGGCGAGAACGCTCTGGATCGCGCGGCAACCGCCGACAACGCCAGGGAAAACCGCGATTGGCAGGAACGGCAGAACCTGGGCGCTCAGACGTTCCAGCGCGAAACCCGCGATTCCCAGAACCAATGGCAGGCCAGCCAGACACAGGCCACCCGCGACTTTGAACTCATGCTCGCCGAAAGAGGGTGGGACCGGGCGGATGCCAAGGAGATCGAGAGGCTCGGCCAAGAGACATACGGGTCTTACACGAACGCTATGGGCGGTCTTCAAGCCTCCTACACCGCCGCCATCCTGAAGATCAACCAGTCCGACCTTCCTCCTGAT
>ERZ1292629.1915-Hain-H43-01um-R1-1915-length-18942-cov-18_pt1 | contig 18942 bp, 14 predicted proteins | sample MGYA00564399_ERZ1292629 | MGnify/ENA primary metagenome ERZ1292629 (study PRJEB36523, sample SAMEA6512636) | groundwater metagenome | collected 2019-01-08 | study: AquaDiva: Metagenomics assemblies of 32 groundwater samples | reverse complement strand
CGTGGCTTCGCGCAGGCCATAGCCAGCGGCAGCAAAGGCGACGTGCGGCAGGCGCTCGGCGACCTTGAATCATTTCTGGACTCGAAGGAGGCAGCATGAGAAAGATAATTAAATTATTCAGGGATAAGAATCCCTATGGCTCCGGCCTAGTCTGGTGTTTTAGGTGGTCAGACGGTACGGAGGAATACACTATCGACAGTGCTTCAGGAACCGACAGGTTTAGCACTCACCGCCAGATACCACAAAATGGAAACTCAAAGAGGCTACATTCATGAAACAACACCACATCCCCCAATACGAATTCAACTGGGACAAGCCGGAAGGCTTCCAGCTTGTTGCGGAGACGGCCCCAGTTGACTACGAGCAGGTTGCAAGGGAGCAACGGCAAAGGGAGATAGAGCGAAAGCGGCAGGAGAAGAAGCAAAACGAATTTAGCCTCGGCTGAGTGGCTAAGGCTATTGTCATGGGAGCCTCGGTCGGCATTGCTGCATTGCTGGCCGGTGCTTTTTATTGAAAGGAAATATGAAGCAACCTATGAAAGAAATGCGTTCCGGCATCGCGCCGGAGAATATCGACGAGATATTAGAGGCCGAAGATTCAGCCAAGTGGGCCGTGCTTCAAGGCCAACAGCAGTATTACACTCCGCCCGAACTGGCGGAAAAGCTATGGAAGCGGTTGCCAAGCATGGATCCGACTACCCTGCTTGACCCGCAGATGGGCGAAGGCGCACTACTCAAGCCCAGCTATTCCTACCGCACCCGGAAGTATGGTTTCGACATCGACAACCGCCTGGCTGAGAAGTCCGACTACAACACCGACATCATCATCGGCAATTGCGTGAAGGTGTTCGAGGTAATGGACGACTTGTACCCCGACCTGAAATTCGAGTGCATTGTTGCCAACCCGCCCTTCGCCAAGCGTTGGAAGGTGGGCGACAAGGTAGTTGACTCGACTGAATACACCTGGCAGCAGTGCATCAAGCGCGGCTGCTATGGCTTCTTCATCAGCAACAAGAACACCATCGAGAAACTGGGCATTGATAAACATGCAAGTGTCTATCATTACGAGACATACGCTGACGTGTGGCCCAACTGCAACGTGGTTATCGGCGTGGTATGGTGGAAGAATAAAGACGCCGTTGCAACGCTGCCTTATGACACGATTGAACCCTGGAAAGACATCGAGCAGGTCATCAGGGAAGAATCCGCCCATCGTTCTACGTGGAACATCTGGCTTGGCGACGATGGCAAGTTGACGACCTACCTATCCACCCGTGTCAAGCTCAAGCGGAAGTTGGGTAACGATGAGATACTACAGTTGCATCGAATCAAGGATTGCCATCCACTCGCCCTCACTCCAGAGCGTGAGACTCGAAAGCTGATGCAACACCTCATCGAGTGCGGATTCTACAGCATCCAACCGGAAGCCCAGGCTGCAATCGAGGATGCGCTTGTCCAAGTCAATAAGCTGGCCTGTCCAATCATGCCGCCTACGGAATTCGAGCTAGTTGCATACACAGACGAGCAAGAAAGCCTGGAGTGCATCCATAAAAACAATCTCAACTTCACCCCAGGCAAGAAGTATGAGATAACCACTGCCACATACCAGTTCCGAGAAAGCTTCACCCGCAGCAAGATTCATTACAACGAAAAGGATGAGACAACTTACACGCTGCCGCACGAGTGCAGCCTGTCCGGCCAAGACCGATTCATTGCCATGCGCGACGATCATGGGAAGCAGCATCGGTTCATGGACAAGCCTGATCCTGAACGCGAACACGAGCATGAAGAGGGGCTGCTATGGAAAGTGTTCAAGCGCCCGGATGTCCGCACCATCGCTGATGAAATGCCCGCCGCCGTCGAGCATAACCGCAGCATCATGCGCTCGCTGGAAATGATGGCCGGCTTCGAGTATTACCCCGGTCAGAAGGAATACCTGTGCCGAGTGGCGGCGAAGGATGCGGCGATTGTGGCAGCCGATACCGGATGCGGGAAAACGCTCCTGGCAATCTCCCTGGTGGCATTGAAGGCGCCGGAACGTGCCCTTGTCATTGCGCCGCAGGGCACAATTCGCAGCGAGGATGATGACGAAGGCGAGGTTGAATACCAGGCCAGCCAGTGGGTTGGTGAGTTGCGCAAGTTCGCCCCGTATCTCCAGGTGTTCGAGCTATTCAGCATGGAAGATTACCAGCGCATCCTTGGGGCTAATGGGGGCAAGCTGCCGCCGGGAGTGTTCGTAACGTACTATGAGGGATTCTTTAAGAACAAGGCGCGGGAGAGTTGCCCGCCGTCCTGGAACGATGAGAAGTACAACCTCTACGCCAAGGTTAAGTTCGGCCTGCCACCATTGACCGAACATCCATCCGGCGACAAGGACGGCTGGGCGCGAACCATCGGGGAAGAGCGCAACGGTATCCGCTGCATCTGCGAGCCGTCAATGTCAACGCTGATAGGCAGGGAATTTGACATGGTGCTATTGGATGAGGGCCACTTATGCTGCCACCTCACAGCGTGCGTTTCTCAAATGCTCGTCCGGTTGCAACCCCGTTACCGTTACGTCCTCAGCGCCACGCCTATCCCAAACCTAATAAGCAACATCTTCTCGCTGATGGGCTGGACGTGCGTGCCGGACTGGTACAAAGGCGACCTGCGCAATGCGGCATGGCCCTACGCCCGGCATGAGATTGGCCGATTCGAGGACACGTTTCTTTCCTACGAACGCGACCATACGCAGGAGCAAATCAATCGCAGCAAAGACCCGGCTTGGAAAGGCAAGTGCGTCAAGAAATCGCCGGTAATCAGTTCCCCTGCCCGCCTGCTGAAGATTCTCAAACCGACGATGGCGTTCATCAGCAAGATTGCCTGCAACCCAAACCTGGTATCCTGCAAGGTGATTGACGTTCGGGTGCCGATGGGCAAGGAACAGGCCAAGCTCTACGGCCACTTCTTGAATCGCGGCAACATCAAGTGCGCTCACCCACTGATCCGGGCGCGGAAACAGATCGCCTATCTGCGCGGCATCTGCGCTGACCCGATGGGCTTCGAGCATGGCGGCCCAGCCGTTAGCAGCAACTTCAATCCGAAGACCGTTGCCATCCTGGAATTGCTGCGCGAAATCCTTGGCCGGGGCGAGCAGGCGGTGGTGGTATGCGCCCGTGTCGGGCAGACCAACACACTCTGCATGAAACTGAATGAAGTCGGCGTGCCGTGGAGCCGGATTGATAGCACCGTCCTGGCAGCCGATCAAAGCCGCCAGAGCAACATGTTCAAGGCAGGGCGAACACGGGTGATGCTGATGGGAATCAAGTGCGCCATCGGACACAGCTACGATGATTGCCCGAACCTGATTATCGGCTCGCTCGAGTACAGCTACGGCTCGAAACACCAGGCCGAGGGCCGCATCTACCGGGTGAACAGCAAGCGGCCAATCAACATCTACTGCATCCTGCATGAGAAGAGCATCGAGGAAACCATGTTCGATGTCGTGGCCACCAAGCAGGACGCCGCCACAATCTGCCTGCATGGGCAGCGTATCCCCCGCGACTTCAAGCCGGTTGACATGCAGGAAATCTTGGCCGAGGCGAGCGAACGCTTCCAGTTGAACGGGCAGCCAATGGAGATGGATTGCGAATTGCAATGGGCGAAGTTGAGAGGAAAGTTCAATGCAATACCCCTTGCCGCTTGACATCCATCCAGTGTTACATTAATGTAATATCGTGACGAACATCTGGACATTGCTGTGCCGATACCCGCCAGTCGTCTGCCGCTTGATGGCGCGGACGGTTAGCAAGAATCCTCGGTCGCTGACCAATGAGGAAATCAGTCAACGTGCCGGGTTGCCGGTGTCCTACGTTGTCAATCTCTCCCGTCAAACCTCGTGGGATTATGTGCCGGTTGAACACCTGATTCGGTTTTCAAAGGCATGCGGTATTGACTTTGGCAACCATCAAGTGATGACGTTGCACAACCATTTCTACCGCCGGCGCGGAGCCGGCAAGTGGCGATTCTTGCGCCGCTCGCCTGAGTGGGAGACTTATTACCGACCCCTAATTGACTTATGCCAAGGAAACCAATCAGCCTACCGGAATTCATAGACATCGACGTTCTTGAAAAGGACGTTGACCAATGCTGCTCCGAGGACGCAGTAATCGCTGCCTACCAGGGCAAGATAAATGAGTGGACGCAACTCGAAGGACAACGCGCCCAGGAAATTGACGCGGTAATCGCCCAACTGAAAGACCAATCCAGCGTTTGGCGCATCGAGATTGGTCGGCTCAAAGTGTTGCTCCACAACAACAGCCAGAAGCTCCTTAGCCTAAATCACAGGCGTCAAGTGCGCCAGAAAACAATCACATTTCTGATGAAGCGGATTGACAACCGCCGCTTCAGCATCCGGCGTCAACTCGCCAGGGAATATATCAAGGCGCACTCGGAACAGTTCCGCGAAATGTGGATGAACCACACCATGCCAACCCCAATTCAACAACCCCAACCAAAAAATGAACCTGACCAAAGACCCCCAGACGGGAATTTACTACGTGCCGATCCGAACATTGGACGGGAAACGGAAGCGAATCTCAACCAAGTCGCGGGACAAACAGGAAGCCCGCAAGATAGTCAACCTGGCGGGACTGAAGGAAATTGAACTGGCCGCGAGGGCGGGGCGGTTGACCTATTCGACTGTCACCCAGATCATCACCGGCCAGAAACTCTCAGTTGATCATGCCTTCGGGCAATGGCGAGAGTGGGCTGAGAGCGTCAGCCGCAGCCCCCACACGCTCAACAATTACGTGCTGATCCTAACCGCCTGGATCAAAGACATGCACCTGGGCAGTCTTGCCCCGATAGCGCTGACTGAGAAGCACATCGACGATTGGCTGAATCAGGAATCGGAAAACAAGGCGAGCACCCGCGTAGTCCAGTTGGCCGCCGTCCATAACTTCTTCAAGTTCTGTTCGATCAGAAAGTGGGTGTTGGGCGACCCGTCTCGGTTGGTGAGCATTAAGCGCAACCTGCTAACTCACGCTCAGAAGGAACCCAGACGCCGGCAGATATTCACCGATGTCGAGATTGGCCGCCTGCTCAAAACCACGCACCCCAACACCGGGGCGTTGCCGTTCTGGTTCTGCGCCATCGCCCTTGGCCGTTACACGGGCCTGCGCCTGGGCGACATCTGCACGCTGGAATGGGGGTGCTTCAGCGACCCCGGCATGATGAAGGTATGGACGGACAAGAGCGATACGGCCGTCCTCCTGCCGCTGAATGACCCGCCAGTGCTGGCCGAGGCTGTCGGCGCCATCCCCTACAGCGATCCGGTTTACTGCTTCCCGGAACAGGCAGCGTTGGTGAAGGACGTTAAGCGGCGGGCGCTGCTGTCCGTGCAGTTCGCCCGGCTGTGCAAGGCGCTGGACATTGGCGGCAAATCCTTCCACTGCCTGCGCCACACTTACGCCACCGAGGCCCGGCGCCTTGGCAAGACAATGGCCCATATCTCGGAAGACTTGGGACATCACGGAATCGAAATAACCAGAGGATATATACACGAAGACTGATCTATGAACCTATTACGATGGATGTTTTAAGGTGAATGGTATCGGCAATTTAGGTTTTTTCTTCATTTTATGATAAGCGCAGAACAGTGGATTACATGGTATGATAGTTCAAATAATATATCGCTTAAACCTTTAATTAGACACATCCAAGCGGACGTGCTGAATTATGCCGCTAATATCTGCGATGCACATCACGAACCGAAAGACGGTGAACCAGAAGAAAGCTCGAACGGACACGCTAACAGAGGTGTTGACAACTGCATAAAAGCCATCAAAGATGAACAGGGGAAGCTTCTTCATCTTAAGAAAGCCGAGGGTTGTCCCCAGCCAAATCGCGGTTGACCCATACCGCTAAACGCTGATGGGCGCATGGTAAAACTCTCCACCCGTGGCGCACGCTCAACCGATCCGATAAACCCTTTGAGTCCAATGCTTTGCGCATAGCGGTTGAACAGATTCACCGCTTCGCTTACGTCCTGCCTTCCGGTATCCGGCAGCGCCCGCAGTATCCGCTGATACTCGGCGGTGCTTGGGCGCACCCGGTAAATCGAGAGCAATGGATGCCGCGCCTCGAATGCCCGCCGGATGGATCCTTCCGGATCGTCCTTTTCTTCCTCACGTGCAACGCGCACCGCATCCCGCCATGCCTGCCTGAAGTCGGCAGGATCATTCGCATAGGCGGCCAACTGCATGTAGGTGATGTAAGGCGTGATTGGCGTCGGCGTGTTGAATCCGCCCCGGCTGGACTTAACCTCGATGCCGATTGTCCGCCCAACCGCCCGGAGCCAGTTCGATGCGTTGGTGCGGGCGACCGCCCGTCGCTCCGGGTTGTCCAGGTTCGCATTGTTACTGATCAACTGTAGATATTGGAGCATCCCATTGGCCCCAAATGTCTGCATCATGGGCCGGATCACCCCCACGTAATCAGCCTTCCAATCCTGGTTGACGAAGTTCGATATGGCCCGCTGGAGATTCAGGAATGAAGACGCCGCCACGATGCGCTGATCCAGCGAGATGCCCCGGTTAGCGCCCTCGCCCGTCCCGATGTTCAATGCCGCATTGGCTACGTCGCCCATCAACCCGAACGTGCCAATGCGTGCGGTCTGCTCCAGGATAGCGAAGAAGTTCTCATGCGGAGATGCCTTGGCCGACAACTGCCGCAGATTGCGCCGCTTACCTAGCAGTTCCTCATTGTACCAGTCAATCAACATTCCGATGGCCATGCCGCCCGCAGACATGATGGCCAGCGTCAGCAGCATACTGGTCAGCGTGGATACATCGGACATGTTGCGGGGAATCTGGAACCAGCGCGTGCCGGTGCCCTTGCTGTCCATGCCAAGATGCGCAATCTTCCCCGACTGCATTATCATCCACCCCAAGAGCGGTATCTGCGCTTGGAACACGGAATTGTTGAACGCTGCCGATGACATTGTTGCGATGTTCTTTTCCATCGAAACTTCGTTCAGTGAAGAGAACGCCGTCCGCATCACCGTGTCATCGGACATCACGTATTCGCCGGCAGCCTCGCGGGCCAGCGCTTCGCGCACCAGTCGGCTAAAGTCCAGGCCGTATCCATCCCGCATGGTGCCGGTGAACTTCTCGAACGTGTTGCGATTATCCCGTGCCAGTTGCAAAGCCTTGGCCCACTCGCCTTCTTTCAATCCGAACGTCACGTCCTGGGCGGCGCCGGGATTGTTGCGCAGATAAGCCATGCCCTGGCGCAAGTATCGCTCCATGCGCTGAATGGACGTAACAGCAAGGGTATGGTTTACCGTCAGGGATATTTGCGTGAATAGCGCAGTTGGGCGCAACACTGTCGAGGTCGCGGCAGTGGCCCGGTTGAGTCCCTTGGCTTTGCCAGCGATGTCAACAACCCCGAAGCTGGCCAACGCCTCAGCCTTTCGCAGAAACCGCGAACCTTTAGCTGTCCATGCTTCACCTTGCTGCCCCGGCTCCCTCAGTTGAGTCATTAAATCTTGGGAAACCAGAGGATCGAGATTGCCTGCAATACGGAACAATGCCCGCTCTGCTTGGCTGTTAATGGGCAGGGTCAGCGAGGCTGATGCCGCTTGGGTCAGGGAGCCAATGAGTTCTCGCGCCAACTTGAATGGCACGCCAGCTAAATCCCGAATCGTGTCTCTCGATACCCCATATTCCCGCATGTAATTGAACGGGTCGGCAAAAATCGTGAGGGCCGAACCGGGCGTCTGTAACAGGCGGTTGGTAAAGAAGCTAATCAAATTCCGGCCAAATCGAAACTCCTCCGGCTTCCCGTGTTGCCCCTGGAAATATTCCGCAAGCTCCAACTGGAAGTTGCGCGGCAAATCTGCCATGCTCTTGACCTTGTAGAGGCGTTCGAGTTCCTTCGCACTGCCGATCTCCGGTTGCGCAATCATCCGCTTCTCAAACTCAGCCTTAGGCAGGCTGCCACCGCCGGCGTTGCGCTTTACATACGAGTCGGCTGCCGCAAGTTTCTGCGTGTCAGCAGTCACCTCAGCGGCAACGGTCTTATAAAGGCTGATGAGGCTCTCATGGTTCACCCCGAATGCCTCCTGTGCTGCCTTCATGTCCATTGCCCGGCGCATGGTGTGGCGGTCAAACATGAGATGTTTGCGCCATGCCGCCGGTTGGTGCATGACTGAGCGGGCATTCACCATGAGGCCAGGGATCAGGTGTTCCATCGACGGCGGGAGGCCAGCCACGTCCGGCGAATGGTTGTCATACTGCGTCCGGTTTTCGCGGTAGTACCCAGCCAGGACATCGAGGACTTGCTGTAAATATTCTCCAGCGCTTTCCGATGTGCCCCCTTCCATCCGGCAAATGATGTCAGCCATCTTCACCACGTCGCCGCCTGAAGCGCTATATGCCTGCTCCGCAACGTAAGGATTGAGTGGCAACCGCGTAGTGCCATCGGCCTGCAACATGCCTGGCAACATAGTCTCCGGCTCCATCGTGGCAATCTCCTGCAAGAACCAGCGTTGCACGCGCTCATTCTTGAAGTATGGGGCCAAGGATGCGGATGCGGCGGCAGCGCCATCAAGCTCATTGCCATTGGCATCGTTAATCTTTATCTCGCCGTCTCGAATCTTGCCCATGTTCGCCCATGCCCCAGGGATTTCATCGCGGCCAATCAGGTCAGCCCAATTAGCTTCACCAGGATTCGTCCCTTGCATGGCCTCCATCATGGCAAAGAATTCTTTGGACTGAGTTTCGGGTGAAGTCATCAACCCGATTCGCATACGCTTGCGAATGATGTCCTTCCCAAGTTTGGTATCGCTTACCCCCTCCTTGACGTGTGTGTCGAACCAAAGGTCTGCCGCCTCCTGCGCCTTCAAGTGCGTCCGTAAAGCCTTTAGGAATTCAACCTGCTTGCCGGCAATGAGTTTCTTGCGCGGGTCAGAGTTGGGCAGGCTTTCCAGCCATCGGCCAAAGTCGCGGAAGGCGCTATCCCATTGTTGCGCCGATGTTAAACCGCTTTCCAGCAAGTCGCGCCGATGTTCCATGTAGCGCATTACCGGCTCGAAGAAGTTCACTTCGTAACTGTCCCGGTTCTTGCCGCGAATATCCAACACCTTCATTGCTGCCATCATGGCGTTCTCGCACGCATTCCCCAACTCCTCTCCTTTCGCACGCCAGATTTGCTTTATGCCTGCATAGTTATTGAGCATCTGCGCCAATGCCCGGCTGGCTGACGTGCCAAGTGCAACCATTTGCTCAGTCAATGCGGTGAGCTTAACCCCAAGGCTGCGGTAAATCGTCTGCACCACGCCCTCGCTGAACACGCCCCGCGCCAGGGCTTCAGTATGGTCGGCCATGACTTGCCAGTATTGCCCATCGAGTTCTCCGCCTTGAGCGCGTTCAGCCAAGTATGCAGCCTGATGCTCGAACACACGCTCCAGATCGGCCCGGTTGCTCATCTGCTGCTTGGAATTGAGCGCCACCTTTACCACGCCGACTTTCCATGTGCCATCCGTCTGCTTAATCGGGTCGTGCTGTGGAGCGCCGTCACCCCACGCCGCTGAGTTCCATGCCCCAACCAACCCTTCCAACCGTTCGTGTTCCGCCTCATAGAACTTCAGCGCCATGGTCCCGGCGGCGGCGACCGCTTCATTCTCCTCAAGTTTCTGCACCAACCTCTGCACCTTATGGCGTTCACGGGCGAAGCTGGCTAAGGCGCGTTCGGCAAGCTTTGCCGCCTTGCCCGTGGCATTGATCTGCGCCCCGATGTCGGAAGCTTTGGTTAGTGATTCCTTAATGGCCAAGACAATCTTCTGGCGGTCGGTCAAATCGGTTCGGCGCAATTCACTACGCACCAACAGCCAGGGGTTGAGTTTGGCGTACGTCACCAGGACGGCCAGCTTGGCTTGGCTGGCCAAATCGTCTCCGGTCAACGGGTTATAGTTACGGTTGTTGGCGGCTAATAGCCCATCCCGTATGCCGGCAATGGACATATCAAAGTTGATGTTGTCCACCAGCATAGCGTCGATCATATCGAAACTGTTCTCGAAGAACCCCTTGCTGTTGAGCACCATCTGAACTTCGGTTTCGACCCTGCCATTCACCGTCACATCCAAGGCTTTCAACTGGTCAGTTATCAGCCTGGGATTCCTCAGTATCCTGCGGATGCCATTGGCAACTTCATTGGCCAAGCCGTCCGTATTGTCGAAATTGTTTACACTTTGTTTCAGGTCTTCAACCGCCTGGGCGGTCGGTTCTTTATTCTCCGCCACGTAGGTTGCTGCTTTCGCTGTCTTGTGGCCAATACCAGTCCACTCTTTGTTTACATTGGCCAGTACTCTGTTGCCCGTGAAAGCGCGGTTCCCGGCATCCAGAAAATCGGCAATGGTCTGGTCTGGATTTGACGGGATAGGCTGCTTGGTTATCGCGTCAACCTGGTTCCTGGCCGCGTTCTTTAGCTTGACTGGATCGGGCAGCCCAAGCTTATGCCGCACCCACGAAGGAACGCCTGGGCTGGTAGTGCTGGCAACGTAACGACGCACGCCCTCCAACTTGCCGACTTCCTGAAAGAGATTGTCCTGTAGCACCTGCTCATTGTTGGCCTCGGCTATCTGGCTGTTCACGAGCACTGGGCTGCGCTCGGATGGTGCGCCGGGTTTTTCGGGGCGGGAACGTGAGTGCCGCAGTTGCCACTCAATCAGCGCGTCCGACACGTCCCCGTAGATAACCGTCCCGTCCGGCCCCGGCCTCTCTGCAAGCCAGCCAACCGGGTTGGTTGGGGTATAAGTCCTTGCCACGTCAGCAACAGGCATAGGCGGCACCATGAACTGGAACACGCTCATCGCCTTCTGGCCGGCCAGGAATGCAGCGAACCTATTCTCCATGTACTTCTTCGCCAGTGTCGGGCTTGCTTCCCTGCCCCATGCCGCTTGAATCGCCATCGCCAGGCGATAGTACAAGTCCTTCAGCACCCGCATGATGTTGGCCGCAATGCCTTGGGCCTGCTGCTGTTGCAATCCCTGTTGCGCCAGGCTTTCGGCCAGTCGTTCCTCAGCCATGCGCGAGGGCGCCGCTGCCGCCGCCTGTTCTGGCGTCATGCCTTCCTGCACCAGGCTGGCCGCCAGCAAATTCAAGTCCTGCTCCCGGATCAGCGGGTCAAGCGATTGCTCGATGCCAAGCTGTTCCTGGGTGAATGTGTCGATGCCAGCGAGGACGGCGGCCTGCACATCGGCGCTTTCCTGGGCGAGAACATGGTGCGCTATTTCATGGAGTGTGATGCGCAGACCTTCAACGCCTGGGTTAGCCATGTCCGTTAGCGATAACGTAACCTGTCTGCGTTGCGGATCATAGACGCCCTCCTGTTGCGCCACGCCGTCTCGGACGCGGACGAGAAGGCCCTGGTCTGGCGCGAATCGCAGGACTTGATTGAATCGCTCGGTTATTTCTGCGGCGTCGGCAGGTATCCCGGCACCCCCGCTATAAGTGTGCCTGCGGGTTTCAGCAACAACGCCTGTAGGGCCTGGAGGAATTCCCTTAGCTCCTTCTGCCCCTGTGGCGATTTGAGTCCCCGGCGAAAGTCCCGCGAGGCTTCGGCCAGCGTCTTGCGCATTCCCTTTGGTTTCATAGTAGGCGTCATAAATTTGTCCAATAAGTTGTTCGACCAGTTCGTAATTGTTGGCTATGCCTGTTACCAGTGCAGGATTCTTTCCCAGTTGTATGATAATCGTGCGTCGTGCATCCGTCTCATTCTCCAATACCCCCGCATCAATATCGCCAATGGTCGCTATGATCTGGGCTGCCTGCATCTCCGTCAACGGTAATGCGGTTGGCGCTTCCTGTGCCATTAACGCATCTGCCGGTGTTTCATTCGTAACGAGAACGAGTTTCGCTGCCGGTTCACCGCCTTCTTCGCCCTCGTTGATTTCGGTTCCAACATCTGGCGGTGTGGCGATTGTCGCCTTCTTCTGCTGCCGCAACGCCCGCAATCTTGCCGCAACGGGCTGGTATTCGGCCAGGCTGTACGTTGCTCTGAATCCTTTCGTTGGCTCTTTCGTCTTGAGCGTGTCGATCAGTTCGTATCCGGCTACAACCATGTCCAAATATGGTACGCCAGCCTGTTCGCCTGCGACGTAATGATTCCGGTTGCTGTCCTTGTAGGCCGTGACTACCAAAACATTTAACCCATCTGACGTTTTGAAAACCCCCAGTTTGCGCGACTTGCCGTAATCACCCTTCTTAACGCCGGCGGTCGCATCCACATAAAGCCGCCCTCCCCTGTCACGGTCGAATGCAGGGTCGCCTTTGCCCTCGATGAATGCTGCTTTCTTCGTCCCCTTCCCGGTCATAACGCCGGCAACCGGGGCCGCCTTTAAATCCACCATGTCAAACAGTTGGCCAGGAGTTACTTGCGTCACTTGGCCAATTGGATTACCTGGGATTCCTTCAATAGGAGGAATAAATTCGGGCGTCGTTATCCCCAACTCCTGCCGAATCTGCTGCTCAAGCGTCGGTGCAGTGGCGGCAGTGGAAAGCGGCGCACTGCCAGGCGCAAGAATTTCCCACGCTTGCTGTGGCGTCATCTTGTTAATCGCTTCCAGTGTGTAGCCTCTAGCTTGTTGCGCGACGGGGACGGGCTGGACGGGCGCTTGTGCGACCGGCTCGACCACGGGCGCGGCCCCGCCTTCCGCCGGTGTCGGTTGTACTGCGATTTGTCCTGGACGATTGCCCACGCCCTGGCCCGCGCCTTCCGGTATGACAGCGGTTTCGAGTTGCCGATTCGCTTCTTCTGCTTCCAACTGTGCATTAGCTCCGCGAAGTTCAGTTCCTTGGTTTGCTGCGATGTTCCTGCTTTCAATGGCATTTGCCGCCTCCGTGGTTTTCTTCAGGCCGTTATAGACTGCCTGATAACGAGACCATGTATCCGACGTAGAACTCATCGACCGCCAACCTCTCAGAAGTTGATGGTCATCCGGTGTGAGTTGGCCTGCTATGTGGCGTTGCGCTATCTCGGTTGCCTGGTCAGTCCAGGCTTTGTCTTCCGGGTGGGTTATCCCAGCTATCACCTCGCCGGGCGTTGGGGGTGCTGGTGGCGCTTGCGTCTCTTGCGTCCCTTCCGTCCTTTGCGGTTCCTCTGCTGCCGGCTGCGCCGCACGGCCCCGCATCCTGCCCGCCCCCGATGCCAGCAAGCTCATAAATGCCCCAGCCACCCCGCCGACTGTGGCATTGGCCCCAGCCCCTTCACTCCAGCCCCGCTGCGGGTCGTACCGCAACACGTCGCTTGCAATCAGGTTGCCCAGTATCGCCTGCAAAGTTTCCTGCCCCGCTTCTTCCCCAGATTCGGCCAGCATGTTAGCGATGATTCTCCCCGCCGTTCCGCCCGTGCCCTTGTTAATTCGCTGGAGCATACCAGCCAAGGGCAATGCCTCGGTTGTGCCTACTGCGGCATTCAAACCCATTGATTGAAGGGCCTGTGTTGCTGTAGCGCCCTTGGTGGCCGCATCCTGGTAGCCCTGCTGTGCGCCGGCAACGGCTCCTAAGCCTGCTGCCGCTGCCCAGGCCGGCACCTTTGCCGCTGCACCAGCCATGCCGCCCGCCAAGAAAGCGCCCGTTGACCCGATGCCTTGGGGAATGAGCGTGTAGGGCATCGAATTTGCCAGGCTTTGGATCGGTTCAGGTGAAAGCTTTTCTGCGGCTGCCCGCAGGCCCCAGTCGCTGGTGAAGCCCGGCTCGATCCTGGGTGCTGGTTGTTCCATGCCACCGGGCACTGTGGCTTGGCCGGCAACGGCAGAAAGACTCGCCACCGCTTCGGGTACAGTGGCGAGTGTCCCCAAGAAGCCGCCAATCGTTGAACCAAGAATCTGCTTGGCCTTTTCCTTTACCGTTGGGGGGTAGAGCCGGCCAAGGACTTCTTGATAATACGGCTCGAAGGTTGGAACCTTCCGCATCGTTTCCCAACCGTATTGCTGGACGTAATCTTGGGCGATCTCGTCATCAGTGCGCGGATCGTTGGGAACTTGGTCACGGTAATTTTCGATGACCGGGTTCATTGCGGCGGTATGCCAAATTGCCAGGAAAGCGATTCAGTCGTCGGATAATAAGGCGGCGTGTATGGCACCGGCGCTGTCAACTGTAGCGGTGCCGCTGGTCCGGGAGTCAAGTATTGTCCACCCGGCATAGCTTGCGGGGGCATACGAACAAAAGGCATCTGCATCTGCCCTGCCCCCATCGCTGCCTCAGACGTGCCGGGACCAGTCCGCACCCAACCGGGATAACCAGGCCCCACACTTGGCGATGGCGCCGGTGCTGGCAGTTGCAGCATTGGCCGGGGGGCAGGAATGCGACCCTGGATAAGCTGGCGCATCTGCGGCGTGATTGCTGGCGCCGATGGCGTCGGGTTCGGCCCTGTAAACTGTAACCGCGCACCACTAGGCCCAGGCCCATACATCCAATTCGCGGCTCGCTGGAAAGCGGGAGCGGTCATTCTGCGCAATGGCTGGACAATCTGCCGTCCAAACGGAGCAAGGCCAGCCATACTGCCTGCTATCTCAGTTGACGCGGCGGTATAGGGATTTCTCGCGGCCATCGCTTGTGCTTCTGGATCAAGGTAATCAATGGCGTTTTGCGCGGCAGAAGAGCCGAGATAGTAAGATGGAATTCCCGCTGCGATTTGAGCGATCTTAAGCGGGCCGGATGGCACTGGTAAACCCTGCGCCATTCTTGCCATAAGCGCAGCCGTTGTAAGCGCTGATGCTGTGCCTGTTGCGCCACGTAGTAAACCGCCCGCTGCTACCGGGACTGTCTCCCCACCCCATCCTCGCGTCGTACCTGGTGTCCCCGTCCCCGCCCCCGTCTTTGCAACAGGCCGTGGTATCGTGGGCTGTGCGATGTTTCGTGGTTTTCCGCCGGCAATCTCAGGAATGTATTGGGCCTCGCGGATGGCCATCACGCGGGGAAGCAATGTCCGAGTCGCTGTCGGGTTGGTTATCAGGATTTCCAGTTTTTGCTGCGCATATTTGGCAGCGTCAATATCATCCTGTAACCCAAGGCTATAATGGAACGGATTATCCTTTCTGATTCTAACTAATTCATCCTCAAATTCAGGCTTGGTCTTCCAATGATTTACGTTCTGGTTTGCCTTTTCCTTGTCCGGGGTTGATTTCTCATATATCTTTGCAACCCTATTCATTGCCTGCTTTTCAGTCTCCGTGTTCCATGCCCCTAGCTCTTCGGTTTCCTTGTTTCGTGCGGCCATCCGGGCAGCCTTCAACCGATCTTCAGCTACCACAAATCCCTTGGCCAGTTTATCATGGGATGCGCTAAACTGCGGGCCGAGTGGCTTGCTCTTATCAACCGTCTCGCCTAGGCTTTCCAACATCTCAATCTGCTGCTGGTTCTCGCGGGCAGTAATTGCTGCCTCTTTCGCCGCCTCGACATCCAGCAATCCCTTGTTGCGCAGTCCCGCCTGTTCCAGTTGGCCGGCATTCCCCATCTCCGCCAACCTAACCGCATTGGCCCGCTTCGCCACTTCATCTGCCACCTGTGCCTCAAGCTGGCGTTGTGCAATCGCACTCTGCACCGCCTGCCCTTGGGCTGCCAGCGTTCGCGCCGCCTGCTGTTGGTTTAATTGCTGCTGAACTGCCGCGTTGGCTTGGCCGCCGTAGAAGTACTGGTCAGGCTCGAAAACCGGCACACCGTATTGTTGTGTCATTGGCATAAGTCACCTTAGTTACGGCATATCCCAGCCATATTGATCATAGGCATATTGCTCAAGGTCAGAATTTGATGCCGGCGTGTATTGCTGCCCCATCGCCATTGCGAGCATTTCCCGTTGAAACTCTTGGTTCTGCCTGGTCTGCTCCGCCAGTGCATCCGCCTGCTTCTGCGCCGCCTGGTTTTGAGAATAACTGCTGGCCACGTTGCCTACTGTATTGGCCACGTTGCCCAGCGTAGTTTGCACCGGCGTATTACCCGTCCACGCCGTTGCCGTTGGCGGCGTCCATTGATCTAATCGGAACGGCGAGAACACATTGTAAGCGTTGGTGTAGTTCTGAATCGCTGCCTGCTGCGGCAACGTCTCATACTGCATGTTCTGCATGGCCATCTGGCTCGGCAGATTCAAGTTCTGAAACGCCAGTTGCCAGTTCTGGTTTTTGATGGATTGCTCGTCGAGCGCGTTCTGCATCTTGGCTGCCGCCTCGGCTGATGCCGCATCCTGATAGAACGGCAAGGCCGTCCGCATCGCGGCGCTACGGTCGAACGTGCTGCCTCCAACATACCCCTTGTTGGCATTGCTGGCTTCAAGTTCGGAAAGGCGTTGCTGCAAATCACTGTTGATGGCCTGGCGCTTTGTCCCAGCTTCTACCATCCTGGCTTGTGCGACGGGCTGTTGCTCCGCCAACTGCTGATTCGTCCGCGCCCCGGTGAATAGGCCGGTGGCCGTCTTGTTGGCCCCACCTAGCGCCGCCCGGAACTGGTCAGCTATGCTCGCGTTCTTCTGCACCTGCATTCGCGGGCTGCCGGTCGCCATCTCCCAAAGTGACGTTGCCTTGGGATACATAGTGCCAGACTCGAATGTGCCAGTGTAAAGCGGCAGTTGCGTCGGCAGACCGCCAAGGCCCCGCGCCTCTTTCGAGTTCAGCAGGTTGGCCGCATTGACTGCCTTTTGCGCCTCTGAGTTTAAGCGGGCAGCTTCTTTCGTAGCGCCGGCAGCCGATTCGGCGGCTGCTATTTGCGCCGCTGCCATGATCCCGGCTGAGGCGACATCGCCTGCACCGTAAAAGTCAAAGCAGCAGGTGCTTAAAAACCAACGAGTCGATTCTTTTGAAAGTATCATAACTACCTTTTGCCATTATCAGTGACATCATCCAGTTGACAGGCTCGCCAACACATTTCACGCAGCTTTGGCATATGCTTGTTTATCATCGGGATACCGCCGATAATCATACACATGGTGCAGGCTACTTCGGTTGTTATATCGTACGCCTTAAATTTGGGATTTACTCCGTTGCTTGCTTTCCAAGCACTTATAGAATTCACGATTACCGGCGTCAGCACGATTTTATTCTGCTGGTAGAAAGGATTATAGACCCAATGAATCAGTAGGATTTCAAAGAAATCATTGAGTTGCTGTGCGTCCACTTTATCCACATCGCAATCAGCAATCTTGTCCCAAAATCCAACGACCTTCTGCAACTGTTTGAACCACAACAAAGCCCAATCATTCCCGCTGAAAATTTCAGCTATGTAAGCCCACAAATCATCATCGAAAGCATCCTGGATTTGTTTCGCGTCAGTCGTCATACGGACACCTTATGAAAAACCGTCCCGTCGAATACCACCATGAACACCGACCCCGCCGGTATGTCGCCGTTTACCAAATCCACCGTGCCGTTCTTCTTGATGTTCACCGCACCAAGGGCGTTGCAGTTGAGCGTTGCCGGCCCCGCATTCACCACGTCCGCCTTCACCATAATCAGCTTGCCAATCAGGTCGCTTATCAGCGCCGGGGCTGGATCAAGAGTCACGGTGTAATCGTCAGTCCCGGCCGCACTTGCGCCGTAATAGGCCGGGGGCGCCTTGAGTGTCCCGTTGGGATTCAACGACACAGCCATCGCCGCCTCCAGCGAATTCGCGAACTCAATCGGGGTGCGCAGATTGTCGTCGCCCTCCTGAAGCGTAAGCTCCGATCCCTTCACCAACCGATAAACTACTGGCGGACACGGCATAAATTCCTTTCGCTGTTACGTTTATTCTAGTGTATCAAATCGTTGCGTGCAAATGGTTTATGGTTTGATGGTGGCCCGCACCGCGGCGGTAATGGCGGCATTGACTACGGAGGAAACCATGTTGGTATCTATTCCGCCATTTTGGGAGAGGTCGCCCACGGTGGCTCCTTGGCTTTTGTCGGTCTGTTGGGCCTTCCAGGTCGCGAGGGACGATTTAGCCGAGAAGAACGTGAAGGCCGAGGCTTTCGTGGAGGTCTGGCGGGTGAGGATTTTACCGGATTCATCTAGGGTATCGAGTTGGGTCTGGGTGGTTTTGAAGGAAGCGCAGCCTACAAACAGGAGCGCCAGTGCGATGATTGAGAGTTTTGTTTTCATGGTTTGATGTTCACTTTATTGGCCAGTTCACGCAGATGAGCTTTCAGGGTTTCGTTTTCCTCTTTGAGCGTCTTGATCTCATCCGCGCCGTAGTTAATGAATTTCCGCCATATTTGGTTTGCGCCGACCGCAGCCATGCCGGCGATCACGAATCCCAGGATGCCGTTGCGATAGTTCCAGCCCTCCAATCCCATGTAGGCCACGGCGCCCGTGATCGGGAGTATGAACGGAATCAGTTTATTCGGCACGGGCGACAAATCAAGAATTTTGCCGTAAACCGTTGCGAAAATTGCGATCAGCAACGGCGATGATGCCGTGAGAAGGTCATTGAGTTCGTTCATGGTTTTAGCTTTAAAATCAGTGCGAGGAGCGCCACTATCAGGGCAGCAAAAGTGAATATTCGATTCGTGACCAGACTCTGCTGTGTGGCCTTACCTTCGACTGATGCTTTATCGAGTTCCAGATGTTTCACAATTACTCTCAATTCCGCCAAACCCGCTTCCGTTTTTTGGATGGACGCCTTATTTTCCTGGTGCATCATTTCCAGTCGTTTTTCCAACTCATCAAGTCGCAGACTTAGGAAACTTTTAAGGGTGATTTCGGACTCGCTCATAAAAAATGTCGCTCAGCGATACGCCGGCACAGTGGCAATTGTTGACCCTGTGGCTGGAATACTGGAGGCAGGCCCAAGGAGGGAAATTGAGCACGTGCCAGAATCGGGGCCAGCACGGCACACTGTAAAAATCGGCGGCGTGTGGATTTAGCGTGCATCTAATTTCACTTCCTGCCAATCGCTTTCACGCTCCTTTTCAGGCCCGAAGTTTATTGACCGGC
>ERZ1292629.1914-Hain-H43-01um-R1-1914-length-18949-cov-6_pt1 | contig 18949 bp, 39 predicted proteins | sample MGYA00564399_ERZ1292629 | MGnify/ENA primary metagenome ERZ1292629 (study PRJEB36523, sample SAMEA6512636) | groundwater metagenome | collected 2019-01-08 | study: AquaDiva: Metagenomics assemblies of 32 groundwater samples | reverse complement strand
AATTAGGATGCTGAATATCATAGATTAGTGAGAATAGTCATTTAAAATAAAAGGAATGAAATATGTTGGTTACATCAAGCAAGCAAGCAAGCAAGCAAGCAAGCAAGCAAGCAAGCAAGCAAGCAAGCACCTTCTCAATAATATCCCATTTCAATGCGTCAATAATACAATAAATTTCCAACTAGTATAAAAATATTGTATAACCAATATAAAAGGATATTGTATGATAATTACAAATTTGACGAATACTATTCTTGATATTTCAGATAATTCCAAAGGATTATTTCTTGTTCTAAATCCAAATGTAACTATAGAAATAGATGATAAATTCAATGCTTCAGACAATCTTATGACTGCTACACAACAAGAAAAAATAAGAATTGATTCTTTTTCATCAGATTTATCAAGCTATGTAACTCAAAAAGAATTCCAAGATATAATAACATCAGGTTCTACAGGACCGACAGGCCCAATTGGACCTATAGGAGCAACTGGCCCTATTGGAAGTACTGGAAGTGCTGGAGCTACAGGCCCAGTAGGTATAAACGGAAATACAGGACCAACTGGTCCTATAGGAGAAATTGGGAGCATAGGAGCAACTGGTTGTACAGGGGCAATTGGTCCTACAGGCAGTACAGGAGCTACAGGTCCACAAGGAACTACAGGACCAGCTAGTCCAGCATCTATTGTTATTTATGATGGGCCTGATCCAACCAAATGGAATACTGCTGCTCCAGTTACAACACAAGAAGCTTTAAATCGAATAGCATCAGCGCTTTCAATTCATTTAGGCATTCCTATTCCTTAAGGATTAAAATATGGCTAATAAAAAAGTGCTTATTGGTGATTGGCTTGGAGATTTTCCAGTTCATATTTCAGACTGGTCAGAAACAGATGAGTTGGTAGATCCAAGCCAACAACCTATTATTCCAGAATATACTGGAGAATTATATGTAGATACAAATGGCAATGATACCATTGGCAATGGTTCGTTACGAAAGCCGTTTGCTACACTCCAAAAAGTTTTCGACGTTTACGAATCATGTATTACTATTGATAACTGGTATATGATGCGAGTAGTCCGTGCTTTTCCTGGAATCTATGTTGGTAATGTAACAATTCCTCCTGGCCGTTTTACAATATATGGTCAAAATGTCATAATACAAGGAAATATAACAATCAAACGAAGTGATGTTTTACAAAATACTTCTGTTGATCCTTTATCTGGAATCCATACTGACAGAATGCGTCATACAATAAGATTCGAAGGTGGGGCTGGACAAGAAAATAGTAATTATGATGGTGGTGTTTTTGTTTATGGAAATATAATTTGTACTCATTTGTCTGATTCGGGAGTTAATACTTTAGAAATTTATGCTCGCAACATGGTATGTAGTGGGATATTTACTCCTAATGATAGCACTACTAATCCTACTAGATGCAGTGGAGCACTCTCAATGTATTTCCATTCATGCAAATTGACGCATTTTCATAGTCCAATCAGTCTAAATCATACTTTGTCGATGTGGGATTGTCGTCTTTCTGGTTCATTAATGAGCCACCCATTAGGTACAGCTACTTATGGTCGTATCCAATTCGACAGCATTAGAGATACTGCCATAGCTACACTTGCTTTTGCCAATGGAGAAGTTGGGGTTTATTCTTCTAGTGACAGGCAGGCTCTTTGTAACGTAAGATTTAATTCTGGAACTGCTTTTACGGCAGCATCTGCCACAACATTGAAAGTTGATGCCAATACATATGTTGATCTTGTTGCTCTTGGTTTGGTCATGACTAATATAACTTTATCAAGGATAGATGGTATATCTGGAATTGCTTATGTTCCTGGAGCTTCGGCCAGTTGGGCTTCCCCTGCACCAACAACTGCACAGCAAGCATTAGATAGAATGGCAGCGTTATTGAAGACACTTAATGGGGGAGTAGCTATTCCATAATAAATTATCTAATCCATTTATATGGAAGATCATCAGGAATATCAGGAAAATATTTTCTATAATATGTAGGATTTTTTCTAACTAAATTTGATTGATGAGATATATGAAATTCTTTATTTCCAAACCACGAAGGATACAAAGATTCAGTAACTGGACCTTTAAATAATAAAGGCATATTATTTTTATACCCACGTCCAATCCATTCTTTAATAACAACATCATGATAAAACATTAAAGCATCTATATTATTCTGCCACATTTTTACTACTGGATGATTTCTCCAGCCTGTTCCATTTACAATAGCATTGATAATTTGCTTGGCTTCTACTCTCTGTTTACCTAACCTGCGGTAATCTAAACAACCGGCTGATTTTTCAAAACTGGGATAAGGTAAAAATGTTTGCACTTTACTTCACCTTTTCTTTAAATTTATTAAATGCTTTTTTAAAATTATCAATATTAAATTGAATTCCAGAAAATATATCTTCTATGGATTCATCCATGTTCTCATTAAAACAATCTTTAGTTCTTTCATTTATTGGACAAAAATCAAGAAATAAAGAAGTTGTATTCATTAAAGAATCTGCTAAAGAAATAAAACTATAACCTGTTTGTAGAGCATGTTTAATCTCTATAAGATTACTTCTAAGTCTACCATTGATTTCTTCTTCTTTTACATTTTTCATTTTCTTTTCCTTTTAAATTATAAATTCATCCCAAGAAATTCCTGATTGCGACTTCCAAATCATCATGTCTAATTCTACTACGGATAAGCCATTTCCCTTTGCACAATTTCTAAAAACATCTTCCAAAAATAAATATTCTTTTTTATTTCTTGGTTGATTAGCATTTAAATATTTTAATATATGAGTATCAATTATAGCTAAATCAATTGCTCCTTGATTCCTCAAAAAATGGCTTGATGTTTTCATTCCAAAACCAAAAATATTATCAACTAATAATTTTCTTTTTTCTAATTCTGTTTTATTACTCCTAACTACATCTAAAATAAAATTAAATTTATTTTTAGCATTAAGTAAAGATTTAGTTTTATTCCTGTAGAACCTGGTTGGTTTTAATGTGATATATAATTGTTCTAATGGAATATCATTAGCATAGAAATTAAAAGATTTTAATTGATCCTGGATCTTTTTATTTTTCCTGTAGGTTATTTGAGGAACACAAAGACAAAAACATAAATCATAAAAAATCTGTTCATCACTTTTAGTAGGTATAAAATATTTATTTTTTATATTTTTTATTATTTCTAATTCATCAGTTACTACTTCCATTATTTTCCTTTACTACTAACGGTTCTTCCCCTTTAAAAATAACTCCTATTTTATTTACAACAGTAGAAAATTTAGGCATATCCAATGCTACTACTTCTCTTCTTTCAACCATCAAATCAGGATTTTTCCTGGCTTCATGTTTCTCTGGTAAACTAATTAATTCAGATTGAGTAAATTTTCTTATTTTTGTTTGTCGTTGAACAAATGTTCCTCTTTTAAAGAAAGAAGGATAATCATTAAAATTTATTCCTTTTTTAAATAACATCTCCTGCATTTCATTACCACTTTTCTTATTTAATTCTTTGTGTGAATAATAACATCTCGCTGCCATGCTAATAGCATTTTTAGTAGCATCTAATTCTCTCCAAAGAAAAACATTAGTTGCTTCTACAAGTGTTGGAAGTTGCCAAACTCGACAATCAAATAAAGGAAATCTTCCTCTTTTTTCTGGTATGCTACCACTTGCAAAAGAAGTAAAATAAGAAGTAGTCATAGAAGCCAAAATAGAATTCATTTTTTGTATTCTACCACCAAACCAAATTTCGCTTTTATAGCTATCGCTGTACCAGCATATACTAATTTCATCAGATTCAGTATACCCGATACAAGCATTTGTTTCTTGAACTAATAATTTAGTAACCTCAATCATAGTTTCAGAGAATCGTTTATCATAAGGACGTTTAAGTCCCTTAGTATAACTGCTAAAACATTTTCCATCTAGGCGGGCGCAAATAGGAAGATAGGGGAGGAATCTCCTATCAGATTCCATCCCCTCAAAAAACTTCATCCTGTCGCCAAAAGAATCTTCCATTTTATTTCTTCTTTTTTTGCAGTTTTTCGATAACGTGTTTTACGTTTCCGATGGTAATATTAGCTTCATCAAGAAGTATTTCTAAACTATATCGTACATTGGATTCGGTAATTATATCTCCACTACATTTCTGACATATAGATTCTAAATTTTCAATAGTTAGAATAAGAGAAGCAATTATATTTTTCATTTCATTTCTCCTTTTAAATAATAAAAATTAAATATCAATTCCAGCATCAATTAAAAGATTAATTATTCTCATTCTAAACTGTTCAAAATCTTTATCTTTTTCTAATTCAATAAAAATATTTTTCAATCCATTTATAGTAGATAATTCTTCTTCAGATAAAATTAATTTATGTTTACCAACTATTAATTCACAATCATTATTTTTTATTGAGAAATTAACTTTTTTTCTCCTCCATTACTCTTTTTGCAATAATATTCGTGCATTTCATCTAATTTTTCTATTACTTCATTATATAAATTATTTTTCTTCCCATGATAATAAGCCGATATTCAAAACTTACAAAAATCTAATTATTAGATTCTCTGTTTGATTCTGGTTTCTCTGACGGGCACCTTCGCTCACCTTTCGGCAGTTGAATGAACCTCCCATCTCCACCAGCGTGAATTCCCGTATATCTTACGGTATTTGCACAATCCCTTATATTTACTGAAGCATTTAAATCTCTATCCATAACATTGCCACACTCACATTTATACACTCTATCTGACAATTTTAAATCTTCTTTTACTTTTCCGCATTTAGAACATAATTTACTACTTGGATAGAACATATCAATAAATTCTAATTTCTTACCATACCATTCACTCTTATACTGGCACTGTCTTCTAAACTCATATAACCCTACATTAGCTATTGCCTTTGCTAATTTATGATTCTTCATCATTCCACTTACATTTAAATCTTCTAAAACAACCGTTCCCTCTGACTTGGTTTTCATCAGAAGTGTAGTTGCTTTATGAAGAATATCTTTTCTTGCACAAGCAATCCTATAATGTATACTCTGTATTATTTTCTTCGTCCTCTTTCTACTATTACTACATTTATCTTTTTGTCTTGCTAACTTTCTCTGATACCTCTTTAATTTCTTTTCTAATTTATTTAATTTATTTGAATTTTTTATTATTGTCCCATCTGAACAAGTTGCTAAACTCTTTATTCCTAAATCAACTCCTAACTTTTCCTTACTATATTCTTTTTTCTCTATTTTTACTTCATAGGATACAGAAACAAACCATCTATCTCCTTTCCTCGATACTGTTGCTTTCTTTGGCTTACCCTCTGGTATATACCCGCGTTCTTTTAATCTTATTTTTCCTATTTTAGGTAACTGTATATCTTTATTGGTAACAATAACAGGTGTATCTACTGTAAATGAATCTTTCTTATCTCTCTTCTTTCTTTTTGGAAAACCATAAATACCTTTTTTCTTTTTCTTACTCTTCTTACTTTTTCTCTTTTTCTTTGGATCTTTTATTATTTTAAAGAATCTTTCATAGGCATCTTGTAGAGCAATAAGAGCATTTTGAGGACTCCATTTTGAAACATCATACATCCAAGGAAATTCTTCTTCCTTTTTTGATATTAATATTTTATGTAATGTCATAGCATTTGGATATAAATATCTTTTATTTAACTCTTTCCTATATTCTTTTAATTCTTCCTCTGTATAATCTACTAAATATCCTATTCTCCTCTCTGCTAAATGTATTTGCTCTTCTAATCTTTTATTATTAAAATCATTCTGCATAAAAGACATTGCCCAGTTATAAGCAAACCTGGCACAACCAGCATGTTGTAATAATTTAGTAAACTGTTCATTATTAGGAGCTAATTCTGTCTTAAATGATCTTAATACCATTTCTTATACCTTATCTTTATCTTTTTTATTTTTCCTATTCTTTGCTGCTCTCCTACTATATATTTTTGCACTAAAAGAAGCCATTAAGGATAATATATCTTCAACCAATTCCTGTTCATAGGTTTTTCCTAATACATCTTCCGTCCATTCTATTCTAACACCATAAGAAATAAAAAATTTAGTTAGGTAATCAAACATAAATCTAGTTAATCTATCTTTATGTTCAATAAGAACAACATCTATCTTCTTCTCTATAACTAAATCCATCATTTTATGTAACTTTTGTCTTTTATCATTCATTCCAGAAGCAACTTCTGTTATAACCTCAACTATAATATATTTTCTCTTTACTGCCTCTTTCGTTAACCTACCAACCTGTCTTTCTAAATCACCATGAGTTTTCTGTTCTCCAGTTGACACCCTTGCATAAATAGCACACCTGTTTGTTTTCTTTGGTTCTTCTTTCTCTATCCCTAATATCTTCTCTATATCTTCCTCTTTATATCTCCTATGCCCACCTACTGTATAAATAGGAGATAATTTACCTTCCTTCTCCCAACTCCTTAATGAATTCTGTGAAGCATGTAATATCTCTGCTACTTCTTTTATAGAAAGAAGTTTATTCATCTTTAATAAACTCCTTCTCTTTGAACAGGGTCAACCATTCATCGTATATCTTTTGGAATTCTTCTATAGTAGGGACATTATCCATGTCAAAAGGAATGGGATGGATAATTCCATCATCTGTCTCAAATTCAGTTTTTGTAATCTTTGTAATCATCCTCTTATTCCTACTCATTGGCTTCTTACCTTTCTATTCTACATGGCTATTGAAAATTCCTTCTTTATTTTTCTAATTATTTTTATATTTTTGTAAATTTATCACTTGCAGGCAATATCCCATATTAGTAATTTTAGCGCCAACTAAATTAGAAAAATCAAGTTCTTTATTATCTACTAACTTTGCCAACCAATCAATTTTCATTTTGTTCTCCTTTAGTATTCTATTGAATCAATTCTATCCTTTATTCTATCGGATTTTACCTGTTCCTTTTCTTTTACTTTAGATACATCAAAATTTTCTCTTTTTACTTTATTTGTAGTTACAGGAGTAATTTCTTCTGTAACAATATTGTTACTATCATTTTCAGTATATATATGATTATGGTCTACAATACCAATAGACTCAAAAATAGAAAATCCAATAGTTTCTTGTGGTTTTGGTACTGTTTTTTTAATAAGATCTCCAAATTCATCTAAAATAATAGAACTAAAAGTATGTTTTTTAGGTAAACTATCTAAATAAGATTTTAATCTATCAGCTATTTCTTTATTTTTCCTAACTTCAGCAATATAAAGAGAAACTCCTTTTACATCATACCTATCAAAAGAATTAGGAAATTTTTCCAGTAATTTATTGACCATATATAAATTATCTTTTTTAACTGCAATATTTAATGAATCTTCACTTGGTTGACTACCGTTATTAATTAAATTATCAAAAGAAACAGTATCATTATTTCCAATTGCCCAATCAATTAAATTATTTTTCATAATTATTATCACCTAATTTAATTTTTCTTTTACAAATTCTTTTCTATTATAGTAAATAACATTATATACACCAGCTTTAATTAGAAGTTCCCTACACTTCTCACAAGGTTTAGAAGCTCCTATTCCTTTACTTTTTATCCTATAAACAAGAACAGTAGAGCCTTTCAAACTCACCCCTAACCTTGCAGCCCTTGAAACTAAATGCTGTTCAGCATGTATGGAATACTGATGATTACTAACAACATTGTAATTATATGCCCTAAGTAATTTATTTACAATTTTAGAATGAAATTTACCTAATACAATAGCAGACATTTTACTACGTCGCTGATTTGATTTGGAAGCAGTTTTATAGGCTATTTTTTCGATTTCTTTACTTATCATTTTTCTTTACTTTCTTAACTTACTAATTTCTCACTTCCATAATAAAAAGAATTAATATATTTCAATATCCCTTTTACTGTTTTTATATTAGTATATTCTTTACTAATAGATATACTTACCGCACGAATAGAATTAAAATCTATATTATTTACTCCACAACATAAAGAAATTGATTTCCAACCTGTATTATTTATTTTAAAAGGATCAACCTCAACGTCACAACAAGTTCCTATACCAGTTCCATCTTCATAGCAATAATAGGTAGGGTACAACCAGACAAAGGATCCGTTGGCCCTCCAACTAACATGGTTGGCCCAATTGTATTCTTCCCTACTGGATAATTCTTCTTTTTTATCGTCCAAACCATAAAATCCTATTATATCTGAATGAGAATCCATATTTATTAATATATTCGCACCTGATGTATTTACATGGTCTACTATCTCTTCATGAGAGTCTACAACCAGTAAAGGTAAATCTAAATTTATTATTTTATTGAAAAACCTGTCGCTTGATTTTCTTGAAGAATACTCTGACCAAAAATCTAAATCAATAGATAAATAAACAGATTTGTCCAAAATTATTGTTCCTTATATAATATTTGATTCCTGAATTATATATTTTCTTTTTTCTGCAAGGCAGATAGTGTCATTATGAATCCCTCCATGACAAACTAAAGAAATTTCTATTATCTCAAATCCATTCTTTTTACCCATACCAACAGAGTTCCATCCAAAAGTTAAAACAATAGAATCAGGTGTCAATATGCTTAGAAGTGCTTTTCTTACATTCATTTTTAGAACGGAGTCTTGAGTATCTTTTTCAGTACATTTTCTCCCTATACCAGCATAACATTCACTTATTTGCCGAGGAGAATATGGTGGATCAAATATGGCAAGGTCGCATTTAATTTCTTTTTTTGCAAGTAAATTAACAAAGTCTAAAGCATCTAAATGATATTCTGCTTCTGTATTTGGATTTAAATCATTAGTATACGTTGCCCATCTTTTATTTCTTGCAAATGGATCAACTGATATTTTTGATTTCTGAAGATATTTTAATACAAATTCACCTATAGGAGGAACAGAAAAAGTATCAGAATTCGGCATAGCCCAGTGGCGAGAAAATTTCATTATTACTTTCCTGAAATTTATCGGAAGAATATAAATTTAAATCATATAAGGATTTATTTACTTTTTCTATATCGTATGATTTTTCTTCTGGAATAAAAATAGAATTATCTATAGTTATACATTTATTATTTGTATTAAAATATGATATAAATGATTTATATTTTTTCATTTAATTCTCAACTAAAATTTAAATCCAACAGACAATTTGCAAGTCCAATTATCATCATCTTTATTATTTTCTCTAATATCATGGTCAAAAAGACTAGAATAAGTAATACTTGGTCCCCAGTAGACATTATCGCTCTCGCTCATAAACGCAATGCCTGTATGCCAATCTGTAGAGCCACTATCATTAGACTGGTAATAGTAATCATTGTGTTCAGCATTACCATATCCGGAACCAATAGAAGGAATAATATTAAATTCAAAGTAATCATTAAATAATTCATAGTTGGTAACTAGGAATGGTCTTTCTAAATCAGAAGAAAGATAGAAACCACCTGTATTTTCATTAACATCGAAATGACCAATTGTTTTACTTACAACGCCCAAACAAGACTCTGTTTTAAAACCAGCGAATAGTTCAGATGTCTGCTCTTCTGTAAAAAACTTGTATGGACTATTCGATTTTTCATAATTATCATGTTCAGGATACATGAAATGTTCCGCACCTGCAATAATATCAATCTCCGTAAATATACAACCACAAGGATTCTCGTAAACAGGAATCTCTTCATAGATTTTTAGATTGATAGCTGTAAAGTCTCCAGCAGTATTATTGTCAGAGTTTAGATCAAGGTCTGCAAACATTTCAGCATGGAACCAGTTATATTGAAAATTCAAAGCAGTTTCTGAAGTCCAAGAATCATTGATCTGTAGACCACGAAATAAATTATTAGTTTTGAACTCTTCACCAAGTTTAACCTGAATATCATCTAAAGAATAAGAATATTGGCATAATCCAAAAATAAAAAGAAAAGCAATTAGAATACTACGCATTATTTTCTCCTTTTTGTTCAGTTTGATTATCTTTACACTCGTTTCCCTGATGCTCATGTCCACAGGAACATTTAACTTCTTCCTTTACAACTTTATTTTTCTTTTTTAGCATAAGTTCTTTTTCTTCTTTAGACCAATTATTACGACGAATATTAGTTTCTTTACGGAGACGCTTTTGACGCTTCTTTGCCTTGTCCAATCTCATTACATTTTCTCCTTTTTATATATTTTACATGAAAATTCCTTAATTTACAATTTTAAATAACCATCGGAAATTAGCTTTGCTCGTAGAGATTTGTATTTTTCTACAGATATTTTTAATCCTTCGTCAGTAGCCTCTATGTATAAATTAAAATACGCAGAACCAAATTCATCCTTGCTTGTTTCAATAATTGCGCTTATGCTTTTATATCCTGCATCTAGAATATATATATATTCTGATGTAACTTCAAATGCATTAGAAAGTATATTCTTCACTTTTATAGCTGCGACTATTTGCTCTTTTAATATAGATGAATGTTTGAGAAGTATTTTTTTTGTTGATGCGGACAAACAATCAGGAATCCAGTCAATTATTCCACCTACAGAACATGTAGATTCAACCGTTCCATCATATTTTGGGTTGATATGAAATGATATAGCAATATCACGTTCGATTTGTAATTCACCACGGCCAACAGAGATAAACCGATAATCATTGGTTGTGCCACTGTTGAATTCTTTAGTTGCATCCAACTTGTTTCTTGCTTCCTCTTCTTTTTTACTTAACTTTGCAAGAATGTCTGTTGTTTTTTCAAATTCAGATTTTTTTGACATTTTTATTTTCCTTCCCGACTACAGATACACCTGACATAGAAAATTTACCATTTCTATCAACTGTTCCATCCATTTCCAATTCAAATAAAAAATTGGCTCTCCCGGCACGGATTAAACGTGCAACCTCCGCTTTAACAGAGCGGCGCTACTATCAATTGAGCTACGGGAGAATAATATTTTATTTTGAACTAACCAGAAAATTTGGATAGTTGATTACTTTATTTTTCCCTCCTACAAATAAATATAATTTATATTCTATTTCTTATACATGTTTTCCTATCACAATTTTTTATATAATTTTGATTTCAGGTCATCGGCTCGCTCCACAATTATACGCCTTTTTGCTGGCAATTCTGTCTTTGTTTCAACTACTGGGCTATCTTTTATTTCTAACTCCATATCAACCTCTACTATCTCAAATTTATCAGTATTAAATCCTTTAGAACCAATATCTTCTTCTTTATATTTTCTTGCAGCAAATCTATTAAGAAAAAGTAATACAGGAGACCCTGATATACCATTAGCACAAACAGCTTTATCCAATTTCTTTTCTGTTCCCTTGATGTTTGGAATCAAGACATATCCTTTTGTTTTCATAATTTTTTACTCCTTATTTAGTTAAAAATGTTTTATTATTATTTAAATGTTTTGGTAAAATTAAAGGTTTAACAAATAAAAGAAAAATAAATATTATAGTTGTAACTAAAAATAAATAAAATAATCCAATTCCAGCGTTATTCTTTTTTAACATGTTTCTTTGCAAATTTATATATTTGTTTATATAATTCTATATATTCTTTTTTATATAATTCAGGAATATTTTTAACACTATCCTCTGCGATTCCCAACCAAACATCTAATTGTTCTTTTGTTGTATTCTCAATCAATAAGTTATCAGGACATTGAACCATTTTCATAATATGATTTGTTCCATATGTTGCCATATCTCTAATACGTCTATCTAATGAAACACAATCATTGTAAAGGGATGCTTTATCAACTTGATCATTATCATTCATATTTTACTCCTATTCAATTGTTACTTTTATTTTATTTTTTGAATAATAATAAATTAATTATTTTTGATTTTATTATACCAACCTTTTACTTCACCAAGTCTCTCCATAAACTTATCATTATTTTCCTGAACCATTTCATCGACAGGCTGTTTTATATTATTTGTATTTAATAATTTCTCACCAATTTCTAATATCTTATCATTAGGACTATGGATAACTGGATCAATAACTTCTAATGCTTTTTGAGGATCTTTTAGATATTGAACTAATATAGCTACTGCTGAACTTCTACTTACTCCCCCTGTACAATGAACTAAAAAATCATTGTTATTTTCTTTCATTTTTTGCTTGGCCCACTCTAATATAGTGGAAATATCATGTTCATTAGGTGGTCTTTCTATTTTACCTGAACCTGTAGGTAAAGGAGCAATAAGATCATCAAAATTAACAACTAATATATTTTTAATTCCAGCATTATCTATTATATCATAAAGTTTTTGATTAGTTCCTGGGAAATTATCTCTAATAGAAATTAAATTAAAATTTCTATTTTTAATTGTTTCTATATTTTTAGCAGCATCTAATAAATTTGTTATATAAACTTTATTCATATATTTCCTTAAAATATTATATTTATATACAATAAAATATCGAATATATCCTTTATTCTTTATTATTTCTTTTAACTGGAATAAAATTCTTTTTACTCATTCTATTTTTTACTCGTTCATATGAAACTGGGGTGAAATTATTAGCATCAACTCCTACATCAAACGATAAAAGATTATCTAATTCCGGTAAAGTTCCATGAGAATGACCATGTAACATATAACTTCCGAAATGAGATTTATTCCAAACTCTCATAGCATAATGGTACATAACAACTAATTGATTATCTATATATTCTTCCAATACAACATTTTTACTATAAAATCCATTTGCTCTTTTAACTACTTTATCATGATTGCCAAAAATAATATTAATTTTCCCATTTAACATTTTAATATATCTTTCTATTTCATTAATATCTCTAGAGAAAATGAAATCACCAAGAAAATATACAATATCATTTGGTTTAACTACTTTATTCCAATTAGAAATAATAGTCTCATTCATTTCATAAACATCTTTGAATGGACGATTAGAGTATTCAATAATATTAAAATGATTTATGTGTAAATCTGATGAGAAGAATATTTCCATATTTAATTTGGTTGAGGAATATCATTTTTCACTAACCATTTCCTTTCTTTTTCTAATGCTGTTGCTCTCTTTTTATATGGCCCTAATTTTGGACCATTAACAGGAGAAAGATCAACTAACCACTTATTCCCTTTTGGTTCAACAAAACTAGCCCTACTAATAGTAGCATCCCCGATATTCATTAAATTAATAAGATCATCATCATAAATAAATCTTATTTGTCCATTATTTACTATTATTTTTATTTCTTCCATAGAATTAACTTTTTTGACTCTGCTGCTGATTAGTTGTAACTCCCTGTTCATAGAATTCAGTTTTCTTTTTACTTTCAACTACATCACCTAATACTTTTTCTAAATTCTTAGTCAATTCTTTACAAGCCGCACCCTTAACTCCATTTACCTCAATAACAACCTGACCTTCATTTGTAATTGTAATTTTTATCTCTTCCATTTTTATTTTCCTTTTTAATATTTTCTTAATGTAAGAACTGCTTCACCTTTTTCATTTACGCTTTCTGTAACACTATAATTCTTTTTCCTAGCCATTGCTTTGGCCTCTTTTTTAGCGACAGCTTTAGTGTAAGCATTAGTAAGAATTTTTAATTTTTTACCTACTACTTTTTCTAACCCATAACCTCCACCCCAAAAATCATACATAAAAATATAACCAGATTTTCCATCCCTTCTACTACATACTCCAATTTCATAAGCGTGGGAATTACCTTTTACTCTTAAAGCATGGTCACACTTACCCATGTCACCTTTTGTGAACAATTTCGGGATCGCATAATCACCTATATGTCTTCCAAACCATTTAAATGTTTTTTGTCCTTCCATAAAATCAAGACCAATTTCTTCACAAGCTTTCTGCAATGATTCTAAATCTTTAATATGAACATCAATTGTTACTACATGGCTCATTAAATTTTCTCCTCAATTTTTTCAATTGTCTTTTTAATTTCCTCATGCAACTCTTCTTTATTTCCATCTAACTCTTTTTGGATATTATTAAAATCTAATAATTTTTCTATTTTCTCTCTTATTTTATTTTCCGCCATGAAATCAAAAACTCTGCAATGAAGTAATTTTGATATTTTAAAATTAATATAAATTTTATATGCTTCTTCTTCAGGTAATTCATTCAAATCGGCTATCAAACCACATGAACATATACCAATATTAAAAATAGAGCAAGTATTATGATGTTTTACTACTTCAAGAATAGTTCCAGGAACCATTACTGCGTATCTATCATGGATACTTTGTGCTGTAATAGGTGTCATTTACTCCCTTTCAACCAAACTCTAATTTTCATTTTCTTTGTTCCCATCAATTATTAGTCTAAATTATTTTGCTAATTCATTCTTCATGAATTAATTTAAAATAACGATCATCCATGAACTGTTGTAACTCTTGTTGTAACCCCTTTAGTCGTATAAACTCTTTTAATAAATATCTTGTTTTCCTATGCGTCTCACAATGGTGATTTTTATTATGACATAAATATAGATTTTCTTTTCTATTGTCATCTTCAATATAATTTTTATGATGGACAATTTCTGGATTAACAATGTATCTATTCAACATTTTTTCCATCACCAGAATATGCTCTCTCATTCTACCGCAATAAGCTCGTGGATGTTCAGGACATCTTATTGAGATATATCCTTGTGTTTTATGTCTCGTTTTTTCTTTTATAAGTCCTTTAACATCAGCATTGTTGGCACATTTACGTGAACAAAATTTTTTAATACCAAATTTATAGCTAGTTTTTATTTCTCTATAAAATTTATTACCACATAATTTACATGTAAATTCGTATTTATTTTTATTCGCTTTTGAATATCGTAAACTCTGACACGATCTAGAACAATATAACCTATTTGCTCTTCCGACATAATCCTTACCACACTCAACACATATTTTTTTTACTTTATAAGACCTTGTGCATTTACGTGAACAAAATCTTTGTTGTTTTGATTCAATAAGTATTTTTTTACAATTAAGACAATATTTATTCATCCATAAATCTCCATTTCACCCAAACAATTCCGATTTTTCTTGGAATTTCAAGTTGTCTGCATACTTCGTCCGATAAATCAATACCAGCCTTATTACCTTTGGAAAATTCTGATTTAGGTCTATTGCCACTGTTCCAATAATCATCCTTCGTATTCCACGGTCCAACATCCAATACCTTGCATGTAATCAATTTGTTTTTATACTGCACCATTACTGATTTATACAAAGCTTTTCGTGATGGCAATGCCACAAAAATGGAATCGTTATTAATAATTATTCCCGATGCTGTTTTTCTACCAATTAAACCAATTCTTGTTGCTCTTACATCAAACCATTTCCATGTCATTTTATTTTCAATTTTTACTGGGGTTTGTGCTGTTAATTTTTCTTCAGCATAAGCATCAGAAAATAATAAAATAAATATAATTATTAATTTTTTCATTTAATTAAAATTCTTCTATAGCATTTACCATTTTCTTCTTTATCAATAAATATACCTTTATCTATTTTACTCCTAATATCTTCTATATTAGTATCAACAGGCAATCTAACTACTGTTCGTCCATCATTATACATATATACCATATGTCTATATATTTCACAATTATGCGTATCAATGACATATGAGGCTACATGTTCTGGAATATTGTATACATTACCTGTAAGAGTAAAACAACCATATCGTTGTAAAATAGTATCCTGTTCTTTAGTTATATCGCTAATTTGACCCCACACTAGCCTTTTTGCAATTACTTTTGTCTCCATTTAACTTTCTCCTTATGCTATTCCTTGTTTAATGAATTTTTGCCAGGAATAATTATTCTTATCAATACTATTTAATAATAAATTACTTCTTTTAGGAATATAAGGAACAGATAATAATTTCATGTTTGCCTGTTCTGGTGTCCTATTATCTTTTTTATTATTGCAAGGTCTGCAAGCAGTTACAACATTTTTCCATTCATGCTTTCCGCCATTACTTCTTGGATTTACATGATCAATTGTTATCGTTTTATCTGTTAATTTTTTCCCACAATATTGGCATTGATATCTATCTCTTTTTGCTATATTTATTTTCCTTAATGATGCTTCTTTATGTGGAATCTTTATATATTTATTCAAAATAAGAACAGTTGGTAAATTATATATTCCTCTTACCGTATTTATTTGATGGTTTTCATCATGTCCAATTGGTTCTTTAGCCTTTCCCATCATATAGATAGAAACAGCTTTGGTCCAATTGATTATTCCAATTATCTCATAACTATTGTTTAGTAATAATACTGATTTCATGATTAATTATTTTTGTTTTTCAGGTTTAGGTTCAACTATCCAACGAAAATTGATTTCTTCGCCATCTGTATAAAATTCACCAACATTACGTAAAACAGCTTCTTGTTTCAATTCTTTTATTTTATTATCCTTTTGCCTAAATTCTAATACACTAAATAATCCTAATATTCCAAATGCCATTATTGATAAAACTATACTAATAAAACTATAATCTTTAGTTACCATTTTAAATTCCTTTCTTATTTTTCAGGGGTAATTGGAACTATCCAACGAAATTTTACTTCTTCTTTATCATTAATATATAATTCACCAACTTTACGTAAAATAGCACCTTGTTTTAATTCTTTTATTTCCGTATCTTTATCACTAATTGTTTTAATTGGAATAGCTAAAAACGATGCTAAAATAATAGTTAATACAATAATAAATAACAATTCTTTTCTATCCATTTTTATTTACTCCCCTTCAGGCGTAAAACCAGCAACAGCATCTACTTTTATTTTTAATTCATCAGATAATTTAATAACTTCATCATCAAAAGCAGAAGTATTATGTAATTTATCATTCAATTTAAAAGAAAGTTTCTTCACTTCTTTAATTTCCTTATTAATATCTTCAACTACTTCCTTTTCAGATAAACCTGATTTAATTACTTTATTTGATTCTTTTGTTTTAAGTGGATTCTCAAAAATAAAATCCTGAACTTCCTTAGCCTTTTCCTCTGTAATAATATTTTTATCTTTTGCTTTAACTAAAGCATTTACAGTGCAAAATTCAGGAACAGGAGCTACTTCACCCTTCTTCACGGCAGCAACAGCATTTGGTTGAGTCTTGGCAATAAATTTAAAAGCATTAATCATATTTTTTACTAACGAAGTAGTTAGACCTAATTCATCTTTAATATATGCTTCAAAGTTCTCAAAACCCCATTCAGAATAATATTCACCTTCTTTAACATCATTAAGAAGATAAGATAGAGTAAGCCAACTTCCCTTATACTTTTTGTTAGCATCTACAGTTTGTTCCCTAATGTCTGCCATTTTATTCTCCTATGAAAAAATTTGATTCCTCGATATCCCTTAAAGCTTTTTTCTTTATTTTTAATTCTTTTTTTGGAATACGTGGATTATTTCTCTTATCATCTAATTCTACTCTACACAGAGCGCAGAATTCCCTGAATTGTGTCGCTTCAAAGTGATTTTCGCAACGCTTACATTTATACTTGCTCATTTATTTCCTTTCTATATACGACGCCTTTGTTTTTCTCCTTTTTGGTGAAAAGCAAAATCCCAACCGCAAATTTCGCATTCAACTAACATAATATTTTCTTTATCAAACCAAGTAGAAATAATATTATTTTTACATTTAGGGCAATTATTATATTTTGTTTGTTTAGGAGCAACAATAATATATTTTATAGGTGGAGGATTTGTATTTCTTACCATTTAATCTGTTCCTTGATAATAAGCTATATCCCAATGACAACTATTACATTCATCAAACATAATATTTTCTTGTTCAAAATAACTTGAAATAATATTATTTCTACATTTAGGACAGTATAAATGTTTACTTAATTTTGGAGGGACTATTTTCATTAATTTACTTTTCCTTTTATTATCTTTTATATTTCTTTCTATTTCATATGGAATAAGTACTTCATCAAGCCATTTTTGCGATTTATTTATCAAATTCTGTTCTTTTAATTTTATATTAAATTTTATATTACTATGAGAAGATTCTAATTCTAATGATTCGAAATTGGAATTAATTAATTTTCCTATAGAAGTATGATTTTCATATTCATTTTCTTCATTTGATGTATTTGGAGATATAATCATATATATGTAAATGGAATTAAATTCTGGATAAAGATGTATGGCACAGTTATAAATTCTACCATCTTTTAATGGATTTGTATCACCAATACTGCAATATATTTTAAAATTAAGATTAGGCAAAATTTTTCTAAAAAGATCTAATGAAATATTTTCTATATCTTTTGTATTAATATCTGTTAAACCGTTAGATAGTTTAAATGAATCACGCAATATAGCCATTTCATTTTCTCCTTACTAAATTTCAAGTGCTAAATCATCTGATGGTTTTTCTTTTACTTTTTTACCAAATATTTTTTCCGATTCCGCTATTTTAGAATTAATAATATTAAGTGATTCTAACAATTCTCTCTTTTTCTTTTTTGCTTCTGTTACATCATTATATACATGACTACGGAGATGATCTTTTTCATCCCTTTCATTGTCTTGAGTTTTGGCTTTACCCAGAATATCATCTATCTGATATTCTTTTTTAATATTATTAGAACTATTATTTGAATAAATATTTTTTATTATTATTTTACTCATGTTTTTCACCTGAAAAATAAAAAATGGCACCCCTGATGAGACTCGAACTCATAATTTTTCGCCTGAAAAGCGAATGTCCTGGCCAAAATTAGACGACAGGGGCATAATAAATTAATATTCTAATTTCATTTTTTCTTTTTCTTTTCTTTTATTTCTAATTTCGATATCTTTGTTGATTCTAATATCTGAATTAGAGTCCTCTACAAATTCT
>ERZ1292629.86-Hain-H43-01um-R1-86-length-90863-cov-7_pt1 | contig 18988 bp, 32 predicted proteins | sample MGYA00564399_ERZ1292629 | MGnify/ENA primary metagenome ERZ1292629 (study PRJEB36523, sample SAMEA6512636) | groundwater metagenome | collected 2019-01-08 | study: AquaDiva: Metagenomics assemblies of 32 groundwater samples | reverse complement strand
TTGGATATCCTGCTGGAAGATGAAATCCTTGACTTCGATGGCTTCCACGTGCTGCTATCGCCAGTGGTCTGGACATCCGACCAGGACTTGGACGCGGCCAACTTTGCACTGTCGCCAGAATCATTGGCGCTGGCCGATACGGCGGACTATGTGATCCGCATAGCTCATGGGGCCATCGTGCCGCCGGGTTGGGGCGATGTGCCATTCGCTGTGGTGGAGGCGGATACCATTGACCTGACAGGGATTGACCTGTTGCTCTCTGGACATTTGCATCCTGACTATGGAGTCTTCGAAATCCAACAGGGGAAGCATACATGTAGCTTCGCCAATCTCGGTTCGTTGGGGCGCTGTAGCCGGACGCCGGATCAGCTATCACGGGAAACAGTCCGCGTGCTTGGGTTCGACATAACGAGCCCGCACCAGGCAGACTTCACCGAATATGTTCTCCATTCCGCCCGCCCGGCAGCCGAGGTCTTCTATCAGCTGGGTGAGGCGGTCGACGATACTCCGATGGAGCTTGAGGACTTTGCACAGCGGCTCGCAGAATTCGTGGTGGAGGAAGACGATATTGATCGCTTGCTGCACGACGCGGAGCGTTCCGGTGTGCTGCCAGAGATCATGCAGATCGTATTGTTGAGATTGGAGGAGGCAGGTTATGCCCCAGGACACAGTTTCCAAACTTCGACAGTTGCGCGACCGAGCCAAGACGACTCAGACAGCGGTGGCGGAGGCCAAGGCCGCGAGCAGCCACGCCACCCGCGAGTTGTCCGCCGCTCGCGAAGAGCTTGAGGCACTTGATCTTGGCGGTACATCATTGGACATGGCGAAACCGCTTACCCTACAGATAGAGGGTGCGATAATTGCCGCCAATCAAGAACTGACCGATGCCGAGGGAATCCTTGCCGAAGTCAATGACGTCCTCCGAAGCCCTGAAACAGCTTGACGAGCGGGCGACGGCCCTCTCCGAATCTGTGCGTTCCTTGATGGACTATATTCTGGGCGTGCAGGCGCGCCTAGATGAAGTGCAGGAAGAGATGGACGGGCTGGTCGCGGCCATCGAATCTGGTACGTTGTCTCGTGAGCAGCAGGCTCAGGCTTTGACAATCCTGCAAGGCCTAGAGACTGCGTTCACACACGGTTTCGAGGATGCGGTCGGTGCGATTATCACGCGTGGGTTGACACTAGTGCGTGGGGAGCCGTGGAAGTTTCGTATCGCGCATAAATTGCGGGGCGATGTCTCGGCGGTGGACTTCCGTGTGACCGACCCATCGGGCCATGAGACTAGTGTGCTAGATTCGCATGGTGGTGGCCTGACGAATCTGATCGACTTCCTCTTGCGCGTGTTGGTCATCTTGAATAGCCGCCCTGCTATGCGTCGGTTTGAATGGTTGGACGAGGCCTTCTCCAAGGTATCTGAGGAGTTCATTCCCGCGACCGCCGAACTCCTTCGTCAGTTCGTGGATACACTTGGTCTTCAGCTCGTGCTCAACACACACAACCGCGCGTTTGCCGATGTCGCCGATCTGGTCTATCTAGTGGAGAAGAAGAACGATGTAGGGCATGTCCGATTGCTGAAGGCGCATGGAGATCTGGCGGTATGAGAATCTTCTTCGCCTGGTACGACTTCTGGATCGGTTGGTACTTCGACCGCAGGACACGGACGCTGTACATCTGCCCGTTGCCAATGTTTGTCATTCAGATTGGCGGTCGGAGATGACTCGTCGTATCCTCGGCATTGATTATGATACATATCAGATCACAGTGGTCGAGCTAGATCTGGATGACCACGATTATATTCAGCACTTCGTCGCGGGCGATCCTAGCAAGCATTCGACCAGCACAAAGGCTCGTGAGGTGAAAAAGGCGGACGAACGCTTCTACGATCTGCACCGTGACTTCGAACGGCTGGTGCAGAGTCGCCAAGTATCTGGCGAGCTGATCTTCGCCTATGTAGAGGAGCCAGTGGCTGTGCCTGGTGGAGTGAATACAACAATTCGACAAGCTGCTGTATGGGGCGTGATCCGATTGATACTCCGGCAGGCGGGCGTGCGTTGTATCAGTGTGAATGTCAGTACCTGGAAGAAGGAGGCGCTGTTGAACGGCAAGGCGACCAAGGACGAAATCCGGGATTGGGCCGTCGCGGTCTTTGGGCTGCCGGACGGCCTGCCTCAAGATGTATATGATGCCGCCGGAATTGCGGCTGCCGCGCGGAAGAATATGCGATGACGAACGATGAGATCATCGAGTACGCGTACTTCGGCCCAGGCCAAGGCCATTGGTTGTGGCTAGCCACGGTGGGATTCCCGCTAGGCTTCGCTGTGCAAATCTTGCTGATAGGAAAGGAATTGATCTGTGAAGGTATACGCATTCTCCGATGGCGCGGCGCAAGGTAGTCCCGGCCCTGCCGGAATCGGTGGGGTAATCTATGATGAGCAGGGAGAGGTCTTGGCCAAGCTGTCACAGCCTATTGGTGTTGCCGATAGTGCATTCGCAGAATGGACGGCTATCGTTTCCTTGCTACGCCAAGCGCAAGGTTTGGGCGCGACTGAGATCGAATTGAACCTCGACGAGGCGGGTATCGTCGATGCACTTTGCGATGCCGCAACCATACGCGCGCCGCATCTCGTGCCGTATTATGAAGAGGCACGTAAGCTGATGGCTCAATTCATAAATTGCGACGTTGTGTATATCCCACGGTCTGGGAATACAATCGCGGATGGATTGGCAGGCGGAGCGGCAGGAGCCAATCAGAATTATCGATATCTCAAGCGCAACGCAGTACGCCTCTGGGCACAAAGGAAGGATAGATTATGACTCATCCCACCACGAAGCATTGTAGGGGTTGTGACCAAGTCCTTCCTACCAGCGACTTTGCGCCACGGAAGAAAACAGCATCGTGGCCGGTGCAGACCTATTGTCGCAGATGCCAGAGTGACCGGCTTGATCGGCGTGATCGGCTAGACGCTCCGGCAGCCGCTCCTGCACCATCTGTACCGGAGACAGGACGTCGTGTTGGGCAGCCCATCGAACAGCGCTTGGATGCGTTGCGTGCGGAGAATCGCTTGCTGCGTCGGCAGGTAACGGATGCTGTACAGAGCCAGTCTGTTGCTGCCGCCCTGACCAAGGGCGTGGAGATGGCAGCCCGCGATCTATCGTTGATTCTGCCTTCGTTCACCGCGCCGCATGTTCAGAACGTGCGAGATGATGACGATCTGAAAGTCGAGGAAGCGGTGCTCTTCGAGTCGTGCTGGCACTATGGCGAGGAGATATCTGAGGCGGAGACGGCAGGCTTCGGTGGGTACAACATTGCCACGTGTCAAGCCCGCATCCAGGAATTGACCGACAGCGTGATTGGCCTGATCACAGATCATCATCGGGGACTGCGCATTCGTAAGCTCTGGGTAGTGAATGTCGGAGATAATATCTCCGGCGATATTCACGATGAGCTTCGCATCACGAATGAGGTGCCGCTCGTCAGTCAATTTCTCGGTGCCGGGTTGCTCCACGCACTCAGTCTGCGTGACCTGGCATCCGTCGTGGAGGAGGTTGAATTTATCGGCCTGCGCGGGAACCATCCCCGTAACACGAAGAAGCCCGCCTACAAGCAATCCGCCGAGGATTCATTCGACCGCGCGACCTACGAGATCGTCAGTCTACTGACTGCAGGTATTCCGAACATCAAGGTGACTATTCCGACATCACCACGACATCTCCAACACATCAACGGTCACGGGTTCCTGTTCGAGCACGGCGATTCGATCAAGACCTGGATGAGCATTCCATTCTACGGCGCTCAGCGCGAGCAGGCGAGCCTATCGTTGCTCTACAGCAATGCGCAGGCGCTGCTGCCCAACAACCCGAAACTGGCTGCGTACCTAGCGCGCGGGTTCCGCTACTTCTGCATCGGCAACTTCCACACCGCCGTGGACGTCGACGGCCCAGCAGGCAGCAGGATCATCTTCACAGGCAGCCCGAAGGGGCCGGATGAGTACGCACTGGGCAAGTTGGCGACCGGCTCGCAGCCTAGCCAGACCTTTTTCGGAGTCCACGATAAGCGCGGCATCAGCTTTGTCTATCGGCTCGAACTGAATCGGGCCACACCGACGTCACATGCCCGCTACCAATTCGACGCACCGAACATTAGCATCCGCGACGCGGCACACGAACTCGGTCTACTGTAGGAGGCGCTGCCAAGCATGCCCCAGAATGTTCGTCGCATTCCGCGCAAGCCAGATACGTCTCTGCTGCCTCGGTGGTTGTTCAAGGCATGTGTTGGGCGCAATTCAGCTTTGGGCTGTGGAGGCGATCTATACTATGAGGTCAGCATTACCCAGGGTCACTGGTTCCGAGAATATACTTGCCTTGCCTGCTCGCGTACAGTACCGTTGGCCAAGGCGCTGCGGGAGATTCAGCGCTATGCATTGAAAGGAGGAATTCTACGCCTGTGAGGAAGCGTGTACCACAGCATGCTACCCAGCAACAGCGGCGGGCCGCGCGATGTCCTTCATCGCCGACCGGCGCGCACAGATACCTGTGCGCTGCGCAGACCATAGAAACCGTGCCTGCGGTATGCAGATATTGTGACCGCCACCGTCGGTTTCGTCTGCCGAAGCAGATACCAATATATGGGAGAGTAGGAGCCACAGAGGTGATATCATGATCGAACCGACAGACGAACTCTTCCGAAAGCACGAGCGCCTCATATGGAAGATCGTGAATCAGGTGCATGTGCAGGCGGCATTCATGGAGCCGGACGACATGTTCGCAGAGGCGTCCGCGAAATGGGTCGAAGTCATTCGCGCCTTCAACAATGATGGTGTCCGCCGAGAGACAACCAGTCCGGGCCACTTGACACACTATGTCTATGTGGCCTTACGTCGTCGTCTGATTGACTACTGTCGGAAGCAGGCACGGCATCATGTTCATTGCATCTCAGATGATAATGATACTTTGCGGGCAATGCCGGACTGCTCTGGTACGTCGGACGAGCATCTTATCCGTATGGGCGAGGTGGCCGGTCTGACCCCACTGGCACAGCAACGTGTTGCTGAGGTGCTTGATCTACAGCCCAAGGTAGGCGGTCGCCTGCGACCGAAGCAAATCGCGGAAATACGCACTCAAATTGCCGCATTGATATGACCACCGACCGCATTGGTCTGTCGGGGATTCATCTGCTACAGAACACAGACTGTAGCGACTGTCCGCTTTCCAAGGCGGAAGTTTCCCTGGTCAATGGGGAGGGGCCGGTCGATGCAGAAGTCATCTTCGTCGGCGAGGCTCCCGGCAGAATTGAGAATCTTCGTCGTCGGCCCTTTGTAGGCGAGAGCGGACAATTGCTCCGTGGCACGCCTGCGCGGTTGGGCAAACAACAATTCGCGGGCTGGCTGGCTGCGGTGGGACTGGATGCAGATGCCGTCTTCCTGACCAATGCTGTTCGGCATCGCCCGTTCAAGAATCGCACACCACGCCCGCCGGAAATTGAGACATGCAGAAAATGGCTGGACATGGAAATTCAGGCGTTGCCGAAGGCGCGACTTATCGTGGCCTTGGGCGGAACTGCATTGACTGCCCTGGTCGGTCCGACGCCGAGTGGCATCACCAAGATGCGTGGCAACTTATTCCAGCACGCCGCGAGTGGGTTGCCGGTGCTGGCAACGTTCCATCCCTCTTATGTTATGAATCGCTGGGAGGAGGAATACACAATCCTGCGTGATCTGGAGAAGGCGGTGCGCATCCTACGCGGGAAGGAAGACACGCCTGCTCTTGGCAACTACCAGGTGATCGAGACGTTAGATCAGGCGCTGGCATTCCGGGATGATATCCTTCGGTCGTGGACTATGCTCCATCTCGACCTTGAGACTACCGGCCTAGACTGGGCGAATAACGAAATCCTCTGTCTGGGCTTCTCACCGGGGCCGGAGGTCAGTTATATTCTGCCGCTCTTCGGACAGCACCTAACCTGGTTGTGGTCGGAGGAGGAACTAGCGACTATCGCCGAAGATGTGCTCCGGCCCATTATGGGAAGCGCGGTACCGAAGGCAGGCCAGAACCTGAAATTCGACATGCACTTTCTGGAGCGGCGGCGCGACCATCCAGCGGTTCATCCTGACCTGGTTTCGGTCTGGGGCATCCCCGTCGCGAATTACACTGATGACACGATGCTGGCGTTCCACATGGTTCATGAACAGCGTCCACACGATCTGGAGCACCTGCGGTCGATATACACCAACATGCCCATGTACGAGGCGGAGCTTCCCAAGTATGTGCCTAGCAAGTCTAAATATTCGTTCGCCAATATTCCGAACGAGGTGCTCTGGGCATACCAAGGCGGCGATACTGATTGCGTGGCGCGTATACTCCCGCGCATCAAGGAGCAATTCGAGACCGGCCCTGACTTCCCTAGCGTCGAATGGGTCTATCGGAACCTTACCATTCCGTTGACTCGCCCATTGATGAACATGGAGAAGCGCGGTGTATTCATTAACCAGAAACGTGTGGCCGAGACGAAGAAGGCTTGGGATGCCCGCATTGCCGATGCCGAAGCGCGCGTGCGCGCATGCGTTCCTGTCAAGTGGCGGAAGAAATTCGAAGCCTTGCTAGGCGGGAAGAAGGAATTCAATCCCGGTTCGGATGATCATATGCGTGCGTTGCTCTTCGACCATATGCATCTGCCGGTGCCCACTGATGTGCGTTGGTCGCACGGTAAGGAGGCGCGCATCGTGCGGCTTACGAGCAAGACCGGGAAGGTCAGTCTTGATGGGGTCTCCCGTGAGATCATGATCAAGCAATCGCCCAAGGCAGAGATTGTTCGCCATCTCCATGAATGGAAGGAATGGAAGCATCATCGCAGTGTATTCCTCACCGGCACCACGGGCAAGACCGGCGTGATGAGTCACATCCAACGAGATAGCCGTATCCATACAAGCTATCGAATTGATGGCGCGGAGACGGGCCGTATCTCCTCCAGTCCGAATCTACAGAATATCATCAAGGGAGTCGGTATTCGAGAACTCTTCGCTGCGGTGACGGGCTACACCCTGCTGGAGATTGATTACAGTCAGCTAGAACTCCGCGTGCTGGCATATATCGCGCAGGACGAGTTGATGCTTGACCTGCTGGAGCACGGAGATATCCACATGGAGACTGCCGTGATGATCAGCGGTATCTCGCGCGAAGTGCTAGAGGCCGATCTGGAGAAGCGGACGCTGTGGCGCGACCGGGCGAAGGGCGCGAACTTCGGAGTTGCCTATGGCGCGACCGCCTATCGATTGGCCAAGGATAACGGTGTCTCCATCGAGACGGCCCAGAAATGGTTGGACGCGATCTTCGCCAAGTTCACGAAGCTGCCGAGGTACTTCGCCGATTGCGAGCGCGAGATCAAGACATTAGGATACGAGGAAAATGCGCTCGGTCGCCGTCGTCGCTTCTGGGGCGTGCGGTCGATGCGTCACACCTGGAACTACAACAAGCAATTGCGACACCAGTTCAGGGAGGGCTATAACTTCAAGGTGCAATCCACGGGAAGTGAGATGCTCAGCCTAGTGACGATTCGCTTGGATGCTGATCCTTGGCTGGCAGAGCATGATATTCACATGACGATGTCGGTGCATGATGCGCTGTACTTCGAGGTGCCGGAGGCATTCGTGATGGAGGCGGCCAAATACATTGTGGATGTCTTCGAGGCCGTGCCGCGCGAACTTCTGGGATGGCACTTGCCTGCCGAGGCGAAGGCCGGGCCATCTTGGGGTGAAGAAACGAAGCTCGATCTGGGACAACCCAACCCGCTGCCGGAGGAGCCACATGACGATCCTCGCTGGAAGCGCGGCAAACGACCTGGACCGAGGCCGCGCATGGTGGCAGCATAGACTGTATGGTGTAATGTGGTTCCTTCGATAAATGCTGAATCCGGCGTGTCGCCGCCGCGCACTTGGCTGTTGCTGGAAGTATTAGTCGGCAGCCGTGCGCATCATCTGGCATCGTCCGATAGCGATTATGATTACCGTGGTGTGTTCGTAGTGCCCACGGTCGATTTGCTGGGGCTCGGTCCGGCGGCTAAGCATACACAGTGGATCGAGGGCCAGACAGACAATACATCTTGGGAGGTCGGGCATTTCCTGTTCCTGGCAACAAAGTGCAATCCGAATATACTGGATGTCTTCCGTGCTGGGGTTACTCGGCTTGCTCCGCCAGAAATTGCCAGAAAGCAATCCCTTCTATTGTGGCCACATTTGCTGAAGGCTGCCGGGAAGCAATTGCTACTATTGTGGCCACATCTGGTGAGTCGCCGCCAGGCGCGGGATGCCTTCCTAGGCTACGCACGGAACCAGTTCAAGAAGATGATGGATCAGGAGGCGGTGGATACCCCGCGCGTGTGGAAGTTCGGCACGACCTACCTTCGTGTTCTTCAGCAGGGAATTGATCTACAGGAGACAGGTACGTATTCCTTGGCCATTACTGATCCTGCCTGGCGCGCACAACTAATGGCCGTGCGAGAGGGTCGCTGTACTCGCGGACAAATCATTGACAATGCGCTTCGGTTGCAGGAGCGATTGTTCCGAGCAGAAACGCAAAGTGTATTACCAGAAGCGCCTAATCTTGATGCCGTGAATCAGTTTCTGCTTCAAGTCAGGCGTGATTTCTGGGCATGGGACGAGGAGACAAATCCATGATGGTTGCAGTGCAGATTAGCCCAGGCGAAATCTTCTACCTGTGTGTGCTGGCGGCAGTCGCCTGGTGGGCGTTTGGATTCCTGCGTAACCACTTCTAGTTTTCCTGCGTATAGTAAATCACGGAGGTATTCGCATGATAGATATACCGGAGATCAGCGTCGAATCGTTGCAGCGGCATCACACCATCTTGTATCCCAGCGTCCGCGTGCGTGCGACCAAGGCGCTTGGTTCCGGGACGGTGATCTACAGCAAGCCGGAAGACCCGGATGGCCTGCCTGACGAGTTCGAGACGTTGGTGCTGACGAATCACCACGTTGTCGCTGACCTGATCGAAGTCAAGGAAGACTGGGACTCTGGCCTGCAACGTAAGCGGTACCGAGAATTCCGTTCGCCTGCAATGGTCGAGTTCTTCGAGTTCAAGCGGCACAGTCGTGTGGTCTCGACGAACGGCAAAGAGGCGAAGGTCTTGGCCTGGGATGACAAGCTCGACCTCGCATTGCTCCGGTTGGAGACGGTTGCGGAGTCGCCATACGTCGCGCGACTCTGTCCTGCTGAGCGCTTCGAGCGTGGCATCTTCACGTTCGACCGCGTGTTCACCGTTGGTGCGGCACTGGGCGAAGACCCCGTAGTCACCGAGGGCCGTGTCGCCCAATTCGACCGAAAGATCGATGCCGAGCCGTACCTCCTGACCACAGCCCCGAGCATCTTCGGGAATTCCGGTGGCGCGGTCTACCTGCTCGACACCGAGGAGCTGATCGGCGTGCCCGCGAGGATTGCGGTCGCCGGATTCGGCAATGCAGTTACGCACCTGTCGTACTCGATCCCTATCACGACGGTCTACCGATTCCTCGAAGAGAAAGACTTCCAGTACATCTTCGACCCGGATTTCACCAGCAAACAATGCGCCGCGACACGGGAGCGGAAGCTCCGGGCATCTCGTGACGCGCAGGCACGTCCGCCGGATGTGAACGACCCAGAGAACCGGGCGCAAGGCGGTATGGTGCCGCCATTCCCCTACGGTCCAGACGAAGACGAGGGCCGACCAGACGGGACCGCATCCGTCGTCTAGCGCATGATCATAAAGCGCAAGCGGTTGCTCGGCCTGTACTGTGATCAGTGCAAGGCCATAACTTGGCACGACCGGCTATTCAGCCAGGGCCGTCACAGGAACCACGATCTGACCGACCGGCTGATCCCGCTGAATACAATCCAGATATTTGGACGGTGCGTCCGCTGCCATCACAGCCAGAAGTATGTGACCACGCAGATCACATTCGATGGCGCATGGTACGAGGTGGAGCAGCTATGTCAATGTAGCCTGCCTGCTGAACATGATGGTGATCACTTGGGCGATGGCTGGGAGGACGAAACCATCGTCTATGTCTGCACCGTTTGCCAGACGGAATATCCATTTGGCAAGCGTTGCCCCACATGTGAAATATGAGTATGATTCCTACCATCCTCGGTCTGGTGTCCGCCATCGGTGTGTCGGTTTGGGCCGTGCCACAAATCATCAAGGTCTACCGCGCGCCGCGTCTACAGGGATTCAGCCTCTGGGGATGGGTGGCCCTCTCCGTAGCCGTGACCGCGATCTTGATCCAATTGCTCATGTCCGGTGCATGGATCATGGCCAGTGCCCAGGCCCTCAATACATTAGCAGTCTACTACAATCTCTGGGCTATCTGGAGGAAATCGTGAGCTAATGGGAATCCTTCGAGGTTGACCTTTTGTCGCTCATGACCGATACTTAAGTGCCACCTCACGTGTGGCCGAAAGGCAACCGTGGGCTAACGGGAACCCTTCGAGGTTCCTGTTGTTTTTCTGTCTCAAATTCTCCGATGCGATAGGCCTCGCCAATCCGGTATGCTGGGCGTACAATGAAAGCGTAATGAAGTCCACACAACCCAATGGAGATCGTGTGACGCTTGCCGTGCTCGGCCAGAAGGTGGATTCACTTGCAGGTGAAGTCTCGGCAATGCGTACGGAGCATGATGCGCATGTCGCCGCCGGGCAAGATGTCCTGCAACGACTCACTGCGGCGGAATCGGCGGTTGCGTTGCTGACGAAGTGCCAGGCGGCAATACTGGAGCTTACGACTCTTGCTGCACGTACCGATACTAAGGTGTCGATGCTGATGTGGGCTGTGCCGTTGACATTCACCGCCGTGGGTGTGGTCATTGCCATCATCCGGTTCGCGGGCGACCTCGGTTAGTACATTGGAGATCAGACATGGCTGAATGGGTATATGGCATCGATTCCAGCTACGATCTACTTATGGTTGAAGAAGCCGAAAAGCTCAAGACTGTTAGTAGCGTATATGCGCAATGCCTGTGGACGGGTCTCGAACAACCGCCGTCACGCGTGACCAGTCTGCGGAATGCGAAGGATGCCGGATTGGTGCTGGTTGGCTATATCAGTGTAGCCAACAATGGCCATGATGGGACTTGGCATGTCAACCAGGCGCGTGCAGGAATACCTGATGATCTCTGGGATGCCCTATATCGGGTGCCGGTCGACGCCGAGCTTTTTGGCCTGACGATGTCGACGCATGTGCAACCTGCGCTCGCGCGTGTAGAAGCCCTGGGCAAGGGCAGGGACATCTACACCAGCTATCACGCCTGGGTTGATCTATTGGGCAATCCGACCCGGCCCGCTGGGGTTGGACTGTGGAATGCAATCTGGGACGAAAATCCAGACTTCGACTTTCCGACCCTTCGTTATGGTGGGTGGCTCGATAGCGAAGTCTGGGGTGAGCAGTGGTCCGGCGGCACAAATGTTCTCGGACAGTTTGCGGACCGCAATCAATTCCGTGCATCGGCGATGGGAATCATGCCGCCAATTTCTGAGCCACATACTCCTGTGCCGGTGCCTCCACCGGGGGACAGCCAGTGGCTTCTTGCGGCGGCACATGCCAGCACGCTAGCGCTCCTGTTCGCTACCCGGCAACGTCCAACCGCGCAATTGCGCGACATCATCAAATTCCTTATTCAGACATAGTACTTGCGGCAAGGCTGCTCGTATAGTGTCTGTAGGAGGTTGATCATGGCCAACATCTCCGGGTGTCTGCTATCACGTAAGCTTGTCGGATCTGTCGCCGCGATGCTCTCCATCCTTGGCGCACTGGCGCTCCACGGTTTCTTTGGCCTATCCGACGTACTCACTGCCGGAGCCATTGGGACTATTGGCTCTTTGGGCGGTGTCCAGGTGATTGGCCAAGCCTGGATCGACAAGAGTAATGGCGCGCTAATACCGATCAACAATCTCGGCGGTCGAGCATGACCACCGTCACGCAACTACGCGACCTGAAACGCACATGGGATGATACGGCGGGCTGTCTGCCGGAGGAAGTGCCTGCCGTAGGATATCGACTTTGGCTCACGGCGCATGCTCTGGTGAACCGAGGTATTCCCATTGAGCAGGCAGCATATCTCCACGCCGCAGCCAATCTCCAGACCGAGGAAATCACTCCGCAAGTGGCGGCTGAATATGATCAGACGTTGAGCATGCTACATGATATGCGGAATGCGGGGGCGAGAACTCTGCATGCGCACTGGCGCGCACTGAATGGCTGGGGACAGTATGACCCTACGCCAGAAGCTCGGCGGGAGAATCGTCGGTTGAAGATTGACCGCTATCGAGAAAGCTTGTTGGCACATGCTCTGCGTATAGTGATGACGAAAGGAATGACCCATGCCTGACACGGCCGAGACCGCCACACGACCGCGACGCAGCCGCTCGCGCGCAGCAAAGCTCTGCCTGCATGGCTATCCCGCAATTCCTGATCCACGGGGCTGTGCTGCATGCTGGACCAAGCATCCCAGTTACGTCAAGCCAAAACCTGCTTCTCGCGCGGCCCCCGATCTGAGCCATCATGTCACCTGTGAACTATGCTTTCTGCCCTCGCAGCCCGGCGCGCCGCCGCTGCGACGTGTGCGGAAGGCTGAAGAAATTTCAGCAAAGTATGCACATGATGTATGCCCTTCCGATACGATGACAGCACCGACTCCGCCGCGCCGGAAACGCCGTCAATTTCGTCGCGCGCTGGCTAGCTCATTGCGGCGCTACATGCGACGCCAATTTCGCATTCTAAAGGCGCGCCGGAAGCGTGCGAGTCTGCTCTGTATTGCGATGGCGCAGCAGAAGCGCTCGCTCGCTGCCAAGGCACAACAAGTGAAGGAGAAACAACGTGCGCGCCCGGCCCGCGTTGCTGGATGAGGTCTACTGCTGGACGCATGGTGAGCGTCTAGTTGGTGTCGACGAGGTGGGACGTGGAGCACTTGCCGGACCATTAGTCGCCGCCGCTGTCTCGCTGCCTCTCTGGGCTGACGCTCCATGGCTTGCTGAGGTACGTGATTCCAAACTCCTGAGTCGTAAACAGATCGTGCAATTAGCGGTTGCGATCCGCGAGCATTCGCCGCCGGTAGATATTGGATATGGCTGGGTCGGTTCCGCCGATGTTGATCGGCTAGGAATCGAGCGGGCAACATTGCTGGCATTCCGCACGGCGATCCAACAGCTTTGGCTGCCCTACAGTACAGTGATCTTTGATGGGCGCATGGGATTTGAAGTTCACGGTGTGGTGAGCCGGACATGCATCAAGGGAGACCAGTCTGTCGCCACCATTTCCGTTGCATCCATTCTCGCGAAGGAATCTCGCGATAGCTGGATGCGGACGGCGGCGCATACTATATGGCCGGTCTATGGATTCGAGCAGAATGTTGGATATGGTGTACCTAAGCATTTGGCGATGCTGCGCGAGCATGGTCCCTGCCCAATTCATCGGCGGAGCTTCTCTCCAGTGAAGGAGATGTACGCATGAAGTATCTTGGTATTCCTGCTCGCAACATCGCGGAATTAGGAAAGCAGTTGCAGCAGATACAGCCGATCCAAATCCTTGGTGTCTACTTCGACCCATCCTCCCTGGACAAGAGGTATGAGGCATTGGTGCTCCTGCCCGAATCTCCGCCGATGGCGATGCACACCGTTCCCTGGGCTAAAGATCAAACCCCATTCGGAGGTCAGACATGAAACAGTTCACCGCAGTACTTCGGCGCGCCGGACTACAGATGGACGGCTCGCTCGTCACGACCGAATCACTCCGAGAGATCGTTGCAGAGACCAGTGTGCCATTTCCAATCTTCCCGACCATCTTCGGCGGGCCGGAGATCGGGCGCATCCTTCGCATCTGGGTGGAGAGCGACGAGTTACGAGGAGAGATGGAGATTGATGTTGATGCTCTCGCCGACACACCGCTTGCGGCTGCCGCTTCCTGACCGGCATGGAGATTGGAAGCTTACAGTGGAGCCGCGTGCTTGGCCCACAGGTTCGCGGGATGTGACTTTCTTGCGACAGCGCGTTGCCGGTCGATGGATCACTTGGATGTCAAATCACGAAATCGAGCTTGCTTGGACGCAGCAACTGGCCGACCGTACTGTTGGCGATCACATTCTGATTGGCGGGCTCGGTCTCGGTCTGTTGCCACAGCTTCTACTGCGGCAGCCGGGCCGAACGGTACTCGTACTCGAGAACGCGCCGGAGGTCATCGACCTCGTGACCCGTGATTGGTACATGCCGGTTGGCCTGATGGTGCAGCAGGCGGATGTTTGGGAGTTCCTTCGGTACGCGCCGAGCGCGCCGCGCTACGATACGATCATCATGGACATCTGGAGTATGGTCGATGAGGCGGCACGCAGGGAGATTGCTCGACTCCGCCAATTGGCCGAGCCCTGGCTCCAGCCCGGCGGGCAGTATGTCGCTTGGGGCGATGTTTCGACCAGTCCCGTCATCCCACAGATTTAACACTTTGCCTCTGTACATTCCTGGGCCGCTGCTGTTACTGTAGGTGATACGAGAGACTAGAAAAGGAGAGACCAATGGCCGATACAGGAACCCAACTACCTCTGCCCCTGCCTCCCGCGCGTCCACTGACCACGCATCGTGATGCGATCCGCACGGCCTTCGCCGCCTTGCGGAAGCAGGGCTATATCGCCCGCATGAACTTCATGTGCTGCGGTGGCTGTGCTGTAGATGCATTGGCGAGATTGATCGAAGTTCGTGATGGCGACCCAGCGACTGCGAAGGTAGTCTACTATCATCGACAGGATGCAGAGGCATTCAATCGCCATGGCAACCTCCGCCGTAACATGTACCTCGGCTGGCAGGGCGACGCCAATGAGATCGTCCTCGCGCTCGAAGCCCAAGGTGTGCGGGCAATCTTCGATGGCAATCCACAGACGCGCATCGAGGTGCTGTGCGCTGTCTGATGCCGGTACTCCTTCCCTTTCGGCCCCTGGCCCACTTGCTAGGGGCCGAAAGATTTAACACTTCCTGCCTCGCCAAACCCCTGCGGATTCCCGGTCCGCTGCCGTTACTGTAGGTGAGGAACGAAGATGGACACCACCGACCAGACCCAAACCCCAGTGCCCGCCCGGCGCGAAGTGATCGACGAGGTCGCCTACGAGATGTACATCACCGGCGACACCGCGCGCTTCCGCATCGTCGATGTACCGACTGGCGAAGTGCTACCCGCCATCATCCTGGGGCCGGTCGCTGTGGTAGAAGCGTATTACGAAAAGGCGATCCGCTTCGCTGCCGCCTAAATCGAAACGGTAGGTAGATGAAAATGGACAACCAAGCACGGCAGTCTGGGCGGCTCAGCCGACCTACCATCACCACACACCGGATTGCTAATGCACGCGCCAAGGCGGACGCAGAACATGGCCATGCCCTCATATGGTGGACGGAAAGCTTCGCCGCGCATGTGCGACACCACGGTAGGTGTGACGCGGAAGCATGCGGCGGTGAGTATTATAACTTCGACGTCGATCTTGACTGGCAATATGGACTCATTCGACATCCTAGGTGGGGATGAACTACTGGCAGGAGGACAGAGATGACGACCGAGGATATGTTGATTGAGATGGGTCGCCGCTGGAGAGAGGCCAATCCCGATCTGGCACGTAAGCTGCTTCTCCCGCATCGCTCGCATGGAAAGCCGGGCGTTGGCAAACACGGCGCGGTCTACAACATCCCGAATGATCCGAATCGCCGCGAGCCATGGTCGGCACAGGAAGATGCTGAGATCACTGCATCGAATGCTCCGTCGTTATCGGTGTTACGTGCGCGTCTCGGACGATCCAAGGCGGCTATCCTTTCGCGCCGTTGGGCGTTACAGCAAGGTAAAGGAGGACGGACATGATTACCGATACACGGACGCGCGGCGAGACCGGCCCGAGAGTGCTCCGTCCCAAGCAGGTGGCGGCACTGCTTGCGGTGCCAGACCGCCGGACGCATTTAGGGACGCGAGATGCCGCATTGCTGGCCACCATGGTACTGACTGGTCTACGTGTCCACGAGGCGGTACGGCTGACTCGCGACAATCTCTATGAGGAGGCAGGGAAGCTTCGGCTAGAGTTCCACGGTAAGGGTGGTCGCCGCCGGACGGTCACGATGCCACAGACCGGTGCCCGTCTACTGCGTGCGTGGCTCGCCGCGCCACGGGCGCATGCTCACTGGGTCTTCCCAGGTCGTCGTAACGAGCATCTATCGATCCGCGCTGCCCAGAAGGTCGTCGTGGATCGAAGTGGCTCCGCCGGTCTGCCGTGGGTTCACGCGCATAGCCTTAGACATTCATTTGCCTCAGCGTTGATGCGAGCAACTGGAGATCTGTTCAAAGTGCAGCGAGTATTGGGGCATGCTAGTCCAACTACCACTTCTCGTTACTATCTGGCATACTCAAGTAGGGAATCAGATGAAGCAGCCAGTGCCATTGAATCCACACTCCATCCGCGAGGCGGCCAACCGCGTCTGGCCGCGCGTTGATACGCACGGCCCTCGCGTGGGCCGCCTCGGTCGCTGCTGGCTATGGACGGGTCTTTATGATACGTCCGAATACGGAATCATCTGGCTGGATGGACGTCGAGTCAAAGCGCATCGCTTCTTCTGGGTGTTAACAAATGGCCCGATCCCCAACGGACTCCACGTCCTGCACCATTGCGACAACCCACCCTGCGTCCGGCCCAGCCATCTGTTCCTGGGCACCGACGCGGATAATTCAGCCGACAAGATTCGGAAGGGTCGCGCCCGCAATGGACGCGCTGCTCGCGAGTTCTGTCCTTTTGGGCATCCATATGCCGGAGAGAATCTTGCGCATCAAATGGCGAAGGGGAAGCAGGTACGTCGGTGCCGCGCTTGCTCCGCACGGCGTTCCTTGGTCTACTATTATCGCTATGCGGAAAGGATTCGGCCCGCAAATCTGCTGAGGATCAAGCAGCGGTATGCCACTGATCCCGATTACAGACGGGCAACACAGGATCGCGTTCGTGCGTGGCGTGCTAAGCGCCGCGCCACCGTCGTATAGTGAAGTGATGCCATACGTCGACGATCCTGTGGATGACGATGAGGCGCGCCGCCAACATAGGCGACGTCCTCGGCCACGTCGTCCGGCTGAGGTGGAGGCGGAGATACGTACTCTTGACCTGGAGGAGGAGCTGGTCGACCTAGAAACGCCATTGGCTAGGCCACGTAAGCAATTGCGGGGCGACCTGTGGAAACGATGGGGCATGACGACCACCGCGCGGAATAGGTATCGCATGCGTGATGCGCTGTTCCGATATGCACCGGAGCTTGAGACGCCTCGCCTCGTCATCATAGTCGACCAGATTGTTGAGCAGAAAATACTGCTCAATCAGTTGATGTTCGCCCATCAGAAGCTCGTGCCGATCCATTTGGCGGTGGCGGCTAAGCTGCAGGAATTCCTAGAGCAGATGCCACCAGTCAGAGACTTGACTGACTCTGACTTCCTGGAGGCAATCCATGAGATGAATAAGCTGCTGACGAAGTTCCAGAACACTAACCCGTTCGTCTACGTCGACAAGATTGAGAATGTGGTAGCGAAGATCACGGCCCTACTGGAGAAGTCTGGGCTAACATCTAGCTCGGCTCGCCGGATGGGATATGATCTAGAGGCAGAACTTAATCGACATCTGGGATTGATAGCAGCAGATGCTAATGAGGATGCTGTCACACTTGCAGAAACCAACCGTGCGCGACGCGCACGGTTGGGGCGGGCAGACTCCTCTCCTAGCGATGCGGACGAAGCTGCCGAAGAAGACGAGGAAATCGAAGCGGACAAAGCGTCCGAGGAGGAAGATGAATGACTCACGAGCCCAACGATATTCGCCTGCACAATGTCACATCCAGCAATGTGGAAGCCCTGGGCTTCTGTCTCGACCCGGAGATGGCACAGCGCATTGATGGCGCGGCGCGCGCGCAGCCTATCGGCGAGATGCCTACCGACACGCAGACACGTGGCACCATGCGTATTCGGTTCACCGGAGGTCGCACCTACGACTACTACGACGTGCCTGTAGCGCTCTATGCCCTGATCGCCAACGCGCCGAGCATCGGCGCGGCGGTGCAAGCGTTCAAGCGAGGGCGCTTCATGGGAGACTTCCTGCGGTTGGAGGAATAGCTATGCATCAATGCACAGACTGCGGAGCAGCGACCAACGTCGAGCACGGCCCGTCCGTTCCATTGGGCCGGATCGAGTACGTGACGGATCGGTACGGCAATAAGGTTGTCAAGCACGTGCGGTGCCAGTCCTGTCTGGAGAAGTATGTGGCAGCCCAGCGTGCATAAGGACGGTTGGCGGCATCCTCCTATTCCACCGCTGCCATTGTGGATCTTCTTGGGTTGGTGGCTGGTGATAATGAGCGTGCCATTAGCATTCGTGCTCAGCAAGTTCGTGAGGTGCCTGTGGTGAGACTATTACATCGGTTCGGGAGGAAGCCAGCAGACGTACCAGAGAAGAGCCCGGCCATGGCCTCGCAATTCATCCTAGGCCATATCCGCCAACTAACTGAGCGCAAGCAGGAAGGTCTAGGCATCAGCGACGTCGCCCGACAGGGACGGGGTCTGGCCGGAAGACGCCTACCAGCGGACTCCACAGCCGAGCGCATCGCAGACCTGGAGCGCGACCGCCGCGCCGCGCGCTACCCCAAGATGTTGTGGGCACTAGGGCGGATTCTGAGGATAGCCCATGGCGAGCGAGCTACTGCGGCAGGGTTCGGCGACATCTACGCTATCGCTGAAGTCGCCCTGGCCAACGCCATCGCGCCCCCGTCAGACCCACAGACCGGCGTGCTCGCGCAGATCGAGCGGGACACCGCCACGTTGGAGGAGACGCAGGCCGTCCTGGAGTGGTGGGGCACATCATCGCCTGTCGGGGACTGTGACTGTGACTGATGCGCCGGATAATCTCGAGTGTCGGGGACTGTGACTGTGACTGATGCGCCGGATAATCTCGAGTGTCGGGGACT
>ERZ1292629.1909-Hain-H43-01um-R1-1909-length-19011-cov-167_pt1 | contig 19011 bp, 35 predicted proteins | sample MGYA00564399_ERZ1292629 | MGnify/ENA primary metagenome ERZ1292629 (study PRJEB36523, sample SAMEA6512636) | groundwater metagenome | collected 2019-01-08 | study: AquaDiva: Metagenomics assemblies of 32 groundwater samples | reverse complement strand
TTGTCTGTGTTTTGCGCGTCCCGAACAATAGGGAGCATCTCGTTCTGGGCGTCCAACATGGCCTGCATGAATGCTGTCCGAGCTTCTCGATCCATCTCCTCTCGCGCCATGCGAAGGAGCGCTTCGAGCTTCTGAACGTCGCACGCCGGATTCATCGCCGCGCCCTGAACGACCTGGAGCAACGTCATTGGCTGATACGAGGCCCCGCCTTCACTCAGCGGGGCCTCTTCGCGCACCGTGAGCGCCTGGTCAGACATTGGCCGGCTCCGGCGCGGGCTTCGGCTTGCGCGTGCGCTGTGGCGCTCTCGGACCCGGCTGTCCCGTCCGTATCCGCTCCTCGACGATCTTCAGATTCACGTCGAAAGAGTTGCGCTCCTCGGTTGTCAGGTCGAGCACGGCATTCATGGCACGCTCGACAGGATTCGATTTCGGTCTGCTCATCGCTCCCTCCAAACCGGGGCGGCCCGCACCGCCCCGGCACTTCGTCAACATTCTCCACTGCTTGAGGTGCGGTTACCGCAACTGCCGCGTCAGCCCCCGTTCGCCGTGGTAGGTTACGGTCCATCAAACTCGTTTGTATCTATGCTCCTCGTGGATCTCGAAAAGGTAATCCGCCACGTCGCCAGGCGTCAGAAGATGCGCGGCGTTGTAGCAATCTAGCCGGAGAATCGAATCTCCGTCGGGTCCGCAGATCGTAAACCCCTTGGCGCGACCCGTGCTATCTGGAATGCAGAACCACTCGCCATCCAGGTACTCGCGCGTTTCGTCGTCCATCATATTAGTCCTGTTTTCCAGGCGGCCCAGCGTGACGGCCGAACCGCCCGGCACTCATTCATGTAGATTGGATTAAACGCCGTGTGCGTTCGGGCTAGTTCCGCATGACGCACCTCCTTCCTTTCCCGTCACGGAACTCGTTATGACAGCGGCAGCGGCTCCTGCATCTCGCTGCCGTCCATGTCGTCCACGCGCACGACTTCGCCGGTGTCCTCGCGCGCGATGGTCTTCTTCCCGTCCATCGGGATGTTGAATCGCACGAAGCACGGAATCATCCTGAAGTCGTATTCGTCGTTGACCCAGCGGCTCAACTTGGCGACTTCGGCTGTCACCTTGTCGGTTTCGGCCTTCAGGTCCGCAGTCAGTTGCTTCTTCTTCAGTTCCAACTCGGCGAGCGCCATGGTGCGCCGCGCGAGATCCTTGGCGTTTTCCGCCGTTTCTTCGGGCGTGAACTGATACCGAAGATACTCAGTCGTCTTTTCTTTGCGCTTCACGTTCCTCCTCAACACTGGTGGCCCGGCTTACCCTATTCAGGGCACCCCCGCGACTTTGGTTATTCGTGGCAGGCCTGTCGAACCGGGCCGTAAACTGGAGCCGGAGATCCGAGTCGTCGCTCGTGAGGTCGTTGGATCGGCGGCTCCGTGGCTCGTCGGATCTCCGGCATAACTGGTCATGGCGTCTTATCGCTGTAGATCCGCTCCAGGATCTCTTCTTGGCGGTCGCTTAAGGTTCCAAGACGATCGCTGCTCGGGTCGATGAATCGCTCAGTAATCGACTCCATGAACTCTTGCTCCCATTTCGATAGACCGCGTCCCTCAGTGTTCACCATCTCGATCCACCCACGGATCGTTTCCTTTGGGTGTCTCATAGCGAACCTTCCCGCGCCACGATGAGCCTGTTGATTCGCTCTTCTTCGGCGAGTTCGTCTGCCACCTCGGAGGACTCCCATTGCTTCAGCTTCTCTGGGTCGGTCACCGCGGCAGCTTGCACGCGCACGTTGGCGATAGCAATTTCGATGTAATTCGTCTCTCCCCGCCGGATTGCCTCCAACCGAACGGCGTCAAGCTTTTCGTATGCCTCTCGGACAAGAGTCCAAGCGTTCAGCGCCCGAAATTCCGCCATGGCAGAACCATCATGGATTTGAGGCCCAATCTTCACGGCTGCCGATAAGTTGGCCAGCACGTCGATCAGCGGACCGCCGGGTTTCCAGTCGTTCTTCATGGCTTCCTCCGCTCAACACTGATCCCTCTCTTTGCCATCCGCGCGATCTCCGCGTCATTCTGGCGGCAGGTGAATTTCCCGCCGCGCACGACGTACCAGCGCCCGCCACGATCGGCCATGATGGTCTGGTAACCGGGATGTTCGGGGTCAGGGCGAAGCGCGAACTTAGCGACGGCCATGCGGCGCCTCCGTGATGAGGACGCGGGTGATGCGGTAACCGATGCCGTCAAAATAGAGCCACGCAAGGTCCCGAGCGCGACTGCGAGTGTTCTGATCCGGCCGCGCAACCCATTGAACCACGCCGTCCGCATCCGCTATCGCCCAGCGCGCTTGGGGTTTAACCGGCTTCGGCTTCGGGGGCTTCACGGCGTCCCTCCTGCCCTGTAGTTCCAGTTCTCCAGCGCCCGCTTCGCCGTCGTCCCACAGACCTCAGGAGTTACAAGGCACGCTTCATTCGAACAGGCGACCATACGCTTTCGGGGGCCGCCGCCGTGCCAAGGTTGAATGGTCGGTTGCTGCCCACAGAATGGACACGGTTTAGCCGCGGGCTTGCCCACTACCTCAAGCTGGTCGTTCACAGCATTCTCCAAATCCACATCCCGACGTGATAGCCCTCGCGCCAGGCTAAGCCGCAGAACAGCGCCGCGGCGAGATAGCACGCGCGGCGGGTCTCGCGCTCCTGATCCTCGATGATCTTAGTCTGGGCCGCAATCGTCTCACCGTGCGCCTTGATGGTCTTATCTCGTTCCTGGAGTTTCTCGGCCATCATTTCGATTCCCGCGCTGAGTCGCTCGATCTGATCGTCCCTGGTGATTGCCGCATCGGGTGGACGGTTAGCGAGGCGGCCGGACTGCGGGGCCAGGTAAACGCCAGAGAACTCCGTATGGGTATGGAACGCCTCCACGTCGGCCACGCCGGGGCCTGGGTCGAAGAACGGCGGATGATCCGCGACGTGAATCGCGGTCTGGCGCAAATCTTCGTCCGTGCCGGCGGGAATGTGAATGGTCTCGGGTTCGCTCATGGTTTTCGTCCTCTCTGCCAAGCCTCGAAAAGCACCAGTATTCCAACGAGAAGAATTGCGACGCTCTGAATCACGTCAATCTCGATCTGATTCATCCTTGCTCCTTCACAAACTGGACAGCCTGCGGGTATGCCGCTCGCCAGTCACCCGGCGCCCTGCGAATCAGCCATCGCAAGCACACACAGAATGCCCGCGCGTGTGTCACGGCGACCGCCAGCAGCACCAGCGGACCGCGGCGAGTGCGCCAGTACTCCGCGACGGCTCCGATGGACAGAAGCCCCGCGCTCACGTTCTGGAGGGTGAATTCGATCATCGCAGCCTCAACAGAGCCGCAATGAGAAGGGCAATCATCAGCCCGACCATTGCCAAAACCAGCAACGGGGAGAGAATCGCAAGCCAATCCCAGACCCAATCGCTGAAGCGTCTCAGGGTCTCCTTCACGGTTTCACCTCGGGCAGTGTACGGCCAGCGGGCCAGGGGGCGATGTTGTCTGCTGTCGTGATGCCGTCCTCACTAGCCATATTGACCTTTTTGACTTTTGGCTCCATTTCGGCTCCTTCGCGGCGTTCTTCGCGTGCCGCTTGCAGAGGTACGTCCCGTCGGGCTGCTTCACGGAACCGCGTAACGCGCACGGGATCTCCCACGAACCGGCGATTAGAGCAGTGCAAGCGAAATGCTTGTCCACCTTGGATGCCAGCCGAAGCAATTCGCAGCCGAGACGTTTCGCCTGCGTGAGCGTCAACGCCCATTCTGCGGCTCCGTGAATGAGCGAGATCGGGAGTCGATTCTCCGGGTTGTTCGGGTAAGCCTTCATTTCGCAGCCTCCGTCCGTTTCCGCGCGCACGTCAGGCAGTACCGCTTGCCCTTGATCTCAACCGTGCCGACGCACTTGCAGCGGTACTTGTCGCGCCATTTCTTGTTCTTGACCGTGCCTTGGCATTGGCGGGCTGGTTGGGGCTGGTAACTCATTTCGCTCCGCCCTTCGCCACCCAGCAGAGGCAATGCCGCCAGTGCGGATACACCGTCTGGCCGTTATACGTCACCGATAGCGGTAGAACTTTCGGCAGCGGGTATTTGCACGTGCCGCCGAATTTGTCCGCGTCTGGCTCGGTGAACTCGCCATATGCGCATGTCCCGCAGGTTTTCTCATCAGGCGGAACCGTGTTCGCGTCTTGGCGCTGGCGATCGGGCTGAGCGGGGGCGGTCATTTCGCGGCCTCCGGGCTTGTCAACCTTCATTTGTCAGTCCTTTGGTCAAATCCCCAGCCCCTACCCGCACCAGCCGCACCTACCCGCCCCGTAACGCGCTCATTCTGCTCTCGCGCCATAATCGGGGCATATGGAACGTCGGGCGTTTGCCCCTTATAATCCACACTTTTTGTCAGTGGTGTGGTTGGTATGCTGGCGGGCCGCATGTCAGTCCTTATACGGATCGAACTCATTCGCCCCGGCCATCGCCACGCCCAGCGGCTTCAGCGTGTGCAGCACTCGAATCGAATCGGAGTGCTCCTTGAGAACCTCAGGCAACCGCTTGTAGCAGTGCGGAGATTCGTCCACGCCCGCGCCGCGAAGCTCAACGTGCTCGCGCTCCACCCATTCCCGCATCATTTCATGGGAAACCTTCCCGGCGCGCTTCACTTCCCCGGTCCTACGATCTATCTTGCCCTTCGCCTCCATGCGACCCATCACGCGCCCGGCTCCGTGGACCGTCGAGTACAGAGAGTAATTGGAGTCCTGGTTTTCAACCCCTTCTAGAATCACCGAAATGTCGCCCATTGATCCGCCGACGAAACCGCGCTGGCCGGGAAAGCACGGCGTTGCCCCCTTGCGGACCACCCACAATACACGGTCGCCGTGGAATTCCTGCCATGCAAAATTGTGGTGATTATGAACCTCCTCAAGAACACGCGCCCCGAGAATTCGGGTCACCCGAGCGCAGACCCAATCCCGTCCAGCGTAGGCGTAAAGCCCGGCGAGCCGCATACCCTCCAGGTACTCAGCCCCGAGATCCGAATTCACCGGCAGGACGCACGGGTCAACGTCCATCCCGTCGGAAGCGCCAGCGGCCCGCAAAAACCATGTCGCCGTCTTGTGGCCGAACCCGCGAGAGCCGAAGTGAACGCCTATCCAGATCCGGCCCAATTCATCTTCGAAAATGTCAACGTAGTGGTTCCCAGATCCGACCGTCCCGAGTTGCTGCCGCGCCATTTCCTTCAGCGGCGCGCAGGCGTCGATTTTCCACGCCGGGTCGTCGAACAGGTCGTGATCCACCCGCTCATCGTCGTTCTTTCGGCCCACCCCGAAACTGATCGTCTGGAATACGTCATCCATGATCCTGGAGATGTTGGCCTTGATCTCGGCAGCGTTGGCGTCCGTCAGGACGGCCTTGTTGCCACACGCGATATCGTACCCGACTCCCGAGGGCGAGATCGCGTCTTCGTATGCCACGACGCCCCCGATGGGGACGGCGTACCCCTTGTGGTGGTCCGCCATCATAGCGACATGCGCCGCGGTCTTCGCGCAGTTACGAATCTGCGCAAGCGCGCCTTCGTCAATCGGGTCGCCCCAAATCGGAATGTTGTCGATCAATGTCATTGCGCCTTCCCTTGTCCTTTATCCCGTTCGCGTTCAGCGCCGCAAATTTGTTGTTGTAGTCTACGCACACGTCCAAGCAATTCCGCCGGCAGATCGGGTCCGTGTACGTATCGTGGTCCGCAGACCACCTCGCGCGCTCGCCCCTCATTCCCGCTCCGACCGTTCCGATTGCAGCCCCACCCTCACGCATGTAGATGATGCACGGATAATGCTTATCTCCACACACCGCCATGTCGTCCATCACCAGCCCGCACCGTCGCGAGTCCGTTTCCCGCAGGCCCCGCACTAAACGGCCGGTGGCTGCGTTCATCACCCGGTACGCCAGGATCGGAAATTTGGTCTCAAATAGCCCACCCCAGATGTCCAGTCTATTTTCGCCTTGCGCTGCCGGAATGACGCGAATATCCGAAACACCCAGATCCGCTACGAACTCCACAATCTCATTGATCCGTCGCGCGTTCTGACTAGTCAGCACAACGCCCACTGTCAAGTAAACCGAGCCCGCCAACGCGCGGATGTTCTCGACCGTCCGGTCCCACGCGCCGATGGTGGCTGTCATCAGTTCCCCGTCCGCAGCGCAACAGGCGTCAAGCGAGACGGAGAGATCATTGACACCGGCCTCAATCAGTCGCCGGTATAGATAGAGCGGCGCGGACCCATTCGTCGAAACGGCGATCTTCTCGATTCCGAAGCGCCGCGCCGTCATGACCAATTCTTCCAGGCGCGGGTACAGCGTTGGCTCTCCGCCGCTGAAGCGAATCGTATACAGACGCTCGGCAGACCAGAGTCGAACGGTCTGATACGCCTGCTCAAAGTCGATGTCAGGTCCACCGACCCGCCGACAGTACGGACACCGGAAATTACAGCGGCCGGTGAGGATCACTTCACAGCGCATCAGTCGAGATGTCTCGCTGGCCGTAGCCGCTCGGGCATCCGACAGCGTGTAAAATCCGATCTCCTCAAGTTTCACGCCCTTCCTCCTTCGCCTGTGAAAAACACCGCCGCGCGAAGGGCGGCCAGATTGCGGCGCGTACCGGTGTTGGATGCGTAGCCGATCATGGGCGTCTCATCGCACGCAGGTGCACGGATTCGTCAGTGGCTACGGTCATGCAGCCTCCGCCACCAGCGGTTCAATGATCTTGGCGAGATGCGCTAGTCGTTCCATCAGCCGCTCGTCCGTCGTGTCCAGCAGGTTACTCTCGATCAGATTGATGACTTGATTGACGAAAAACCCTTGGTTGTTTCCGCCGCTCCGCTTGAGCCCGTCAGCCTGCTTGACCGAGATAACCAGCGGTAGATGCGCCCCCACCTGCTTGTTGGCGATCACGTCCCCAGCGCGGGTCGAGCGGAGTTTCGCCCGGATCTGTTCCAGGTGGTCCGGGGTGACGCGCATTGCGGCGGCCAGTAGGTCTTCGCGGATTCCGAATTGCTGGCCCAGAATGGCGCATCGCTGAAGGTCATAACGGCCGATGCGCTCCCCGTGGATTGTGTTGGTCGAGATGGCGTCCAACAGAATCGCCGCTTCATCCTTGTAGTCCCGCCATTCGACATCGATCTTCGCGCCGTCGCCGCTGAACTTGAGCGTCGCCTTCCCGCGCTTCCACCCGTCAACGATGCGCCTGGATTTCCGGTCTGCAACAATCGGCGGGAAAATCGCGCCGGCCTCCATCGCCCGCGCGTAATCGGTGATGCAATAGTCGTCGATCTCAAACCTGGGATAGAGGTTGTGATCGAAAACCAGACTGCTGACTTCAACTTTCTCGGTTTTCATATTCGTCCTTGTTGGATTCGCACAGCCTACTTGGTACTCTCTGAACCCCTGACTCGCTCATCCCGTTTGGTACTCTCTATTTGCTTGGCTCGCTCAGCGCCGCTGGTACTTTCGCGCCGGTTGGCTCGCTCAAGGTAGTTGGCACTCTCAACATCAATGGCTCGCTCTTCCTTTTTGGTACCCTCAGGCCCGCTGGCTCGCTCCAGAGCTTTGGTACTCTCACCCGGCCTGGCTATCTTCCGTGCGCCTCCGCCAACCCCGGAACCAGTTCCATGTTCGGCGGGTGAATCAGATCGGCATGGCCTAAGCGGTCAATGACGTAGGGCTTCGGCGGCAACTGGCCGTATTCCGCGAACCATGCGACTTCCTGCCAGTGCGCCAGGAACAACTTCACGGCCACGCGCTTCGACCGCGCGTGAATGTGGGCCGGAGGTAGCTTGCCAACCGAATACGCCTTGTATGCCTCCGTCGCCTTGCCGATTCGCTTGGAAGCCATCACTGTGGCAGCCTGATCCGCGAAGTCGCCGCGCGCATTCTTCGCCTCTTCCTGCATTTTCCTCGCCTGATAGATCTGCCCGTAGAAGCCCTGCGGATTGTTGCAGGTCTTGACGAAACTCTCGCCGATCTTCCAGCAGAGCACCTTCAGCGCGGCGTTCCATGGCCGCTTAGCGCACGCCTTGGTGAGCGTCGCTTGGGTCAACTTGATCGGTTCGCCGTCTCGGTCAAAGGTTGCCAACTTGAGGAGCGTCTCCGGTTTGCATCCGATCTCATCAGCCATAATAGGGATAGCCGTATCAAGCGACGCGCCGCCAGCGATTCTCTCATCTAGCCGTGCCTTTGCCTTCGCCGCCCCGAGCCAATGTTGTGTCGGGTCCAACCCGGCGAAGCGCCAGATGTGACCCACGGTGGGAGCCTGCCGGATATCGATGTGTGCCAGTAGGCCGGCGGAGATCACCGGGCCGATGCCGACGATGGATTTCGCCCAAGCTCCCACCACCGTCCGGTCCATCATCTCATCCAGATAGGTCTTGATCTTTTCTTCGGTCTTGACGAATCCGCCCTGAATGAACTTTGCGAACTCTCCGGGCGGCTCGTTCGATTCGTTGGCGGCGCGAGTCTGGTTTCCGCCGGCCTTTCGGTATTCCTGGAGTTGATAGTAGAGGTCCACGAAATAGCGGACCTCCATCCTGTTGATTTCGGTTCCGATGGTTTGGCGCATTTCGCGCCGCGTCATTGGCTTTTCGTTCACTTCTTGGTCTAGTTGCATAATATCGCTCAAGTTCGCTGGTGCTCTCCCTCTACTTGGCTCGCTCGATCCGCCTGATGCTCTCGCCTTGTATGGCTCGCTCAAGAGGCATGGTGCTCTCCCCAGACGTGGCTCGCTCTGGTGCTCTGGTACTCTCCAACCTGATGGCTCGCTACTGAGATATGAAACTCTCAATATCAATGGCTCGCTCTGGCCTCCTGGTACTCTCGCATGAGCCGGCTCGCTCATTTGCCCTGGTGCTCTCCGACTGGGTGGCTCGCTCGACTACTCTGGCGCTTTCGAAGGGCATGGCTCGCTTCATATCGTCCGGATAATCGCCGCAAACGCCAGCCCGCCGAACGCTCCGACGGCAGCGCAGGCGGCGTAAGCCATCCGCCGCGCCAGACGTGCGCGGCGCGGCCAAGTGCGGGTGAAGTCTCGGATGTCGGTCATGCGGCCTCTCCGGTCGGGAGTTTGTGCTTCAGCCGCGCGAGTTCGCGCTCGATGGCGGCCATAATCGGAGCAGATGTCCGCGTCCCGGAAGCCACCTGGCAGACGGTAGCAGCCGCGACGCCCATGCTTCGGGCGACTCGCGCCTGCAAACCGCGCGGCAATTTCATCTTTTTGATTTCAGCCACGTTCCAATCTTAGACTGTCTAATATTAGATTGCAAGACCATTGCTTTTCACAGCCCAAACTTAGACTGTATCCCATTGAAAACGCGCCAGAAATAAAAGTCTCTCAGCTTTCACTATTCCGCGCCACGATATCCGAAACGGAGTCTGTTTGGTAGCACCAATTTGCTGCAAGTCGCTGGAAACGTGGAAGTTTGAACTGTCAAAGAAATTTTGACGGTTGGGCAGGACGCCCGAAGGTGGGGTAACGCGGAAACCGCCGCCCTTTCGAGCGGCGGTCGGAAGTGGTCGGGGCGGCTCGATTCGAACGAGCGGCCTTCTGCGTCCAAGGCAGACGCGCTACCGGGCTGCGCTACGCCCCGAATGGTGAAGGCGGCTTCTGACTACACTGGCCTGGGAACCATAACCAGAAACCGCCAGCGGAAACTGTAGCGGAGCGCCGCGTTCGGCAATTGGACGCCTGGCCGCTGCAAGCGCCCCGCTGAGCTAATCCCTTACGAAGTCAATCCCAGTTTACCGCGCCGCCCGCGAAAGTCAAGCCCTTCGCCCGTCACTCCGTGTCCTTAGCATCCTTGCGCAGCAGCAAAAGCAGCGAATGTACGGTCTCTTCGCGGAACGGGCACTCCTCCCGCTTCATGTACTTGCCGTTGATGTGTTCGATAATCTCTCGCCGCATCCGCTCGATCAACAGGCGCATCTCGGCCGAGGTCGCTTTCTGATAGAGCACGACGGCCCCAGAACTGATCCCCACTACCGCCGTCACCGCGGCAATTACCGCTCCGCCATCGAAGTTCATGAGCGCGATCCTTTCGGGTTAAAATGTGTCACCTGGCCGGCGGCTCCTGCGGCTTCAGCGTACCGGGCGGGGGGAACTGCCGGATGTAGAGTTGGACCCCGGCCCAGCCTGTGAACAGCGCGCTGGCGACACAGGGTTTCCAGAATCCCCAATCCGTCAGATCGTAGTCCATGAAATACCCGGCGACGCCCGTACTTCCGAGATTCCCGAAACTCACGATAATCGCTGCCACTAATCCATGAAGCCATCGACGCCACGTCATTCGCTTTCCTCCCTTTCCTTCTCAGCCCGCGCCAGCAACCACAATTTAAACTGTTCCAGCGCGACGAAGCCGAAAATCGTCCGGTTTCTCAAATCCGCCACCCTCCGGTCAATCTCACAGACGATTTCCCGGCGTTCGTCGGCTACGGCGCGAGCAAGAGTCATTTCAGCACGCTCCCCGTCACAATGCCCTTCAGCCACGCGCCCGCGGCCTCCAGCGCCTTCTCGCGCGCCTCGGCATCCTCCAGCACCTTTTTCGCCGCCGCTTGCCCCTGGGGCGTCTGAGCGTAGCGAAAGCCCTCGGCGAAAGCCTCCGCTACGGCCTTGATGGTTCCGAGGATCAGGAGCGTGGCGGGGTCCATCAGTCGTCCTTCGGCTGCGGAGCGGGCGCCGCCATCGCTTGCAGCATCGTCGCCACCCACTGTTCAGCGTAGCCCTTGCTCATCAGGTCGAGCGTCAGACCCGCGTTCATTTCAACGCCGCTGTTCAGCACGATGCCGAGCATCTCCTTGCCGGGGACTTCGGGCACGCGAAACGGCCCGACGAAGTCGTTGCCCGCGACGCCCTTCACCCCGCCGCCGATCTGATTCTGATTGAGGAAGTCGATTACCTTCTTGGCTTCCTCGGGAGTCACATAGTACTTTGGGTTCATGGTTCTCCTTTTCTCAGTACACACTCTGACATCCGCCCACCGTCTGAAACTGGTAGGTGTACGGCACGCCAACCCTTCCATCGGGCAGCGTCGCCGAAACGATCTCAAGCGGAACGTCCGACCTCACAATGAGCGCAAATTCGCGCAAGACGGTCTTGCCAGCACGATCCCGCACCTGAACTGTCACTGTCGCTCCCGGCGCCGTGCACCTCGCCGGAATCCCGCTTGCCGTTGCACCGCTCATCGTGAGCCACGCGGAACCGCCGGGCAGACTCCACGTGTACGGAGTCTTCCCTCCGCTGGCCGTGAAACCAACGCTGTAGGGAGTTCCGACCTTGCCAGCCGGGATCGTGGCCGTCATGATCTTGAGCGCCCTTCCGGTAGCTGCGTTGACGATGCGGGTCCACAAACTCTCGGCGTTGAGAGCGCAAGTCAGCGCGAAGACGCCGCTCATCAAGCGCCTCATGCCGCCAACCTCGGACGTACCACGCCCCAGCGGTATAAGATCCGATGCCGGTAGCAGCAAAAACGATGCCGCCGCTCCCGCTGGAGAAACCGCCTGCGGCAATCGTCCCACCGGCAGTGAACCACCCGCCTCCGCGTGCCCCGCCTCCGCCACTTGTACGCGCGTGCCACGCAAGTTGGGCCGCAGTACCGCCTCCGTGGGTTGGATACCCGAAAACTACGCCCGCAGAGTGGAGCAACACATCTCAGCGTCACTGCATCACCGGATATGCCCGCGTCGTAGGAACCGCCGCAGTGCCTAGCCCATACGCCGGCAACCCGTCCAGCCAGAACGTCGTCGCGCCCGCCGTCTGCCAGTCGCTCACATTGATCCAACCCGCCGTGCCGTTAGACCTGATTACGGCCTCGATGGTTCCGTTGTCCGTGGCCGCCGCCGTGGTGTAGGTCAGCTCCTCCCAGTCGCCAATGGCGGCGGTCATTGTGTCGCCTACCACGTCGGCGTCGATTCCGAGGGCCGGGTTCGCCAGGATGACGAGTTGTGGCTGCGCGCCGTTGTAGTCGGCCCCGCCCGCGTCGGCAGCCTCACTCTTGCGCACCCACACCGAGAACGTAGCCGTCGCGCCGTTCGCTACGGTCTTGGGGAACCGCGCACTCTCGATCTTCACCGTCGCGCTGTTGGGCGTCACGCGCTCGCTCGGGGCGGCGGTTTTGTAGATGACGGAGTCGGTTTGGATGGTTCCGTATTTGAACCAAGATTTGTGACTTCCAGCGACTCCCCCGAGCCTGCTAACCATCAGCCGGTTTCCGGACAATCCAGCGGCCTCTAGCTTAAAAGGAGTAGCTGAAGAAAGTGTCACCTTGGACCCGACGATGTCCGCATATCCAGTTGGGCCAACTGTGATGTCTCCAGTCGTGTGCGCTGTGTATATGCCAGCCACCACACCGAAAGTACAGCTTTCCAGCCGTCCAGTGAACATGTAGTGGCTAAGTATGTCCAGCCCAGTGGGGGTGGAAAAGGTGGAGTCTCCACTGAAATCCACGCCTCTTATAAGAATGTCGGTGGCGTGAACGTAAAAACCCATGTTGGCCGTTGCATTCCCGAAGAAGCGTCCTGTCAAGATACTAACTTTGGATGCGCTGCTTTGGAACAGCAGTCCCACATCGTTGTTTCTCCAACTTGTGATGTTGGACATGGCGACCGGGACAAGATTCCCAACTAAGTACAATGGATACCCGGCATTTGAGTGAAACGTGTTTCCATCAAATGACGTAAACGATCCGGTTCCATAATTCACTGTGATTCCATACCCACCGGAACCGGCAAACACGTTGCTGGTAATGGTCGATCCGTACTCTCCCAAATATAGAAGCGCCGAGGATCCACCCTTGATAAGCACGTTCCCGGAGAACGTGAAGGTTCCCATAGTCCCGGTATTGCCGATGGCGTAAACGGCGTAATCTGCCGTGTTCCAAAACACGTTGTCCCGCACATATATTCCGCTCGTGCTGGGCTGTAGATAGATTCCCTTCGCGTTTTGGGCAGTGTCGTGGTAGGAACACTTATCCATCGTGAACGACCCGGACGTGGTGGCCAGCGTGATGCCCGCCTGGATAGAGTTCCAGTATCCAATGTAGAAAAACTCGGCGTAGTCCAGATTCACTTCCGCAGTCGCCTCGACGTTAATGTAAGACTGAAGCGCCGTGCTCACACCGGAAAATCTTACATTGCGCGTAAGGTTTGTGATCTCAGCCCGGATCGGCGCCGTCCCGGAATGGGCATAAGCCAAGCCCCCGCCCGCGCCTCCGAACCCATCGACCGTCAAAGTAACTCCGCTTGCCGCTCCATTCAAGGTTCCCGTTTCGGACTGAGCCGCCGTTCGAGTGGTGGAAGCTATGGCGATCACGTCGTTGTCAGCCCAGCCAGTCGAATCCGCCGTCGTAAGTTCCGTCGAATTTACGGCCTCGTCGCTGGCGAGGTAGGTCCAAGTCGTCTTGCTCGCGCCCTGCATGACGAACGTGCCGCCGTTGCGGACGTAGAGCCCGTACTGCACATTGGAGCCGCAATCCAGCAAGATCGTGCCTGTGGAGCCAGACGGCATTGCCGTTCCGACCGTGCCCACGTTGAGCGTCCCACCAGACCAGATGTTGATGTCGCCGCTAGCCTTGAGCACGTAGGCCGTGGCCGCAGTGACGCCAAACGTGACCGAACCCCCGCTCCCGATGTCCACCGTTCCGTGGTCGGTCGAGTCGGTCGAGTCCATCGTCACGGCGAAGCCGACGATATGCAAGTTGTCTGCCGCCGCTGGAGCCGCGCCGTAGGCTGTGCTAGTTTGAAGGATGTGGAACCAGTTGCCCGCCGTGCCGTCGCGATATACGTAAGCGCCGGAGCCACCAGCCGATTCCTTCACGCCGACTTTATAGTCAACTCCGCCGTCGCAGGTCAGCGTGGATGAGAAAACGAAGTACACCTCGGACTGCGCAGCAGGAAGGTCGCTGGCGTTGACCGTGACTTCTTTCGTAGCTGTGACTCCGCCGTCTTCCGACAGCGCCACGCTCACGGTCCCGCTGGTGCCCACCCGGTACAGGTGCAGGACCATCCCCTCGATTACGTCGTTGTTGGTGCAGGTGAACGCGGTCGAGTACACGTAGCTGGTCGTGGTCTCGGTGTTGGCGCTGCGCGTGACCTGAATCGCCCCCGCCCCGGCCTCGGCAACCTTCCACGTCGCGGCGGTATTCCAAGCGCTTGCGGCGGCGGAGATGCCGGTTGCGGAGTAGGCGGGAAGGGCTAGCAGACAGAACATGAGAAGTTTCTTCATGACTAGTTCTCCGTGTAGTACACAAGCACCTGAACCCAGGTGGCCGCTCCCGGCTCGGTGATCTTCACCGCCGCGATATCGTCCGCCACCAGCGCCGTAGTCCAGCCGGTGAGCGTAGTGGATTTCACGGCGTTGTCGGTTCCAGTCAAGGCTGGAAGGGCCGAGCCTGCAATACTGGCCGTGGGAAGCGCGGTGCCGGACGCGATCTTGAGCACGTCGGCGGTGCAAGCGGGACTTGCGCCGACCGCCACAACAGACCATCCCGTGACTGTGCCGCCACGCACTAACCGGGTGTAGCAGATGGAGTTGTCGGCCACAGTCGAGCCGCCGCCGTCGAAGATGCAGCCAAATGATTTGTAGAGTGACGGACTGACCAGCGCCCAGTTAGCGTTGCCTGCCGCCGGAGCGGAGTTGGTGCTCGACGCCATTGCCACCCAGGTCGCGTTGCTGTACGCCACTTGGCAGTTGACCGGATACGCCGTGGTCGCTACCCACGCGCCGCACCAGGTCACACCGGAGGGAGCCACCGGCGCGGCGAGACCGGACTGGAGGATGATGTCGTCCATGTACCAGCCGATACCAGTGCCGGAGCCACTCACGGTCACACGTAGCCGGTCCACGCTGAGGCCGTTCGCGGCGAAAAGGGACATCGGAATCACGATCTTCTGGTAGGCCGTTGTATTGGAACTGACGAAACCGAAGGCGCTTTCGTTCAACACTACGATGCTGCCTTTGTTCGCAGTCGTGAGCATCCACCGGAACTGAAGCGAGCGCGTAGAAGCCCAAGCGGCCTTCGAGCGAATCCAGAAGACAAGATTGTTCTTGATAGCTGGATCGAATGGTGCGGGAGCGCTAAACTGAGCGTAGTTTCCAGTCACCGCCGTTGTCGCCTCTATATCTTTTGTTCCCGCGTGCGGATTGGTAGTGCTGGCGAGATTGATCGGAGTGCCGCTTTTTGCGGTAGTCCATTCTGTGTTCTCATGGTAGACATCACTAGTTGTGACATTGCTCGGCTCCGTAGCCAGAGCCGCGATGTACACCGTGGTCAACTGGAGTTGCGTCGATGGATCGGATACCTCGGCAAATGGAGGAGCCGCCGCCGTACCCTTGAGGACCTCCACCGTACCGGACGAATTGACCGCGATCACGTCGATGCGGTCGTTTGTGGCGTCTGCCGCGTCGAGCGTTATGTCTGTCGCTGCCGAACTGTACTGTGTGTTGTTGATGTAGTAGGAGGCTACGCTGACGCTGAACGACAGCCCGCTAGTCCAGACCACCCCCCCGCCGGAGATGAGAGAGTTGGGAGAGTAGCCCGGAGTCCCCGGCGCGCCATCGCTTCCAGCGGGACCCGAGGGACCAATCGGACCGGCGGGTCCCGGCGATCCCTGCACCAGAATAGTCGTCGCGGTTGGAGCCGCTGGCCCGGTCGGGTTATCCGGCATCTGCGCGAGCGCGCACGACGCCAGGAGAAGAGCGATGGTGAGTCTCATGTCAGTACTCCCGCCACTTGATGACCCTAATGATCGTCCCGGTCATCGAAGCTACGCGAATCGTGAAATTCTCTGGCGTGGCATTTCTCAGTAACGCGACATCTACTAGATCAAGCGGCAACGTCAAGCCCGCCGCTACTGTATACCGGGCAATCACTGAACCTACGCCGACATTACTTGAGTGGTAGGCATTTGCGCTGACGGTCTCGAACGTCGTTTGTAAGGGGACTGGAGTAAGCGCGGTAGCGGTCGCCGCGGTGCCATCGCGCTCAAGCGTGATTTCGCACTCCACCGAGCAATAGACTGCGGCCTTCATCATGAGAGCCGAAGTCGCGAGCGCCGCTGTCGGCAATTGCACGGTGATAGCGTCAGGCGATGCGACAAGCGCGCTCTTGCGCTCGACAGTGTAGGTTCCTCGCTGGGCAAGAAGTGAGCCGGCGAATAGACAGATAATCAGAATCAGTCTCATGGGGAATCTCCTCACTGTAAAATCGTGTACGTCAAGCCAAATCGCGCCGCCGCGTCGAGCGAAGATGCCGCGGACAATCGCGGGCCTATCCAGACCGCCAGCCGCCGCTCTTCCGGATCAATACAAGGATCAGCGACGCGCCTGTGTCCCCTGCGAATGTCCCTCCGCAGACGCCGCTCCTGATCCTGCTCGTAGGCCTTGCAGAGCGGGCAGATCCCGCAACGGCATCGATCTACCAATGCCATCAGGGCACCTCATAGTCCGCGACCACCAGCGAAGTGCTCCAACCGTCTGGGTACAGCGGCGTTATCACACCACCGGAGAGGCTATAATCTCCGCCCTCGAATTGCCGCACGCCATTGCGATGCAGCATCAGATTCACCGCCGCCGCTGGGATTGAGTACGTCCCCCCACTTGCCGTCAGTTTCAAGCCGACCATATGTTTGTGAGTTGGTGGAGCAGTTATCACACGCAGAACCGGTGGACTCACGCTGGTATCAATCCCTATGTTTGAATCCAGCGCCGCGACCTTACATTCCGATCTCGCGGTAGTGCCAGGTGGCAAACAAACCATAACGCCGACGATTGTTCCGGGCCATAGCTGAGACGGCTGGACTGCGGTCTGCGCCTGCAACCCGGCGCCGAACAGCAAGAGAACTGCGAAGTGTTTCATAGATTCCTCACGAAAAGATTCCAACACCTACCGCCTTCCAACTACCGAGTCTTATATCGCCAAGGCGGGGGCATAGACTATACCGATCCGGAATCGCTGGCTGGGACAAAAACGATCTTTGTCAGCGCGATATTATAGCTAGATGACGAGCCATTCTTTCCGTTCACGACTCCCTTAAGAACGTGACGCCCATTGCCGGAGACCGTGATTGACGCCTGCGTTTTTACCACATTCCAAGCTAAGCTGGCATACCAATCTTGGCCAGATAGAACCAGTGTGTCGTCAATGTACCAGTCGATCTTGGCAAAGGTAGTATTGGTCACACCGTGGATGACTAGAGTGTATGTTCCAGCTGCCAGAAGAAATGACTGTGTAAACGTGTCCCCGTTAGCAGCAGCAGTTTGCGCTGCATACTGCCCGTAGTTCTGCGACGTCTCATGGAACCTAGTTATCGCATTTCCAACAGTTACAAGGCTCTCATCGTGCCACATCGTAGCCCGCGTGGGCATCAGGTCAGCCTTCAACTGATCCAATGTCGGGCCGACAAAAGTGAGAGCGAATTGCAGCGTTGGCGGAGATGCGACAATGTGATTTTGGTCGGCTCCGTAGGCCGTCTCGCAGACGACGGTTATATCGTCTCCCGAGACTCCCGTTACTCTATAAACATTATCGATTGCCCCGCTCGTCGGCGTTACAATCCAGAAGTCCCCGCTCGTCGGAAGCGTGACACCATCTCCTGTGAGTAAGTGCATATGTCCATCACCCACGAGATAATCTGTCGCAAGCGTGACAATACAGCTGCCAACATAAATATAGACGCTGCTACCACCACTCGGCACCACGCCACCGTCGATAACATTCCCGTCCGCATCGTATACCGCCGCATTTCCTGTGACCGCCGCACCTCCACCGAACATCTGTATCTGGGAGCCGTTGCCCTTGCGGTGCGCCGTCAGGATGCGGTCGGATCTGAGTTTTTCGTAAGCCATCAGTGACCAGCCACAATCGTTGTGCCCGTCAGGGTGCCACTGAGCGCGCCGATGATATCGACTTCGGGGGACGCGCCAGCCATGATACACTCAAGCAACAAGCCGTTTAGCGGGGGCTGGCCCTGCATTGCAAGCTGATGCTCGGCAAGCGTAAGCGCCCGGTTCCAGATATAGTGCTCCGCGATAGTCGCACGCCCCGGAGCATAGCCCGTTCCAATGCGGTTACCGATCACTGTTTCACTCTGCGGGTCGGTGCCCGAAGCGGCCGCCGGGCTGAGCGGATAAGTCCAAGATTCCACCGCAGACAAACTCGCGCCGCTGCTTTTGTATAGCGTAACGGTCTTAGCTGTATCGTCGCGGGAAAACCCGATATAGTACCAAGTAGCGTTCGCAAGGTTTGTATTGAAATCGTGCAACTGATTCGCCAACGGAGGTCCGCTGTCGTGAGCGTACTTGATATCCCAAACCCCCGCCGCGCCCGCAAGGATCAAAGCATAGGGCGCAGCGGCTTCGATGTTGAACTGTCCCCATTCGCCGCCCCCGCTGAGCAGCGCACCGTTTGCTGAAGCGTCTGCTGGAACCTTGACCCAAAAGCCGAACGACATATCGGCACGCAAGAGCAACGAGGATTGATTCCCCCAAGAGAGCTTATCGTCCGATCCGTCGAAAAAGCGCGCGCCAATTCCAGCAGACGTGACGCCCTTCTGGAAATACCATGCTACATGCTCTTCGCCAGTCTTCGGCTGAGAACCGGCAGCATAAGTGATTGTACTCCCGGAGAGTGTGTAATCCGCAGTCACCAACGGGTCCATGAGAAGACCAGAAGCGGTGAGGCGTAGCGATTCCGGCGGGTCGGGTTCATAGGTCAACTGGAATACCGTGTTCGTTCCGTTGACTAACCCCTTGGGACGCTCTCGGATAACCGACACGCCGCCGCTGCCGCCGCCCGGAGTAGCTACCGAACCGCCACCTCCACCACCTGGCCCGATGCGCGCGGTCTCGACAAGCTTCTCAACAAATCCGGCGGCCTGACCGTAAGGCTCGGCGGTTGTGCAAGTAACCCGCGTGCGGAAAAAGTCGGAACGCGCCCTCACCCAGTCCTGCTCGATTCGCTCAATCAGATAGGTGGTGTTGATGC
>ERZ1292629.1908-Hain-H43-01um-R1-1908-length-19014-cov-8_pt1 | contig 19014 bp, 28 predicted proteins | sample MGYA00564399_ERZ1292629 | MGnify/ENA primary metagenome ERZ1292629 (study PRJEB36523, sample SAMEA6512636) | groundwater metagenome | collected 2019-01-08 | study: AquaDiva: Metagenomics assemblies of 32 groundwater samples | reverse complement strand
ATAATTCCGATAGAAAGATCCTCTCCTGAAGAAAGATCCAGGTTTTGATCAATTTCAAATTTTTCGACTCTTTTTAGTAAGTCTTTGTATGTAGTAATCATTTGGTTACAAGATACATGATTATGCTCAGAATTACCAGAAAAAATATGGGAAGAATTATTTTTTGGAAATTAAAAAGCTGCTTGCCGCTGGTCTCGCGGACTTTTCTATCTAGCCAAACAGCAAGCCAGAAGGCAGCCGAACCGACAACAATGCCAACTATCAGTTTATCTATTCCCCAAACGGTATTAAAAGGATGCCCGATGATATCTTTCCACGCCAAAGGCCCTAGGACAAGAAGGTACATAATAATTATTATCAAATACTTGATTGGCAACAGAACTTTGAGATTTTTAACGTATTTAAAATAGTTCCTTTTGTATAGCCAATTGATTAGCCACAAGGAAGAGGACAAAATCAAACCTCCAATCCAAATTCCGGAGATGGTGTCATCAACCCCAAAGTATCTCGAAAGACCCAAACCGCCGGCTACGGCCACCGTACAGACAGGGCATACGGCTTTGGCCATACTAAAGGACGAAAGAAATAAAGAAATAAAAAACAAAAAGGTTAAAAGGATTCTTTTTTTCATGACATTTTTAATGACATATCAGATTTTTCAAATCTGCTATAGGTTCTTTAGTTCATGAGTTCATAAGTTCAATTCTTTAAGGAATTGAATTATCGGTGTGTCGCCGCTGAAACATTTTCCCTCCGGGGTAAAGAGAAGAGGAACTCCCATCTCGGCTCTGGGAGTCCGGCAATAGTTATATCTGGCTTCCATTAAAGCGGCATTTTTAGGATTGCTCCAGACTTCAAATTTATCGATTTTGACCTTTTTACCTGCCTCGCCGACTGGCGGGTCCCAAGTTTTTAGAAATTCTTCAACATTGGCACAATGCGGACAGCCCCCGCCCCAAAAATACTCGAGGTTTGGAGGTAGGGGTGGTGGAGTAGAGGAGGAATTTTGTTTATTGCTAAAGAAAAACACGCCACCGATGAGAAGAAGGAGAGTAGCCAGAATTATGAGAATTACCGTTTTATTCATTTTTGTATTTGGTATCCGGATTTTCTAACCAGAGAAAAAACTTGCGATTCATCCAGTTTATCATAAAATTCCACTTCAAGGGAGCTCTTGTTATAACTGCATTTGGCTTTAATACCTGCTTCTTCCAAATCACTTTCCAAAAGGGCTGCACAGCTGGGACAATCCAAGCCAAGAATTTTGTACTTTTTTATAGGTTTCATAAGGAACAAAATAAATTTCTAATTGCTCTAATTTTTCTAATTTCTAAATTATTTAGGTCAATTAGTAATTAGGTTAATTAGGTATTTGGGTTCATTCGACAACGTCAAATGAACCACTGTACATACCCATACTGCAAGTGTAAGTTAACAGTCCGTTTTCTTGAGGTGTAAATTCAATTATTTCTTCTCCTGTTTGAGCAAGGATTTTTGAGTAATTTAAGGCCGGAATAACAAAAGCCTGTGTACAGCTCCGGACATTTTTTGTTTGAACCTTGAGCCTGACAGGAATACCTCTCTTAAGAACTTTTGTGGCCGATTTATAACCCGTGTTTGTCACTTCTATGGTAACTTCCTGAACACCCGAGTTTGTAATTCCCGCAATCTTACCATTAGACCCGTCTTTACCAGTAATTACCTTGTAATAGTTTTGAAGGGTGTGTCCCGACCCTTTTAATACCTGACCGCTGTTTATTGAAAGAATGCCCAAATAGGCAATAACAATAGCCGTAATTATTGAGAATGGCCTGTTTTTTAGCAGTTGGCCGGTTGCAAGTCCCAAGGTAAAAAAAACAGGGGAAGTTCCGAGAATAAAGAAAAACATGATTAAAGCTCCCCAAAGAGCGCTCGCGGAGCTGACGGCCAATATCATCATTGCTTGGGTTACTCCACAGGGGATAAGTACGGTTAAAGTTCCCAGCGAGACAAGTGCAAACAAAGATTGATTTTTTGTCCTTGTTTTAAGGAGTCTAAAAACACTTTTTGGGGGTTGGATGACGAAGTATTTAAAGATTGGGTGTAAATTTAATAACCTTGCAGCAGTTAGCAACATAAAAATCCCTACAAAAATTTGCATCCAAGCCTGAATTTTGGGAGCGATAAAAAAGGCGGATCCAACAAGGCCCAATAGAGTCCCCAATAGGGTATAGGTGATAATCTTGGCAATCAAAAACAAAGCTACATGTTTTGCTTTTTGGTAAGTATTTGAAGTTTCAATTCCTCTGTTGGCAAAAAATGAAGTTAATAGTCCTCCCTGAACCGCCAGGCAAGAAACCCCCCCTAAAGTTAACCCAGTGATAAATGCAAGATAGAGATTGGCCATGGTGACGAATGGATCATTCTAGCATTTGATTAAATAAAATTCTAACACTACAATTATTAGTGGCATGAACAAAAAACAAGTTACAGGTAAGGTTTTAGGAGAACTGGAATCAGAGATAATGGAAATTATCTGGCGTCAAAAAAGCCCAGTTTCCGTTAAAGATGTAATTGAAATTTTAAGTAAAAGGCGACAAATTGCTTATACAACTGTGATGACCATTATGGCAAGGCTGGTGAATAAAGGCGTTTTAGTAAGGCACCTGAATGGGCCAAGTTATCTATATAAACCTAAAGTAACTAGAGAACAATTTATAGCTAAAGCTGTCCATGGTATTTTTTCATCAGCAGTCTCGACTTTAGGAGAAGAGGTACTTACTCATTTTGTAAAAGAAATTCAGAAAATAAATCCAAAGAAACGGCAGCAACTGTTAAAAATACTTGATAATGAAGAGAATTAACTATAGCTTTTATGTTTTAGCACTTTCTGCACTAGCCGTTAGTTCGATTGTAATAGCACTTCTAAATAAAATTTCTCCTCTATTTATTTCAAAAACCCTTTTTCTTTGTCAAAAATTTATTACGCCAGTAACAAACTTGTTTATTTCTGATGTTATGTTCGAACTCCCCCGTTTGCTTCCCAACGCATTTATTTTAGCTATCGGAGTTGTTTTAGGAACAGGTCTTTTATCTTTCCTATTACAACTTGGTCGGACACATCTCTTACTCCGAAAATTACTCATAAATAGGGTTAACATCCCCAAAGACTTAGTTAGAGTTGTTGCAACTTTAGGTCTTACAAATAAGGTAATTTTAGTTAACGATAATAATCTATTTTCTTTTTGTTGTGGTGTTTTTCCGCCCTATATTGTGGTTACCACCGGTCTTATCGCCTCTTTAACAGATAAAGAATTAGAGGCAGTTTTACTTCATGAACAATCTCATCTAGTAAGCCGAGATCCGGTTAAGGTACTTATAGGAAAAACATTTTCTTCGATGTTTTTCTTTTTACCGATCTTTCGGGAGCTTCATAAAAATATAGAAGCCGTTAATGAATTATTAGCAGATCAATGGACAATCAATCACCAGCAAAAATCAACTTTCTTGCGCGGGGCACTCAAAAAGATTTTAGTTACACCTCAAGTGAACTTGAATTTTGTTTCTAACGTTTCTGGACCTGATTATTTTGAAATCAGAATTCATCGTTTGGTAAATCCAAGAATAAAGCATAAATTTAGGCTTTCATTGGTAAGTCTGGTAACAACCTTTTTATTCATTTTCGTAAGTTGGTTTTTATTACAAACACCGGTTAGCGCTTTCCATATGGATTCTCAATCAAATATCCCAGCACATTCGTTTATACCAGAAAAAAAGTGTGATGACGATCCGAAAAATGTAAGTCACCCTTTATTTACTTCACAAGTTTCTGAATATCAAGCACCACTTCTTGACCGTTAATTGGTCGTTTCCCCATTGACAAAATCAGGAAAAGTTTACTACACTACGTAGTAGATTTAAAGAGAGGAGGTGTTTCTTGTGACAGATAGTCAAATATGACAGATAATCAAAGGTTAAAAACGGACAATACTGTGGTGTTGCGTGTCCCGAAGCCTAATTTACAAATTGTAGTGTTAGGACTGGTAGCTTTTATTACTCTTTTCCAAACTTTCCAATTAGTACGAATTAGTTCTAAAGCAAGTTCAGCTTCGGTAAAGGCTGTTCCAGCTACTACAACCACAAACAGCGGAACCGATACGGGAAGTGATGCCGATGTTCCGCAATCAATGGTTGGAGGGTGCTAAGGTGATAAAAGTTCCCTGGCCGAAAATATTCTTAACTGTTGCTCTTGCGGTAACTATTGCCGGAGCACTTTTTTCGACGAAAACGCTTGCAGTTATTAATAAAAATATTGCAACCGCAAAGGAAGTCGCGAGACCTGCCAATATTAAAATAGTCAAAATTACGACCCCTAATTGTAAGGACTGTTTTAACGTCGATGACGCTGTTGCAGGCTTTAGGAAACTGAATATTGCCGTAGAGGAGGAAAAAATTTTAACAGTTGATTCTGAAGAAGCCGACGCTTCAATTAAACAGTTTGGTATTAAAAAAGTTCCAACATACCTTGTCACGGGTGAGATAACTAAAAATAGTTTGGAAAATTTCGTTAAAAGTAATGGAGAGATTAAGGACAATACTTTTATCTTTACAAAATTATCACCGGTTTTTATTGACACGGAGACCGGCCAAGAAATGGGAAGGGTTACAGCTACGTTGATAACAGATTCGTCTTGTTCCCAATGTGTTGACCCAAAACTAATAGTAGAAAATTTCAGAAAAGCAGGTGTTAAAGTAAAAGACCTAAAAGAGCTTGCTTGGAACTCTTTAGGTGGGCAAAATATTATTTATCAATATAAAATAACTAAAGTTCCCACTTTTATTTTTTCACCTGAATTTGATCTATACGATACCGTAAAAACTAGCTGGCCAAATTTTGGCACAATTGAGAATGACAAAACTTATATTGCTAGAAATCTTCCATTGCCGTATAGAGATTTATCAAAAGGACAAATAATAGGTCTTGTCAACCTTATATATCTGACCGATTCGAGTTGTACTGACTGTTATAAGGTACAGGATGTTCAAAAACCTATCCTTAAACAAGGATATAGTGTCGGTATTCGTTCTGAACGAACCGTTGATGTTTTATCAAGGGAAGGGCAGGGATTAATCAGCAAATATAAAATTACCAAGGTTCCTACTATTCTTCTATCACCCGAGGCAAATCAGTATGTAAACCTGAAAAATGTTTGGAAAAATGTGGGGACTGTTGAATCGGATGGTTGGTATGTTTTTACAGGATTTAATCAACTTGGAAATGTTACTTACAAAGATTTAACTAACAATCAAGTGATTAGACCAGCCCCGGCCAAGTCCTAGTCCAACAAAGTTATGAAAGATATATTAAATAGACACCGCACTTTCATTATTCTACCTCTCCAGGAAGTTTTTATTTGGCTTTTAATAGTTCTCTTTTTATTTAATCAATTAATGATTGTTAGAGTTTCTATGGCAATGGGGATGGCTTCATCTAGGGGAATCATTGCTCCAAAAGTAAATCCTGATGGAAAAACAACCTCACTTGTTGAATGGCCTACGATTACCGAAGTTTTGGCTAATCCTAACAGCGGGAACGCGCTTGCGGATGCCAAAATAGTGATGATAGCAACCGGCAAACCATTTTATGCCCCGGAGGATATCTCTTTTGACGATCCGATAAATGCCCAAAATAAATGGGGAGCATTTGAAACATCCATAAAGCTACCAACCGAACAAGAGGCAAGATACCAAAAACTTATTTCTACTATGATGACCTGCAGCTACTGTTGTGGTGAGCCTAATGACGTAACAATGAATAAAAACTGCGGCTGTGCCCATGCAAAGGCAATTCGGGGTTTTTATCGCTATATGATTCAAAATTATGGTAACCAGCATAGTGATGAAGAGTTGGTTGGTGAATCTCATCGCTGGTATGCGCTATGGTATCCAAAAGGAATGATTGAGGATTATTTGTTGGCCACCGGGAACGAGAACGCTTTACCTCACCAGTCACATGGAGGAGTAGGTACAGACGGAAGGCATGGATTATGACAGAAGAAGAATGGAATCAAGAACCGGGGTGGGAAATTACACTACCCAAATTTTTGGCTGTTCCCAAATTTACACCCCAATCTCTGTTATTCACAATTATCATTGGAGGATTTTTATTAAACCAGGTATTAATATGGAGGATTGTTTTCTCCGGTAGTTTAAATAACATTTTACCGACTATAAGTATAAATATTACAAAAAAGAATGGTGAATAAACAAGATGAATCCAATTTTAGTTTCCTTCTCGTTTCTGGCAGGCCTGCAAGCTTTCTTTGCTCCTTGCAGTATTGCCTTAATCCCGGCATATGTCGGTTACTATGTTAAGCAGGAAACGGGAGAGAGTAGCAAAATACAGCAACTTCTTTTTGGCCTTAAAGCAGGCAGTTTTGCCAGCTTGGGGCTGATAAGTGTTTATGTTACCTTTGGAATTATTCTTGCCTTTTTTGGACGTCTTATCGCTTCAGTATTCCCCTGGATAGAATTTGCTACCGGCGGACTCTTAATATTTATGGGATCATCAACACTACTTGGTTATGAATTTGCTATCAAACCACCAATCGTCATTCAAACAAAATCAAATGGAGGAAAACGATTTTACCTCTTTGGCGTTGCTTATGCGCTCGGCGCGCTAGGATGCACTTTACCAATTTTCCTGCTTGTTATTTTTCAGTCGTTTGCTCAAGAAGGAATATTTGGAGGGGTAATCAATTTTGGGGTTTATGCCTTGGCTATGTCTAGCTTGATGATCGTATTTTCTCTTTTGGCGGCCTTCTCAAAGACCGCCATGCATAAGTTTTTAGCAAAGTATATGAGTACAATCCAAAAAAGTGCAGGAATATTAATTCTTTTGGCTGGCATCTATTTAATCTATCTAGCTTTACAGGTGATTTCTATATGAGCTTACCAAAAATTGTTTGGACTGACCAACAAATTTTTAAAAAGACGCCATTATTTCTAGTGGTGTTAGTAACGTTATTTATTGGTTTTAATGTTTATATGAACTTGAGTATTAAAAATACAAGTCAAGATATTGCCCAAATTGAGAAAGCCGCAGATGGCACACCCCCAAGAATAGTAACTGAGCAGTTTAGTAAGAAAATTGAACTGGGAGAAAAAAGTTGTCCTAATATAAAGGCTGGCAATCCTGATGCTCCTTTAAAGTTTAAAGTGTTTGAGTCGGAAACATGTCCGTACTGTATTGCCCAAAATAAAGTTTTAAATCAAATATTATCTGAATATGGTGACCTTTTTTATGGAGAATGGTATGAATTAAGTTCTTGTGCTGAAGATGCCCAAAAGTATCAAATTTCTGGTGTACCCACATTTATTTTTACTGCCAAAGGAGTAGAAAAACCTCCTGCTTATGGCTTTTTAGATAAACAGCAGTTGATAGATTACATTTGTAATGTTAGTGGGCAATGCTAAAAAGATAAATATGGAATATGCATATGGAAATTGGTTAGTAGCGATTGCATTAAGCGGACTATTTCTTTGGTTTGCTTACGATGCCTTTAAACCCAAAACAGGTATCGACTGGCGATCCTTTGGGGCTTTCTCCGCTTTTATTATTGCTCTTTTTACTGAAATGTATGGGTTTCCCTTAACGATATATCTTCTTTCATCATGGCTTGGGAGCAGGTTCCCGCAAATTAACTTTTCTCATAATTCTGGACATCTGTGGGAAGATTTATTGGGGAATACAGGCGATCCCCATTTTAGTATTCTCCATATTTTGAGCTATATTTTGATAATTGGAGGGTTAACCTTGATTAGTGCCTCTTGGAAAATACTTTATCAGGCCACAAAGAGGCATACTATTGCCAGAAGCGGGCCTTATAAATACATTAGGCATCCTCAGTATGTTGGTTTTGTGATTATTATTTTGGGATTTTTAATGCAATGGCCGACTCTACCGACCTTAATGATGGCGCCGGTTCTGATCATTATGTATATAAGATTAGCCCGGAAGGAAGAAAGAGAAGTCTTGCAAAAATACCCTCAGTACCGACATTATCTCAAAAAGACACATTTCTAAATTGGTACTACATATTGTAGTACCATTTATGCTAAACTTAAGGAGTTTTAAATGGAATCTTTAAAATTTACTAAAGGTAAGCTATTAATGATTTGTCTCGCTGTTTTTGCGATAGCAGTCATTGCAATTACGGTTTTTAAAGTATCTATGGAAAGTCTTTTCTTTTTTGCTATTATTCTGGCCTGTCCTTTAATGCACATATTCATGATGAAAAGTCATGGTGGTCATGAAGAAAAGGATGATACTAAAGGAAATGGTAAGTCTTGTCATTAGTTAGTAAAAAATTATGGATTTATTAATTAGCGCCTCATTTATAGCCTCGTTTTTTGCTGGTATTGCGGCGCTTTTTGCCCCCTGCTGTATCACGGTTCTTCTTCCAACTTATTTTGCCTCAATTTTTAGGCAAAAAGCTAAAGTGTTTTTAATGACTTTTGTTTACTTCCTTGGTATTTTGACCATTTTTCTTCCTCTTGGCCTTGGAGTCTCATTTCTTACTCAAATTTTCAGTCAGTATCACGACACGATCTTTCTTGTCGGAGGGATATTCTTAATATTCTTAGGCATGGGTCTGCTTCTTGGGCAACAATTTTCTCTGCCCTTTAGCGTTCACCCGAAACTTCGAAGACAAGATTTTGTTTCTGTCTATATTTTAGGTATATTTTCTGCAATTGCTACCACTTGTTGCGCTCCGGTACTTGCAGGAGTCTTAACTTTATCCGCACTCCCCGGGTCGTTTATATTAGGAGGAGCTTATACGCTCGCCTATGTATTAGGAATGGTTCTGCCTCTTTTTATTATTGCCTCTTTCTTAGATAAAATTGATTTTACCAAAAAGTTTTTCGCCTTCAGAAAAGGTTTATCTTATAGCGTATTAGGTCAAAAAATTCACTTAACTTTCGCAAACCTTTTTTCAGGTTTGATGTTTTTAGTTCTGGGGATAGTCATTATCTATCTTGCAAAAACCAATCAGCTGACCACCCATTCTTCGTACCAAGTTGCTCTAAATATTTATCTAACAAAGTTTATTAAGTTCATTAGTAATTTTACTAAACTTATTCCTGAAGCTGTTTGGGCGCTTATTTTTATAAGTATCGCTTTGTTTATTACTTATTTTGCTGTTAAACAATTTATTTCTTTAAGAAAAAAGTAGAAAAGAGGTGATAATTATGAATAAGCAAAGCTTTTTTACAAATAAAACTGGATTGATTGCAATTTTGGGTACCGGAATAATAATAGTTCTGATAGTAATTGTTAGCAATTTTAATATCGAGGTAAAAGTAAATAACAAGGGAGATCAAGTTTCTGCAAATCAACAAACTACCCAAGCGGTCCAAGGATCACAGACTGACTCCATGCATGGGGGATCTGTTCCCGCAGACGCTACGGTCTTTAATGGCTTAGTTGGTAAACCTGCGCCTGACTTTACACTGGAAACCTATGACGGAAAAAAGATCACTCTAGGCAGTCTAAAAGGTAAAAATATAATTTTATTTTTTAATGAAGGGTTAATGTGCTATCCGGCTTGCTGGAACCAAATTGCAGCTTTTGGCAAAGATACGGAACTTGCTAAAAAGGCAGTTTTGTTAAACATCACAGCTGATCTTAAAAATGATTGGAAACAGGCTATAGATAAAATGCCGGAGCTTGCTTCCGCCACAGTACTTTTTGACAGCAACAGGCAAGTTTCCAGTGTTTATGGCGTCTTAACTCTGCCTTCGTCAATGCATAAAGGCCAATTTCCCGGACATAGCTATGTAATCGTGGATAAAGAAGGGATTATTCGTTTTGTTCAGGATGATGTTCAAATGGCAGTTAGAAATCAAGAATTGGCTGCTGAAATTGATAAACTCTAAATATCTGATCCCTCGAAGCTTTGTGTATAATGAAATTATGCCTGCCACATCTTTCAAATACGCCTACCTTATAGCAAACTTCTTCTTTCTTGCCGTTTGGCTTTTTGTTTTTTGGCGAGTAAAACAGCTAAGAAGATCAATGCTGATTATGAGCCTAATTACTGCTTCTTTTGGACCGATTTCGGAGATTTGGTATTTCGCGGACTATTGGAAACCTGAAGTCGCATTGCCATTACCTATTATTGGAGGAGTTGAGGATTTATTATTTGGTTTTTCCATAGGAGGAATAGGCGCTTTTGCATATGAGTCGCTTTTTGTAAGAGGAATTTGCAAGTGCGAGGAAAAGAAACTGAAGCGCGAAGGGTTTTTGCTTGTTTTCTTTACTATTGTTGGAGTAGCGATGATTGTCCTTAACAATTTTTTAGGAATAAATTCGATTTTTGCCAGTTCAATCGGAATGATTGTAGTTGCAGCAGTGATGCTTTATTTAAGACCTGATTTGATTATAAATGCCATAGGTTCTGCATTTTTGGTGGCAGGAGTAATGTTTGTAATTTATTTTTTAGGGCAGGAGTTCTTTCCTTCAGCACATGCTTGGATGCTGAGAATTTGGAAGCTCTCATCAACTCCTGAGGGTGTAATTATCTTCAAACACATCCCTTGGACAGAGATGCTTTGGGGACTTTCCTGGGGGCTTGTCTGGGGTCCGATGTATGAATTTTTGGTTGGCGCAAGGACGATAAGCTTTAGAAAATAAAGCAATTGACTAGCTGCTTGACATTGAATACCTCTGGGGGGTATTCTATAATTAGAGTATGAATAAGGATCTTAAAAAGAGAGTAATCCGCCGTTTAAAAATACTGGAGGGGCAGGTTGGAGGGTTGCAGAAGATGATAGAGAAAGAAGAGTATTGTATTGATATCTTATGGCAATCAATGGCAGCAAAAGAAGCATTATCAGGCGTTGAAGATTTAATTTTAGAAAATCATTTGTCAACGCATGTTGTTGAGCAAATTAAAACAGGCAAAGAATCAAAAGCCGCAAAAGAAATTTTGGCAATTTATAAATTATCAAAAAGGAAATAATATGTTTAAACTTTTTAAACAAAAATGCCCAATTTGCAAAATGGAGCTTGAAAAAAGAAAAGATTATCCCGAAGGGTTCGGTAAAAAGTTTTGTTCAGAAAATTGCAAAGAGGAATACCGAAAGCAGTTAGTCAAAGAACAACCACAACGTTCTCGTGGTGGTTGTCATTAAGAGGTCGAAGATTAAAAATTAATTTAATCTTGAAAGGAGGTGAAAAATATGAAGTTGGATAAAAATGCATTTGCAAATGCCTCGGCTGCAGTTACGGGTATTATTTATATATTTTGTGCAGCTGCCGTGGCCATTTTTCCGGGTATTTCAAAAACAATTGCGGAAAGTTGGTTCCATGGAATTAGTTTAGAAACCCTTTGGACAGCGGCACCAAGAGGAAACTTTGTGCTTGGACTTCTTACAGCGGTAGCCGGGGTATGGCTAATTGGTTGGTTATTTGCTTGGTTATACAATAGATTAGTCAAGTAATGATGGAGAGCGAAGAGTTAGTTAAAGACGTTGTTTGCGGAATGGTTAAACCAAAGAGCAAAATGAAAACCGAAACTGTCTACAAAGGTAAGACTTATTATTTTTGTTCTGAAAACTGTCGGAGCAAATTTAAGACCCAACTTGAACAATCCACAGCTCAAAAAAGCGACGGTGGTTGCAAGTGTTGTCCTTGAAGGTAAAACCATGATTCAAGTTAGAAAAGCTTCCGGAGATTTAGAACCTTTTTCCGAAAGCAAGGTCGTTCGTTCCCTGGAAAGAGCAGGAGTGGATAAAGCCTTGATAGATAAGGTGTTGGTTCATGTTAAAAAAGAGATTTACGACGGAATAACTACCCAAAGGATTTATTCACATATTTTTGAAATTCTTAAAAGAGAAAAGTCCCCTTCTTTAGGGAGATACAATCTCAAAAAAGCGATTATGGAACTTGGGCCAACCGGCTATCCTTTTGAAAAGTTTGTTGGAACACTTTTAAAATATAATGGTTATCAAGTAGAAACTGGAATAAATGTTTTTGGCCGTTGTGTGACTCATGAAATTGATGTTATAGCCCAAAAAGATAATCAGCATTTTATGGTGGAGTGTAAATTTCACAATCAACCAGGCACAAGATCAGATGTAAAAGTAGCCTTATATGTTAAGGCTCGGTTTGATGATGTAGAGGCAGCCTGGAAGGAAAAAGCCGGACATCAAACTAAATTTCATCAAGCATGGCTGGTAACTAATACCAAACTTACTTCCGATGCCATCCAATATGGTGAATGTGTAGAAATGAAACTAATTGGTTGGAGCTATCCGGCTTCCGGTTCTCTGCAAGATTTAATTGAGGATTCAGGTCTTCATCCTCTAACTTGTCTGACCTCTTTGTCCGGAAGCCAAAAAGAAACACTTTTATCTTCAGATGTTGTTTTATGTCGGGATATTTTGACTTTAGAGCCAGCCCTTCTTTCGTCCCTGGCTCTTTCTGATGAACAAAGAAATAAATTGTTTGAGGAAATTAAAGCAGTCTGTAGGCTAACGGCATGAATTTAACAATATCTTTGCAAATTATTGACATATCCCTCTGAGAGGGGATAGGATAGATTTATGAATAAGAAAATTATTCTAATATTTTTGACCACTTTGTTTTTGATAGGTGGTGGTGTCTATTTAATAACCAGGAACCAGAACAAGGTAGCTGATTCAGCCTTGCCAAAAGTTGATCCTCAAGATGTTCAAATTTCTCCAGAGACCTATGATATCGGCAAAGTTTTGATGAAAAATGGGATTGTGCAAAGGGAATACGAGATTAAAAACAACTCCAAAAATGTTTTAAGGGTCAAAAATATTGTCACTTCTTGCATGTGTACCAGAGCCCAGGTCGTTCTTGGAGATAAAAGATCCAGATTCTACGCAATGGAGATGTCGGGAGCCAAAAATCCAAATATTGATTTTGATATTCCGGCCGAATCGACTGCGAAACTTATAGTCAGATTTGATCCTGCTGCTCACGGCCCAGCCGGAGTCGGACCGGTTGACAGGAGCGTTTGGCTGACTTTTGCAGACCCGGTAGGGACGCGGGAGATTAAGTTTACCGGGGAGGTAGTTCTTCAATGAAAAAACTTCTGGTCTTTTTACTCGTGCCTAGTGCCTATCTGCTAATGCCTAGCGTTGTCCAGGCTCATTGTCCTTTATGTGTTGCCGGTGCCGGGGCTGGCTTAACTTTATCAAGGTGGATTGGGCTTGATGATTCCATCATGGGAATTTGGCTGGCGGCCTTTTTGGCTGCTGTTTCTTTCTGGAGTTTTCTGTCCTTGGTCAGGAGAATTAAAAAACCAGACTTAATATGGCTGAAGCCGGCTATTTATGTCCTAATTTTTGCGACAACCATCTGGTCCTTTTACCAATTTAATTTGGTGATCAGAATGGAGAAGATGTATGGACTGGATAAACTGACATTCGGAATTATTGCCGGCGGAGTTGCCTTTTATTTTTTGGAGATTGTCAATGACTTAATCATCAAAATTAGAGGCAAGTCACTTTTTCCTTATCAAAGATTGATTTCAGTTTTGGGGTTGGCTCTGATTTTATCGCTTATAGACGATATTTTGATCGGTTATTACATATGAAATTAAACAAATTGGCTCAGACAGCGTTAATTCTTCTTGTGGTTTCTCTGGCGTTTCTGAGCGGTTTTTTGATTCAAAAAGTGGAGAATTTAAAAAGCGGTGGCGGAATCTCCAAGAAAGAAGAGGCCGTGGCCGACAAAGAAAAAGTTTTGCCGGAAAAAGGTTTTGACCTGCCTATTTCCTGGGGCGATTTGGGACCGAAATTGATTGCTGCCGGGGTAATTGATCAGGAAAAATTTTTGCAAACAGTTAATTTAAATAGCGAGGAAGAAAAAATCTTAAAAGAAGGGGGAGAGATCCCGGTGGTGATTAATGCTGACAATAGCCAGTTTGTGGTTGATTTGCTTTGGGCCATCGGCCTGGCGCAAAAAAGCGAGGTCTATACCAAGGGTCCGCTGGGGAAGGAATACAAAAAAGATATCGCTAATTTTGCCTCCACCGGAGGCTGGACTTTGGCCAAAGGCAAAGCCGTCAATTACTTAGGGAAGCTGGAGCTTTTTAATCTCTCAGAAGAGCAACAGCAAAGAGTTTCCGAAATAGCCAAAAATGTTTACCGGCCCTGTTGTGGCAATTCCACCTGGTTTCCGGACTGTAATCATGGCATGGCGGCTTTAGCCGCAATCGAGATGATGATGGCCAAGAACTTATCCGATGAAGAAATTTACAAAAACGTTTTAAAACTTAACTCTTTCTGGTTCCCCTCAACCTACCTGACCACGGCAACTTATTTTGCCCGGCAGGGAGTATCTTGGGATAAGATTGACGCCAAAAAAGTCTTAAGTGCGGAGTTTTCTTCCAGTCAGGGTGCGGCCGAAGTTGCCAAAAAAGTTGATCCTGTTCCTGCCGAAGGCGGCGGGGGAGGCTGTGGAGTATAATTTGAGAGGGGGTGAGAAAGATGAAATTAAGAGAAACGGCCTGGGCAAATGCATTAGCCGGAACAATGGGTTTTGTTTATGTAGCTTGTGCTTTGTTGGTAGGACTCTTTCCGGAGGTTTCTAAGGCTGTTGCAGTGAGTTGGTTCCATGGGTTTGACTTGGGGAAAATCTGGGAAGCGGCACCAAGAGGAAATTTTGTCTTGGGACTAATTACTGCCACGGCCGGAAGCTGGGTAGTCGGTTATCTGTTTGCCTGGCTATACAATAAGTTAGTTAAATGAATTTAGACAAATTATTGGTAACAATTGGCGGCGTAGGCTTAGTGGGTTTTGTTTATTGGTTCTTTTTTGGTAAAAAAGACGAGGCGGTTGAGGCTCACGACAAGGTAGATATCCTGGTTGATGGGGGATATAAACCTTCTGTCATAAAAATTAAAAAAGGACAAAAAACCACAATTTCGCTTTTAAGGAAAGACGAGAACTCTTGCTTGGAGGAATTTAACCTTCCTGATTTTAGGATAAAAAGATATCTTCCTCTAAAGCAAAAGGTTGAAATAGAGATTACGCCAACAAAAACCGGCACTTTTAGATTCCATTGTGGGATGAATATGTTTCAGGGGAAGGTGGTGGTTGGGGAATGATAAAAAGGACCCTTCCGATTATCGGCATGCACTGTGCAAGCTGCGCAAAGACGATAGAAAAGAAATTGGCCGGGGTTCCCGGGGTTGTTGCCTGTAGCGTCAATTATGGAAGCGAAACTGCGGTGATTGAGGCTGATAACGGTGTTAAAGACACGGATCTTGCAAGGGCGGTTGAAGATGCCGGTTATAAAGCGATAATAAATCAAAAATCAAATATCAAAAATCAAAATGACATAGAAAAAATCAAAAAGAAAGAATTAGATAGCCTAAAATTCAAAGTAATAATTTCCTCGATTCTGTCTATCTTGGTGTTAGTTGGTAGTTTTCCGGAGTGGTTTTCCTTTATTCCAAGCTTTTTGTCAAACCCGCTCGTGCTTCTTTTGTTGGCAGCCCCTGTTCAGTTCTGGGCAGGAAAGCAGTTTTATCTGGCAACCTGGTCGGGAATCAGGAATAGAACCGCCAGCATGGATACCCTGATTGCAATCGGAACTTCGGCTGCCTATGGTTATTCGGTTTTATCTGTCTTGGGAATTACCAGGGGAACCTATTTTGATACCGCTGCCGTGATTATTACTCTTATTCTTCTGGGGAGATTTTTGGAAGCTAAAGCTAAATCCCGTACCTCGGACGCAATTAAAAAACTTCTCGGACTCAGAGCCAAAACCGCAAGGGTTTTAAGAGATGGTCAGGAAGTCAATCTCCCGATAGAAGAAGTGAAAGTAGGGGATTTGATTCGGGTAAGGCCAGGAGAGAAAGTGCCAACCGACGGGGTAATTACCGAAGGGCAATCGTCTCTTGATGAATCGATGGTGACAGGAGAAAGTATTCCCGTTGAAAAAATTAAAGGGGATATTGTAATTGGGGCAACTCTTAATAAAACAGGGAGCTTTATCTTTCGGGTAACCAAGGTTGGCCGAGAAACAATGCTTTCGCAAATTGTGGAGATGGTAAGTCAGGCCCAAAGCTCAAGAGCTCCAATTCAGAGATTGGTAGATATTGTTTCATCTTATTTTGTCCCGATTGTTTTGATGCTTTCCGTTGCCACTTTTGTTGTCTGGTTTGATTTTGGACAACCTATTCATGCATTTGTAAACATGATTGCGGTTTTGATTATTGCCTGTCCTTGTGCCATGGGGCTGGCGACTCCGACAGCGATTATGGTTGGAACAGGAAAAGGAGCCGAAAAAGGAATTTTGATTAAAGACGCAGAGGCTCTAGAAACCGCACATAAAGCCAGATCAATTATCTTTGATAAGACCGGAACTTTAACCGAAGGGAAACCGTCTGTGACCGAGATATCGGGCCCTGAAATCTTGGCAATTGCAGGCAGTTTGGAGATAAATTCTGAACATTCGTTGGCCGAGGCCATAGTTGACAAAGCAAAACAAAAAGGGCTTGTGCTGAGCGCAGTCGAAGGGTTTAAGGCCCATCCCGGATTTGGAATCGAAGGGGTCTTGGGTAACAAAAGATATGTTTTTGGAAACAGGGTATTTATGGATAAAGAGAAAATCTTGTACAAACAATACGAAAACAAAATTAAGGAATTGGAAGAAGGAGGAAAAACAGTTATGATTTTGGCAAAAAGCAAAGATATGATTTTGGCGGAAAGTAAAAAGACCTTGGGTTATATCGCCGTAGCCGATACTTTAAAGAAGGGAGTTAAAAAAGTTGTTTCCGACTTGAGTGCAAAAGGAGTCAATGTCTGGATGATAACCGGGGACAATGAGCGAACTGCAAAAGCAATTGCAAAAGAAGCGGGGATTAAAAATATTTTGGCCCAGGTTTTGCCGCAGGAAAAAGCCCAAAAGGTTAAAGAATTTAAGGAAAAATATGGAGTAGTTGTCTTTGCCGGTGACGGTATCAATGACGCACCGGCTTTGGCTGCCAGTGATGTCGGAATTGCCATGGGAACGGGGACAGATGTGGCGATTGAGTCTGCCGGGATAACTTTATTAAATAAAGACATTAGGAGTGTTTTGACTGCTTTAAATTTGAGCCGGGCAACAATGAAAGTGATTAAACAAAATCTTTTCTGGGCTTTTGGCTATAATGTGATTCTGATTCCGGTAGCTGCGGGAATTTTATATCCGTTTACAAGTTGGCTGCTTAATCCGGCTTTGGCCGCCTTTGCCATGGCCGCTTCCTCAATTTCGGTAGTGGGTAACTCCCTAAGACTTAAAAGAGTAAAAATTTAGTATTTGGTGGTTGACTGAAAGTGTGTGTGAAAGGTATAGTGGGTTTTAGCTTATGGCAACAGTTGCAGTTACCGACAGTGATTTTGAAGAGAAAGTAATTAAAAGTACTATTCCGGTTCTGGTTGATTTTTGGGCGCCGTGGTGTATAGATCCGTCAAGTAGAATTTCAGTAACAGATAGAGAAACGATAACTGCTTCTAGCCTTAAAAAAGGCTGTTCGGTGTTAAGTTTCGATAATGGTTTAGACAACGATATTGTAGATTATTCGAAAACAGCAATAGACGGTGGACATTGTAAAAAAATTATAACAGAGGCAGGGCGTTCAATTAAAGTAACTGATGATCATTTACTGTTTGCTGAAAGTGGGTGGAAAAAGGCACAGTATCTCAAGAAGGGAGAAAGGGTTGTTACGTATTCCACCGTTGATCCTATGGATTTAGAAGGAAATCTTTCTTCTAGAATTCTTTCATCTCAAGATGTGCGTAAACATATTACTTCTAGGATGAAGAACCGTGACTATATTGCTGAGCTAGAGAATAAAGGTCTGTTGCCTCTTTCTTTTGATTCGGCAAAGCTACACATCCTAGCAAAGCTTATTGGCTCTCTTTTTACTGATGGAAATTTGTATTCCCAAGAGTCAAATAACTATCGGGAAATTAGCTTTGCTTTAGGAGACAAAAAAGATGTAGAACAGGTGAGAAGTGATTTGGCGGCATTAGGATTTAGGTGCCATGTCAGCGAGAGAGTAACAAAAAATGAAATTCAAGGACGTAAATTTTCAACTCATATCTACATGGTAAAATGTTTATCGACCTCTTTATGGCTTTTGTTTAAGGCATTGGGTGTGCCTGTCGGCAATAAAACAAACCAAGATTATAAACTACCCCAGTGGATATTTAAGGCGCCAACTTTAATAAAAAGAGAGTTTCTTGCAGGGTTTTTAGGTGGGGACGGCCCAAAACTTTTGATGCTTGAATCAAAAAGAAAAAATAAGAGGCCATACAACAGTCTAACTATTAATGATTTAGAATTTTACAAAAGAAGTGATGTAGTAGAATCCGGAATTAACTTGGCGGAGCAATTAAAAAAGCTTTTTTCAAATTTCGGTGTCGAGATAACACGTATTTTTAGCGAACGCGCCCCCTATACGAGAAAAAACGGGAGCAGGACTATAATTATCCACCTTAGATTTCGGCAGAACTTTGAAAACGGTTATAACCTTGCAACAAAAATAGGTTATGCTTATTGCTACAATAAACAACAAAACAGTTTGCTTGTTGGAGAATTTCTTCGCAGGGTAATGACCAGGCGGGCTTTATGGATTAAACTATATAAAAATGTGATTAAATATGCCAAAGTTGGTGGACAGACACCTGTTCAAATTGCCAAAAAATTTGGAATTTCTGAAGGTACTGCATGGGGATGGTTAAGATTGGGCCGAAAAGCTACAACCCCCAAGCATTTCGAAAAGTTTGCGAAATGGGTGAAGGGAGCGGTAATGGGATTAAAGGACGGTTTGGTATGGGATGTTATTTTAGAGGTTAAAAATGTATATTTACCCAGCGTCCAACGTATTACTGTTTCGAATAATCATAGCTTTTTAGCGAATGGATTTGTCGTACACAATTGTGGGCCCTGCAAAATAGCGGGTCCGATATTGGAAGAAATTTCGGAAGAGTACAAAGACAAATTGA
>ERZ1292629.1907-Hain-H43-01um-R1-1907-length-19015-cov-6_pt1 | contig 19015 bp, 17 predicted proteins | sample MGYA00564399_ERZ1292629 | MGnify/ENA primary metagenome ERZ1292629 (study PRJEB36523, sample SAMEA6512636) | groundwater metagenome | collected 2019-01-08 | study: AquaDiva: Metagenomics assemblies of 32 groundwater samples | reverse complement strand
TGGCGTGTCATAAGTATGGTTCTTGAGCATGCTCAAGAATTATTTTTACTATCTCACAAACTAAAGTAAGGAGTTTACATAAAAATAATTCTTGACATATTAATTCTGACAATAGTAAAATATTTTTGAGAAATTTTTTTAGAAGAAATTTCCAAATGTTAATATATTATAGAGGATAAGAGTATTATTTAAAAATTGTATTTTATTTTTATCTCATCCTTATAGTTTCCAGGTTTCTAGGAACATTAGTCTCCATATGGTGTAATTTGTATATTGATGATGCCAAATCCAGGCATTTGCTTTGCTCTCCATGATTTATAATTATCCTGTTAGGTTTTGGCTGGCATCTGTTTGCAAATTCCAAAAGCTCTTTTCTTCCTGCATGAGCAGACATTCCATCAATTGTAACAACCTCTAAATTAACATCAATATCTTCCTCTGAACCCTCAACATTCATTTTTATCTGCTTTATTCCTTCCTGAATAAGTCTTCCTAGAGAACCTTGTCCCTGATAACAGACAAAACAAATTTTATTGTTTTTGCTCTGCGCAAAATGCCTGAAATATTCCACTGATGCTCCTCCCTGGAGCATTCCAGATGTTGCAAGAACAACACAAGGGCCTCCTTCAACAACTATTTTTCTTTCTTGAGAAGAACCTATTCTCTGGAAAATATCAGATGAAAATGGATTATTGTCTGCAAAAACTTCTCTTCTTACATTTGAATTCAAGAAATCAGGATAAACTGTGTGTATTCCATTAATATCCCATATCATTCCATCAATGTAAATTGGAACTTTTGGAAGCTGGTTATTTCTCATTGCTTCTTCCAGAATAAGCATTGTTTCCTGAGCTCTTCCTAATCCTAGTTCAGGTATAAGAATTTTCCCTTTTTTCTCAATTGTCTCTTTGATTGTATTAATTAACTGGTCTTCTGCTTCTTTTCTTGTTGGAAGAAGATTGTTTTTTCCACCATAAGTTGATTCCATAATTAAAGTTTCTATTCTTGGGAAATTTGAAATTGCCCTGTCTAATAATCTTGTTCTGTCAAATTTGAAATCTCCAGTGTAAACAAGATTATGAGCTCCATTTCCAACATTGATATGAGTTAATGCACTTCCTAAAGCATGTCCTGCATTGTAAAAAGTTATTCTCATGTCAGGTGCAATATCTGTTACTTCATTATATTCCAGACAGATAGTATGTTTAACCATTTCTTTTATATCTGTTGATGAAAATAATGGAGCAGATGCCTGCTTATATGCAACTCCTATGAAATCTAATGCCAGAAGAGCAGAGATATCTCTTGTTGGAGATGTCATATATATTGGGCCTGCATAACCCATTTTTACTAAGTATGGAATCAGTCCTGAATGGTCAAGATGTGCATGACTTAATATAATTGCATCTAGTTCATTTATTTTAAATTCAGAAACATCTAAGTAGGGGAATTTTTCTTTTCCTTTTCCAGCAACATTTATTCCGCAATCTAAAAGAACTTTTGTTTGAGGTGTTGAAAGCAAGAGACAGCTTCTTCCTACCTGCCTTCCTCCGCCAAGAATAGTTATTCTTATCCATTCTTCAACTTTTTCAGGATTCCATTCTTTGTAGATTTTTTTTCCAACTGCATTTAAGAATTTTTTTCTTGAATTATTATTCTGATAAAGAACAGCCCTTATATTTTCAGTAATCTTGGATTTTATTGCAGGACTTCTCTGAACTTGAGGAATCCAAAAACTCTTGTCTTTTATTTCCCTTAAAATAGAACCTTCTTTTCCAATTACCAAACCTGGTTTTTTAGCTTCAATAACAACAATACTTCTCTGAGGGTCAAATAAAACATCTGTAACTTCTGCTTCCTCTGGAATTGTTTCTTTTATTATTTTTTTAGTATCTTCCTGTGATTTCACAAGTTCAGGGTCTACTCTTAATTCTATTCTTTTTTTGAATTTATTAACCAATTCTTTTATTTTTCCCTGATTATCCTTGAATAATTCAATGTCATCTGTATAGAGAACAATGTTTGCTGCTTCAAAGTTAGCACTTGTTATAGATGCTCCTAAGTCTTTTTGTATGTCTTTTAGAATATCTGCCATTATTTATTAAATTGTTTATAAATTGTTAATTAAATTACAATCTATCTTTTTATTTTTTAATACACCTCTTGAGATATATTTTAATTGAAACTATTTGTTCTTGGTTTTCCTTTGCTATCTTTATATTCAGGAGCTATTTCTTTTGCTACTTCGTGTTTTATTTCTTTCTTTGTTATTGTAAAAACATCTATGCCATTTCCACTTCCAGTATCTCTTGACATTGAGGATTTTAAAGCTTCTATAGCAAGTTCAACTCCTTCTTTCACAGATAAATCTTCTTTGTATTGTCTTTCTAATAATCCTAAGACATAAGGCATACCAGAACCAAAATTAGCATCATAATCCTCTACTTTCATAGCTGTTCCAGCAGGTTCAATAGTGTAAAGTTCTGTTGTTCCATCATCATTGACTCCTCCAACTAGAGTTCCTACAATAGAAGGAATCATTGAAGGTTGTCTTATACTTCTATAAGTAACCATTCCTATAAAATTAGCCGCTTCTTTTACAGTAGGTCTTTTTTTTGATTTTAATTCTTTTAATTTTAATTCAGCTGCAATAATTTTTTTCTGCATTTCAATATCAGATGCATTTCCTGTTCCTGAAACAACAAGATAATCATTTATTTTAACTGTTTTTTGAGTATTTTTGCTTAGAATAATTCCTCCACCTGTTGCTCTTCTGTCAGAAGCCATTACAACTCCCTCTCTACAAACAATTCCAATTATAGTTGTTCCTGATTTTAGAATGCTGTTTTTTAAATCCTGGTCCATTTTTATTAAAATCCTTTAATAATTTTATTTTTTATTTTTTTATTACTTAATCATAAATTCTCAGAACATATTTAACTTGCTAACTCTTTAGAATTTATAGAAATAGTTGGAATAAGGGGTTTAAAAATGTTTCGGAGAGGAAAAAATTAATTTATTCTGTCCATAGTCCAAGAATAAATTTCTTAAAGATGGTAATGTTAAATAAATTAAATTATCCTATAATGGTGCAATAATGTCCATAAAGATATTATTAAAGTTAAAGCTACCAATATTAACATTACAACATTTATCCATTTGGGGGTTTGGGAACGCAATGTTCTTCTTTGTAATTCAATAGTTATGTATTCTGGATTATTGCGAAGAAAGGATTTATCTCCAATAACTCTCTTGGCATATTCTATATTATCAAGTCTTTCCAATTCTTCATCATAACTATTGCGTATTTTCTCTTTCATGCCAACTTATATACTCCATCGCTTAAATTTATCTTCTTCCCTTTGTTCTAATCCAGTTACCTCGACTTATTCTTATAGCTTTATCTTCTTTCTTGCTCCAATTAATCCAGATTATTGCTAATATTAAAATTATTATTCCAGCTATTATCTGAATTAACATAATAAGTACAATAAAATCAACTTTTTATAGTTTGCTTCTAATGTCCAAAAGACAAATTTTTAAGCTTCTGATTCTTGGTTTAGATATGGCTGATACAAGATTTAAGAAAGGGTTAGTGCCTTGGAATAAAGGGAAACATACTAATATAAAACATAATAAGCAATTTAAGAAAGGACAGATACCTTGGAATAAAGGTAAGAAACTTCCTCAAATGTCTGGAGAATATCACCCTATGTTTGGAAAACATCATTCTGAAGAAAGCATAAAAAAAATGCGTGAATCCAAGAAGGGCAAAATGGTAGGAGAAAATAATCCTTTTTATGGAAAACATCATTCTGAAGAAACAAGAAAGAAGATAAGTGAGGTTCATAAAGGAAAGCCTTCTGGGAGAAAGGGAATCAAAACAGGCAAACCTTCTTGGAATAGGGGGATAAGCCCTTCTCAAGAAACAATACAGAAACAAAAGGAAACTATGAAAAGGACATTATCTAATCCTGAAGTGAGGGCAAGACTAAGAGAAGCCCATAAACATCATTCTGAAGAATCAAGAAAAAAACAAAAAGAAACTTGGAGAAAGACATGGTTGTCTAATCCTGAATTAAGGAAGAGAGCGAGTGAATCTCATATAGAATATTTTAAGAAATTTCCAGAGGCAAGAAGAGAATTAAGTGAATCACATAAAGGACAACCTGCTTGGAATAAAGGAAAAAAACATACATCTGAGTCTATTTTGAAAATGAGCGAAGCTCATAAGAAATCGGTGGCTAATCCTGAAGTAATAAAAAGAATGAGAGAAGCACAAAAGAAAAGGTATGAGGAAGGCGAGATACCTTGGAACAAGGGAAAGAAAATGGAAAAACCTGTTTGGAACAAGGGAAAGAAAATGCCTGAACTTTCAAAATGGGGCAGAAAAAATATTCTAAGGCAATATGAATCTGGAGATTTCCCACACTCAGAGAACACAAAGCCAGAAAGGCAAATAAAAGAAGAATTAATAAAAAGGGGATATAATGAAGGTATAGACTTCATTCACCAGTATAAATTTATGAATAAGTTTATGTGTGACTTTTGTTTTCCTCAACAGAAAATAATTATAGAGGTTGATGGTGATTTCTGGCACGCCAATCCAAAAAAATATCCTGCAGGCAGTCACCTTCATCAACATCAAATAAAAGGCATAGGGCGAGACAAGTCCAAGAGTGCATACATAACAAAAGTAGACAATGGTGCATGGACTTTACTTAGGTTTTGGGAGAGTGATATTAAAAAAGATGTGACTAAGTGTGTTGATAAAATTGAAGAAGTTTTGGTGAAAAAGAAGATTTAAATAATAAGAAATCTATTAGATATAATAAAAAAGAGGTTGAAATGGCTAAAAGATGCAGTAGAGGGTATACTCGTTCTAAAAGAACAAAGAGATGTGTTAGAAAACCAAATAAAAGAATAGTAAGTAAAAGAGCAATAAGAAAATTTTTCGGTGGTTAAGATGGATTCTATGAAAATTATGTTAGATACAAACATATTAGTCAAATTTACATTTATTTATTACAAAGAAGATGAGAATATTAAAATTCCTAAAAGTCTTAGAAAATTCTTACCCATACTAACTGCATTTGAGCTTAATAAATTTAGGAATGTTATAACTATGTGGAACAGATTTGAATTAAGAGATGTTTTAATGAGATTAAAATTAGCTGAAAAGAATTTTATGAGTGGATTTACTATAGACGAGTTCAGAGATGCTGAGGAGAATATACAACTGAGTAGAAAAGAACTTGAAGGTATTAATCTCATCATAGACAATTTTCTCATTAATTCTGAATGGGTTTATTCAACAAAAGAAATGAATTTGGAGAAAATAGAAAAAATGACAAAAAAAGATTTTTCTCATATGGACATAATTTTATTACATCAAGCAGAATTAAATAATTGTGATTATTTTGTTACTAATGATAAAAAATTATGTTCTAACAAAGAATTAAAAGAAAACTTTAAAGTTAAAATATGTAATGTTAATGAATTTAAGAATAAAATTATGAATTTAGGTTAATCAACTCCAACCATTTATTATTTGAATTCAACTCCCCTCCACCCTTGTAATTCCCATTTCCTTGGATAACCTTATTATATTATCTACGAATCCTTCTATCTTTTGTTCATGAGATACTAAGATGAGCTGCTCAACATTGAGCTGGCTTAGAACATCTCTCATCTTATCTAGCTGTTGTGATGAAAAACCATCTGTTGGCTCATCTAATATTACTAGGTTGCTTGTCTTTATATTGCTTAAAATAGAATTTATAACCTGGTTTAGGGAGAGACGATATGCTAATGCAATTGCTGTTCTTTCTCCTCCTGAGAGGAATGAATAATCTAATTCATAATCCTGCTGTTCAATGACAGGAGAGAAATTATCATCTAGTTTTGCTGACAAGGATTCTGACACTAAGATTGAGAACCATTTTGAGAATAATCTTGAAAATTCTTCCTTTAAAGTGAGCATAATTTGTTTTTCTGTGAATAAAATAATTTCCATGAATTTTTCAGACACCCAATATTCAATCTCTCTTATTTTTTCTGTTTTTCTTTTCAGTTCTTCTTTTTTTTCAACTTCATTTATTTTCTCTATAATATCTTTTTCTGAAAATTGTATTTCCTTGTTGACTTCTGCTGTTTTTATTGCAGAATTATTCTCTGATAATTTTGCTTCTTTAAGCTCTTTTCCTGTCTGCTCATAAACAGAATCATATTTTGAGTATTCTAAAATAGAAGAATCAGTTGTTTCAATATGTTTTTTTAACATTTCAATGTCTTTTTCAATAAATTGTTTTTGCGCTTCAATCTCCAGAATCCTTTGCTCTTTTTCCTTAGTATTCTCCAGTTTTAGTTTAAGCATTTCCATTTCTGATTTTTTAGTTTTGAATTCTTCTCTTGATTTTTTTGCAAAATCAATCTGCTCTGATAACTGACATTTTCTTGAATTGAGTTCATTAAGAAGTTTTTCTGTTATAGTCATTTCATCTGTTGTTTTATAGAGAATATTTTTTTTGTATTCTTCTGAAACTTCCTGAAGACAGGTTGGACATTTCTGCAAACCTGAAATTTTTATTTTAAGCAATTGAATTTCTTTTTTCCTTGATTCTTCTGAATTTATTTTTCCAATAACTTGTATGTATTCCTTTTGAAGTTCATCTTCTTTAATTTCCTGAAACTTTATTCTTTCATTAAGAGAATTGTATTCTTCCTGATCAAAGGATATTTTTCTTGCTTCTTCAATCTGCAGATTTAAACTTTTTATGCTGTTTTGAAGTCCTATAACACCTTGGTTTTTTTCAGAAATAAGCATAAGTGATTTGGATTTTTCATTTTCAAGTGATTTTTTCTGGTTTATTTTTTCCTGAATTTCATTTAAGTTCTGTTCTTTTTCAGCCCGTATTTCTATTGCTCTTTTATAAATTGCAAGCATGTCTTTTTGCTTTTCCCTTAAATCAATAAGATTGTTCTGTTTTTGACTTAAAATTTCTTTTAATTCTTCAAGATTATAGATTATTCCTTCATTTATTCTTATTTTTTCTCTTAATCTTGCTGTTAAAAGAGTTGAGTTTTCTTCTATTCTTTTGTATTTATCTATGCCAAAAACATGTCTTAGAGTATTAAGCCTGATTTCATCTGGTTCAAGAATAATCTGCTTCATTTCTTCCTGAGGAGTGTAGACTGTAAATTTATAGAGAAGATTTGTTTTTTTTGAAAATTCCTGAGGATAGTTCAATAATTTCAAAATCTTGCTTTTTATTTCTGTGACACTTTCTTCAAATTTTTCCTTATCAATTGTTATTGAACAATATTCCTGAGAAATTGATTTTTTTGATCTTTTCAATGTTCTTTCAATTATTATATTCTTGTCTTCAATTTCAAATTCAAGAATTACTTTTGCTTCCTCTGCATTGCTTCTTAAAAGAGATGCTCCTTTTTGAGATGGCTGAAGGCCAAACAATGCAAATTCAATTGCCAACAGAAGAGTTGTTTTTCCGCTTCCTATGTCTCCTGAAAGCAGAGTAGAACCTCTTGGAAAAATAATTTCCTGCTTTTCATAGCTTCTTAGGTTTTCTACGTATAATCTTTTCAATAGCATGTTATTTTTTCATTGGATTTATATTTAATTTATTGGAATTATGGAAATTTTAAAAGATGTTTAATTAATTGATTATAGTAAATGAAATTAATTTTCGGACATATTAATCTCATTTCCTAAATATCAAGGAAAAAATTTTATCCGAAAATTTATTTCCGTTGATATAAGTGAGATTGTAGTTTTTTATTATACATCCCACTTAATATTTTAATCTTCTCATAAACATTTCTAAATTTATATATTACTGATAATTTACTTGATTTAATTGATGATGTGTTGGTAATGTAAAAACTTTGAGAGATAGGGTTTCTGTTGATTGTTGATTTATTGGTTTTTGACAATTTAACTGGATTTATTGGTAATGTAACTAAAGACTTATTTGTTTTGGTATTGTATATTCTGATAAGTTTGGAAGAGGAGTTGTTTCTCGAGAGCAACTGATTTTCATTTTTATAACTACTAATTATTTTACATATTACCGATATTAATAAATTTAAATTCATTGTCCATTGTCCAAATGAATTTTTCTTAGGTTTAGTAGCGTCAATTAATAAAATTGAGGAAGAGTTGTTTAAGGCATATAAATTATCCTTTTCGCTTAATCTACTCATTCTCCCCTCTTCAAAATTTATATTACCAATATGTTTTGTTCTCATCCTAATTCAGCTCCACCCCCAAGATTTTAGCCAGGCTTGAAAATAATCTTGATTCAAAACTGACTTGCTTTTCACCTTCTTGTTTTTCAATGCTTAGATTTTCTATTAATGGTAAAATAAGCTCATTTAGATTGGATGGATTTTCTTTTTCATATTTTTTAATTAAAACTTCTTCAATCTTCTCCATTTCATGAGTCTGCAGTTGAATCTGAAGCTCTTGCTTTTCAATCTCCAGTTTTGAGGTATTTTTCAGGAAAGAATAAGCTCCTGCTTTTTCAAGGTAATTTTCTATTTCCTGAAATTTGATATCAGAAACTTTTCCTTCTTTTAATAAACCAAAAACCTTGAGAAGAACTATTTTATCTTTTAAATTTCTTTTTTCTAATTCTGAGATTATTTTTTCTGTCCCTTTTAGAGAATTAACAAGTTCAACTTCTATTGACTCAACATCTTTGAGTTTTATTTCTTTTTTTGTTATTTTTGTGTAGCCTTCAACATTTATTATATAAAAGCTTCCGAATTTTAATTCTTCCAATTCCTTCAAATTATTTGGAAATGTTGGGCCTCCATAAATAGCTGGTTTTCCATTTATTTCTTTTTCAAAATCAATATGAATATGCCCTAGTGCATAGTAATCTGCTTTTGGCAGACTGTCTAAAGAAACAGATTCTATTGGAAGCCCTTGTGCTGCTTCTGTAATTGTTGTATGAAGCATCAAAATCCTAAAATAACTTGAATAAGGTTCTTCTATCTGCAATTTCTTCAAGTCCTGAACCTCTAGTCCTGATTTTTTTCCAGGATAACCATAAATATGATAGGATTCAAAAATAGATGGCTTGAGAATTATCTTATCTTCTTTTTCCTCATACTTGCAGATTTCACAGAAACCTGCTTTTTCAAGAACATCTAAAAATGTTTTTCCTGAAACAGAATAATCATGGCTTCCTGCAATTACAAAACATTTTATTCCTGTTTCTTTTAATTTTCTGAATTCTGTAAAAGTATCTTTTAAGACCTCAATAGGTGGAAAAGAGCTGTCAAATAAATCTCCTGAAAAAAGAATGAAATTTACTTTTTCTTCAATGCAGGTTTGGATTGCTCTTTTAAAAGATTCTGTGTTCAGAGCCTGAAGCTCTGGCTGTCTCCATCCTCCTAAATGACTATCTGCTATGTGTGCGAATTTCACCATTTTTTATTTTTGGAATTTATTATTTTACTTAATTTATTGGAATTATGAAAATTTTAATAGCTATGGTATCTGTTGATTAAGCTATGGATTTTGTTGCTTTCATTAATAATCTCATCTTCATATCTCCAGATTATTTATATTACTGATATTTATTGAATTTACCTCTAAAAATAGACTGAGTTAAGGATATATAAAAATAATTGTAGTATGAAATATGTTTGAATTAATTGTTAATTTTCAGTTCATAAACATACAATTCTTCAAAAAAAAGCTTTTGCTTGTTTAAGAGATTTAGGTTATATCCTAAATCTTTTGCTTGTTTCTTTATTATTTTAGGTTTGGATAATGAAGAAAATAATAATAAGATAACTCCCTTTTTATCCAAATGAGATTTTGCCTGCCTTAGAAATTTAATTATTAATTCATAACCTTTTTTTCCTGCTGTTGTGTCAGGTTTATTGTCATATTTATCTGCTGGAAGATAAGGAGGATTAAAGATAATTAGGTTGAACTTTTGTTTTTTACTTATTCTTGAAAAAAGATTAGAATGAATTGCTTTTGTTTTTTGTTTTTTTAAATATTTTACTGCTTCTGGATTTATGTCTGCTGCTAAAATATTATTAAAACCAAGTTGTTTACATGTTTGGGCTTGAATTCCGCTTCCACTACCCATGTCAAGGATTTTTATTTTTTTGTCTTTTTGTTTTTTTAAAAATCCTTGTACACTTTCTGCTAATAAATAAGAATCCTCAGCAGGAGAATAGATTTCTGATTTCATTTTAAAAATTATCTTTTAATTAATTTATTGGTATTGTAAAAACTTTAAGAGTTGTTTAATTAATTGATTATGCATGCTTATAAAAACATCTTAATCTTCTTATAAACATTTCTTAATTTAGTGTATTACTAATATTTTATTGATTAATTCCTCTTAGAATAAAGGATTTGCAGGATATTTAAGAATAATTATACTAAAATTCCATATATTAGTTATACTATTTATTATATGAATTTTAGGATATCCAAAATCAAGAGATTAATGAAGATTTTGAACATAGTATGAAATATGACTGGGTTTTATTGTTGTTCTAGATATATTTATATATTTAATTTATATCTTTATTATATGAAAAAAGGGTGTAATGCATTAGCAATTATTTTTTTAGTTGGAATTATTTTGATTTTATCTGTGGATGTTATTTCTGCTACATTATGTACTGATAGCGATGCAACAACTCAATATCCTAGAGGGGCAAATTATTTTGCAAAAGGAAGTGTTGTAACTGATACTGGAACTTTTGCAGATGTTTGCGAGGCAAATGGTAAAATAAGGGAGTATTATTGCACTATACAAAATGTTTCAACTTCAATGCTTTTTAATTGCACTAATCTTAAAGCAGGATATGTATGTAGTGATGGAGCTTGTGTGAATTCTTCTACTAGTATTCCTGCAGACCCTTGTGCAAATGTAAATTGCAATGATAATAATGCTTGCACTGATGATTCCTGTTCAAATGGAAATTGTGTGAATACTCTCAAAACTTGTTCTAGTGGGCAGACTTGTTCAAATGGAGCTTGTATTAGTAGTTGTACTCCTAATTGTGTTAGTAAAACTTGTGGAAGTAATGGTTGTGGTGGAAGTTGCGGAACATGCAATTGTTTTACTGGGACAGCTCAATGCATAAATGGAACTTGTAGTTGCTGTACCCCAAAAACTTGCTCTCAATTAGGCAAGAATTGCGGAAGTGTTGATAATTCTTGTGGTATACAAATTAATTGTGGAAGCTGTTCTAGTGGGCAGACATGCAATAATGGGATATGTGTTAATCCTTGTGTACCTAATTGGAATTGCAGTTCATGGAGTTCTTGTTATTATGGATTGCAAACAAGAACTTGCAGAGATTTAAAGAATTGTGGAACTAATGCTAGTAAATCTGCTGAAAATCAGAGTTGTTTTTTTAGTATAATAAAAATACAGCAAAATATTGAAGCTGTTCAAGAACCAATAATAGTTAATAGAACTGGAAGGATTGATAATAGCAGTTTAAATCCAACACAAAAAAATCTTATTTTAGCTCTTGAGAAACTTGCAGAAGAAGGAAGAATTCTTCCAAATATTGAATATCGTGCAAATGAGGCATTCAATGGAAAAGTTGTTTTAAACTCTATTGAAGATGCAAGAAAATATATGTTAAATTTTATTGCTAATGCTATATTTAACCAATCTCTTCAGCGGATTTGCACAAATATCATAAGAACCTGCCCTGATGGAAATCCTGCAAGCATATTAGACTTTAATGGATGCAAAACTATTTGTCCTTTGCCTAAAGGCAAGTATTGTTCAACTATTAATCCTTATAATTGCTATGATAAAAAAGGGAATATATTTGAAAGTTCAGGTGGTTTGGCAAGTGTAAATATTTTTGGAAAAATTATTGATAAAATATTGTGTTCTCTAAAATTAAAAAGCAATTGTGGAATTCCAGCAAATTCTGGCTATTTTGAAATTGCAGAAAAAGATAAAGAAAGTTTAAGAAGTAATTCTGTATTCGGAACTGGATTTGCAATTGCTCTTTCTCAGGAAGGTTTTGATTCAATAGATTCAAGTAAATGGAACCAATATAATCCTTATTATCCTGCAATTATTGAGAATGGAAAATTAAAAGCAACAGGTTTTCAAGGCGATATTTCAAATTCAAATTCTGGAATCACAAGTTCTGGAAAATGGTTTTTAACTGGTGATTTTGATATTCAAGTTGATTATGATTCTTCATTGCAACCTGCAAGTGATTCTGCAGCAACAACTGCTTTTTCAATTGTAGGAGGGGCATATTCTTATTCATTGTTCAGTTCTAAAACAAATACGGGTGCTTACTGGACAAGTGCTTGGACAAGTCAAGAAAATAAACTTTGGACAATATCTTCTCTTAGTGGACTTGCATCTGGAAAGTGGAGATTAGAAAGAATTGGAGATATTATGAATGGTTATCAGTGGGAAAATAATAATTGGGTGAAATTTGCAAGCATAAGCAACTGTGATGTAAGCGATATGTATGTCATTATGAATGTTTATAATAATATTGGCTCTACTTCTAACAATAATCCTCAAATTCCTCAAGCATATTTTGATAATTTTAAGATTAATAATAATGGCAGTGTTTATTATCCTCATGCATTAGTTTCTTCAAGAGCTCCAAGTTCTGTTAATTTAGGAGATAGTGTGTATATACAATGTGATTATGGTGAAGTTTTACCATGTATTTTAGCAAGCCATGGGGACCAATGGTGTGATTTAATAAGCAATTCTGGAACAAAATATAATTTTGAATGCATTGCTTTTGAATCTGGATTAATAGATAATTATTGCAGTATTCTTTATGATGAAAATGATTACAGATGCTCTTATAATAATATTCAGGATGATTATATTAATAGCACTGATGTTATTGGTGAGAGTTCTGAAGAAATATCTGATGATTCTGAATCTGCTTATATTGCGATTGGAGCAATTCCTTCAAGCATTTCTTCTGGCGTGATATTTAATTATAATTTAAGCTATCCTGCTGGAACTATTTATGCATTTGCTCAAAATCCTTCTAATGCTCCTGCAGGAGGAATTTATACTGCATACATTGATGAAATTGATAATACTGGCGGAGAATATTATGCAAACAGCGGTTATTATATTTTGTATGGGCAGAATTATTATGCACCTCAAGACAAATTAACTACAAATATCAAACTCAGTTATACTAATGCTGTTGGACAAAAAAGTGAATCTGAAGAAACTATCAATACATTTTTTGACAACTGTCCTATTGAAAATAGCGGAGAGTGTTATCAATTAGCTCCTGTTTAAAATAAATCAAATGAATGCGTAAAAAATTAAAATGAAAAAAGGAAATAAAAAGAGCAGGAAGATTGGAGAAGGAAATAATATTTTAAAATTAGTTTTAATTGGATTGATTGGAATTGTACTTATTTGTTTGATTGGCTTAAGTCTTATTAGTGCATATGTTGAAGATACATGTTGCTATCTGCCATCAGGTAAAGGGGGATGTGATGATAATAATATATTTCATGTTCTTGTATGTCAGAATGTTGGAGAGTCTTGCCTTAAGTGGAGATATCTGCGTACTTGTCCTTCTCCATTAACTTGCTCTAATGGAAATTGTATAGCTTGCGCCCAAAAAACATGCATTCAGTTAGGAAAACAATGCGGAGGACCTTACAGCAATGGTTGTGGAGGAACAGTTACATGCCCAACCTGTCCAACTGGAAAAACATGCAATGCAAATGGGCAATGTGTTGCAATATGCAATTCTCAAACCTGCACCACAACAAACCCCTGCAAGACAGCGACATGTGGAGTTAGTGGTGGTTGTCAAATAACTGATGAATCTGATGAAACTATCTGCGCTTTTACTTCTGGAACAGAAAAAAATGGTGTTTGCAAAACAGGAGAATGTGTTTTAAAGTTAAAATATTATGATGCACTTGATAAAGTATGTTTAGGCTATACATTTTCAGTAGAATGTGATTTTGGTGTTCCATTTTTAGGCTGTGTGAATGCTGTTCATGAAGGTGGAATTTGTAATTTTATAAAATATGAAGGAACTAAATCTATTTGGAATTGCACTGCTCAAAAAGAGGGGCTTCAGAAAAATTATTGCAATATATTTGATTTATCTGGAGATGCAAAATGCAAAGCTCAAACAAATGAAATAATGCCTACGATTGTTGATAAGTGTGGAAATGATATTGAAAACCCTGAAGAAGATAATGAAAAAATCTGTTCTTATTCTTACATGACTGGTAGCAACCAAGGTTGTCAAGATAAAGAAAAAGAATTCCTTATGCCTAGTAGTGGAACATGCCCAACAAGTCCTAAAGGACTTGGAGAATGCCAGCCAGAATTTATAATAGGCACACCAGGCCCCAGTCCTAGTGTTGGTCCTAGTTTTTATCTATATTCACCAATTATAGCAGAGAAAGATAAAGGTTGTATAGATGCTTTAAATATTATTCTTAAAGAAGGAAAAATTATTGAAAAAAAAGAATATGAATCAACTGATGATTTATTAAATAAAAGATTGAATAATCTACCAACAGGTGTTTTAAATAAACTTAAAAAGTTAATAGAATCGATGCGTGAAGGAGCAATATCTTATAATGATATGGAAAATTTTCTCAATGATAAAACTTTTACACTTGATACCATTAATGTTCCTAAAACAAGAGATTGTAAGTGGGGAAATTCATGGTTTGGTGATATGAAAACAAGTCAGTATAATGCACCAACTAAAGTTGCTATTTTCAAACTTAATGGAGCATATATGTTATTTAAACAAAAAGGCAATCAAAAAGAAAAAACAGGGCATCCAAATGATAAGGAAGGAATCTATAATAAAAAGGATTGCACTTATCCTGGTGAAACATTGCGGACAGGTCCTAAAGAAATATCAATTGATACTCGATGGTATTTCATAGGTATATTTTCAGATAATCAACCAATGGATGAGATTTTAAGTACTACAGAAGAAGATATTAGTAATGCTGAAAGAAATGCACAAGAATTAGAATTTATTTTACATTTAATTCCCTTAGGTTATGCAACAGATCTTGCTTCTCAAGGAGATTGGCCAAGCGCTATAGTATGGGGAGGAATAGATATTGTATTTTTAGCTGCGCCTGTAAAAGGTTTACCTGCTGGTTTATCTAAAACTCTTAATCTAGGGGCTGATGTAATTTCAGTTAGTTTGGCTGTGCCAGGTGCAATTAATATCTATCAAGGTGATCCAAATTTTGCTGATGTAATATCTGTTCTTATTGCATCTGGAATTGGAGGAAAAGTTACTTACACGACTGTCAGATATGGAATAAATACTCCTAAAGGACAAGAAATATTAGCGAAATTAAAAAAAGGTGGAGGGTGTTTTAAAAAAGATCCTTTCGAAGGAGATTATCTAGGACAGGGAAAAACACTTCCAATAGACAAGAAAAAAGATCCTTGTTGTAATCTTGGTGGAGGAAAAGTTTGTGGCATTCCGTCATCTCCAAGTTGTGACTTTTCTATTGGAGATAATGTTATATTTTTTTTAGGCGGAAAAGAAACTGTTGGAAAAATAACAGGGGTGTCTACTGGTCAAATAACTAAAGTATCAACTAATATGCACGGATTAAAAGGAAATAATCCAATAACTATTAATAAAGAATTCCTACGTTACCTTAATTCTGAAGAACTTTCAAGATATCCTGATTTAAGAGGTAAAGGACTAGGCTGCAGGCAAACAATAAAACTTGCAGAAACAAAAGAATGGGTTTTAAATGAGTTGGCTAATGATCCAATGGAAAAAGAGATAATAGAAGCATTGCAAAACCCTAAAGAAAGAAGTGATTTTATAAATAGAAGAATTAATAAAAATAATGTTCCTGGTTTAGATATTCGAGAAGTAGCCCCAGGCTATGTAGATAATGGGCAAGTTTATGTTGATAATGGTATGCCTGGAACAGCTGAAGAATATAGTATTGCTACAATAAGACGACAATACCCGGGTAGTTCTATTTATAATGCAGGAGCCATTATTGGAGATAGGATGTTTTTAGAAGGACCTTATGACATGTTATCAGCATCAAAACAATTAAAATTGACAAAAGAATTTATGCATGAATATCATTTTTGGAAAGCTCGAAAAAATTGGGGAACAAGAAGTGCCATTCCTTTAATTTCTGATTGTAACAATGTTGTTGATACTCCGGCAAGAAGTTTAGATATGTTTATTCAATTTATGAGTATGGGGGGAAAATAAAAACACAACTCAGAAGTTTATATTAAGCGTAAACTAATAATCCATCAAACCAATCACTATATTTAAAATGATTTCTTTTTAATAATTTACCTAAACTAGCTCCTCTCTTTGTATGAAAATCTATTAAAGAAGATTCTTTTGGAATTTCACCTAAATCCATAAGTCTTCTGATAATATCATCTATTCCGGGATTATGTTCCTCATTAGTTGTAAATGGATTAGGAATTGTTGCAATAGAATAAATGCCTGCTTTAAATTTAGGAATTGCAAAATCTTTTCTAAGATGCATTTCTCCTGCATAAACTAAAGTTGGTCCTGAATCTGGGATTCTTTCTGCCATAAATTTATCTAATTCAGCCATATTTATATCATTTTCAGGAACATTTTGAATGTTCTTTTTTAAAGCCACTATATTAACCTCTGAATATTGTTCTCTGCAACCGCGCACTAATCTAAGAATATCAAAATAATTATCCCCTCTTCCAGTAAAAGGATATCCTTGTTCAATTAATCTCTGATTGTCTGATGTTAAATAAGCCAGAAAACTTTCTTCCCCTGTTTGAATATAATGATTAATTACCTCTTGTAAATCTGAATGTATCTCTAGACAAACACTCTTTAATCCCTTTTTTATCAAAGAGGTTATCAATTTTGAAACTAATATATGTAACCTTCTTGAAGAGTGATGTTCTCCAATTGCTATATGGGGATATCGTTTATATAACTCAGCAAAAGATGAAACTAAGCCTTCTGGTACATTTTCATTTTCCATAATTTAGAATAATATTCCTTGCTTTTAAACCCTGTTATATGTAACCACTAAAAAGTAACTTTAATCGATATATTAATCTGTTGTTAATACAAACATTTAGGTTATTTTTATTTAATCCTATTGGTTAAACCAACAACTATTTTTAATCACAAGGCGGTGATATCAGGTCATATAACAAATAGTTGTATTATATTCTTTTTTGTTATATAATATAACATATTATATAAGACAACAGAAAAGCTTAAATAGTTCTTATTTGTTATACTATATAACATGGAAATAAAAGAAATATTAATTGAAAATGCAAAAGAGTATCATAAGAATGCGATTGAAGCCGAAAATAAAAAAGAATACAATAGTTCAGTTACCTTATTCTTCAAATGTATATCAGCTCTCTGTGATATTTTTATTCTTGAAAGAGAAAAGAAAATGCCCTCAAACCATACAGAGAGATTCAGAATTCTTGAAGTAAAATATCCTGATATTTATAAAATCCTGGATAAAGATTTTCCGTTTTATCAAGATAGTTATAGAGCGAAACTAGGGAGGGAGGTTTCTATAATGTTTAAAAATGATGCAAAAAAATTATTTGAAATACTTAATATCAGAATCTAAGAAATTTGCCAAAGAAAATAAAATTTTTAATATTGTTTTATATGGTTCTTATTTAAAGGGAAAAATTGAAGAAAGAGATCTAGACATTCTTTTGATATTTAATGATCTGAGTCTTCATAAGAGGGTCGATATTGCATATAAATTTAAGGAAATACTAAAAAAAGAGATAAAAAATATTGACATAAAAACAATAAATCTTTATGAGTTGTTTGAAACAGACTATCTTGCTAGACAATCTATTCTTATTGAAGGTTATAGTCTTATCAATAATAAACCTTTTTCAGAAAAAATGGGTTTTATTGGATATTCTCTTTTTACATACACCTTAAAAAAATTAGGCCATAATAAAAAGACAAAATTTACATATGCGTTGATTGGAAGAGGCGGACCTGGGATAATCAAAAAATTAAATATAACCCCCTTGTACCGGGGTGCTTTTTTGGTACCTGTAAAACATAGCACCATATTTGAAGATTTTTTGAAAAATTGGGATATAGATTATACTAAAAAAAATATTCTAATCTCAGAAATATGACATTTATAAAAAAGATAAAAATCTTAGCTAAAGAAAATGATAAGAAAATTGGCAAAGATGCTATAAAGAAAATAGAGTCATTGCTTCTTAATAATATTGAAATCATAATTAAAAAAGCCAGTAGAAATGCTGATTTTTCAGGAAGAAAAGTAATAAAACCTGAAGATATTGAAACTATTTAATCTTTACTCATATATATCTCATAAACATACAATTTTTCAAAGAAAAGCTTTTTAGAATTTAATGGTTTTAATTTATAACCTAATTGTTTTGCCTTTTTTATTATTATTTTTGGTTTAGATAGTGAAGAGAATAAAAGAAGTATGGTTCCCTCTTTATTTAAATGGAATTTTGCCTGTTTTAGAAACCTGATGATAAGTTCATAACCTTGTTTTCCAGCTGTTGTGTCTTGTTTTTTATCATACTTATCTTCTGGAAGATAAGGTGGGTTGAAAATTATTAAATCAAATTTCTGCTTTTTGTTTATTTTTGAAAATAAATTGCTTCTTATTGCTTTTATTTTTTGTTTTTTTAATTGTTTTACTGCTTTTTGATTAATATCTGCTGCTAAGATATTTTTAAATCCAAGTTTTCTGCAGACTAGTGCCTGGATTCCTGAACCTGCTCCCATGTCAAGGATTTTTATATTGAATATGTTAATATTTTTATCAGTAATATGAACATTATGTTTAGTCTGTTTATGATTAGCGAGGCATCTGTTGCTCTTACTTAATTTCTTATTCTCTTTCAATAAATTATTAAGATATTCTTTTACACTTTCTGCTAATAAATAAGAATCCTCAGCAGGAGAATAGATTTCTGATTTC
>ERZ1292629.1904-Hain-H43-01um-R1-1904-length-19034-cov-6_pt1 | contig 19034 bp, 27 predicted proteins | sample MGYA00564399_ERZ1292629 | MGnify/ENA primary metagenome ERZ1292629 (study PRJEB36523, sample SAMEA6512636) | groundwater metagenome | collected 2019-01-08 | study: AquaDiva: Metagenomics assemblies of 32 groundwater samples | reverse complement strand
CCGACCGCCACGCTGGATCTCCGGCATGTCGTGTGGCACTGTCCGATCGTGTCGGCCTCGAAAACGCTCACTGTCTACGGCTTGGAGGGCGAATGCCTGCCGTTCTGGAGTGCGACGTGACGCCGGACGATAGGAGACATGATGCCCTCTGACACCGACTACCACGCGATGCTCTCGGCGATGCGCGAGCACGCCGAGCTGATGGGCAGGCTCGCGGGGTCCGTCGCGGCCCTGGAGCAGAGCGCCTCGAATCGTGAGGCGCGACTCCTGGCGATCGAGACCGCGCTTGTGCCGGTCTCGGGCTTCTTCTCCGCGCAAACGCGCGCGGCTGCCGATGCTGCCGCGGACCTGTCCGCCGCGGAGGTGCATCGTAAGGCGGCTCGCGTTAGCTTCGTAGCGGCGCTCACCGACTGGCTGACGGTGAGGCGAATCGTCGCGCTCGCGGCGATCCTCGTGCCGCTGTGCGGCGGGGGCGGCACGCTGGCCGGGGCGCTCGGCAGCGAGCGCATGTCGGCAGCGCTCTCCGTGCTCCTGTCGGCGGAGCCCATGCCCCCATCCGAGGTGCCCGATGGCGATCCCCCTCCCGCTCCGTGAGCCCCCGCCCGAGTATGTAGCGCTGGTGGCGCGCTACGATCGGCTCCTCGCCGCGTGCGAGCCGTGCCGCGCCCGCGCCCCGGACGTCTACGTCGTCACGCGTCCGCGTCGGGCGACGCCAGAACCGCCGCGGTAGCTGCGCGGGTCACGGCAGTTCCGGGGGCGCGGACGATGCCGGCGCACATCCGCTTTGCACATGACTCCCACCCCCATCGACCGCCACGAGGGCCTCCGCCGCGGCAAGGATCCTCCGGGCTTCGAGGACACGAGGATCGCGCTCGACGAGCGCGCGCTCCCGCTCCGTGAACTGGGCGAGGATCTCCTTGAGGTCCTTGTAAGTCTTGGACTCGGGCTCGGGGGTCATGCCATCTCCGTGAGTAGCGCGGTGAAGTGCGCGGTGAAAGCGTTCGATGGATCGAGACATCTCACAACTCACCACTTGCCAGGAGGAGGTCGATCCAGTCCAGCTCCTTGGAGTGGGGGAGGCATCGGAGCATGGCCACCTCGGCCTCGACGCAGGCCAGGAGGTTCTCCCGGAGGTGCCTCACCTCTTCCTCTGTCCAGGCACGTCCCCCATGGGGATGCGGGGGGACGGGGATGGGGATTTGGCTCCGACCCTGACGCGCGCCCCGTGCCACCAGCTGGTACTGGGCGAAACCATCGGGATCCGTCGGACACGAGCGCGTCGCGATGATCCAGCCCTGGACACGGAGGGCGCGAAGGCGCGCTCCAAGAGCGCTCGTCCCGGACACGCGGACCAGCTCCTCCCCGCCGACCCACATCCCCTTGTTGGTGTTGAGGAGGGACAGAATGGACACTGCTTGATCTGAGGTCTTCGAGGTCGAGGGGAACATACTCTTCTCCTTACACTATGCCCAGGTCATAGGGTGTCTATTGAAGAATTCGTCTCGACGACGCGAGCCGGGTCGGGTCGGGCCAGTGAGGCGAAGTGGTCCAGGAGCCAGACCTCCCGGGCTGTATCTCCTGCGAGGAAGCGGCAGGACTCATGGCGGAAGACATGCTCGACCGCCGAGCATCCGTTTATCCCCTTCCTCGTACCCATGGACACGCCCTTCTGGCGTGCCGAGGTGACTGCCCATGTCACGAGGGCGGCTTCGACGAAACTGCTCTTCGAGGTGCGGGCCGCGAAGGGCTTCAATAACCTCCAGGGAAGGTGGGATTGTAACCGGGGGCGAGGGGGGCGGGGGCTTGCATAGGATTCTCCATGAGGGGGGTGAGGGGGCCGGTTGGGACTTCGTCCCCGGCGGGGCCGGGGGCGGGTCGCCGAGGCCACCGTGAAGAGGGTGCCTTCCGGGTCCGTGCACAGGAGCACCTTGCCCTGGGTGGCGAGGTAGTCCATGGCGGCGTCGAGGTTGTGGAGAGCGAGGTGCCCTGTGGTCACGCCCACGCCGTTGATGATGAGGTAGACATGCCCTGCTTCATGGAGGCGGAGAATCCTCGCTTTCCGCAGTTTGGCTTCGGTTGAAGGTTCCATTCAGAGGTCCTTGTGAGGTTGGGACATCAATTCTCGGGCTGCTCGGACACGCGGAGCAACATCCCGTCTTCATCCGATACGATGCAGATTCCCTCGCGCGACCGGTCCAGCGTCCCCGTGGCGTTCCACGCGTCCTGGAGGCGAGCCCGATGCTCCCAGGCGAGAACTCCGAGGGGCTTCCCCTTCCTGAAGAGGTGTCGCCGCTTGGGCTCGCCCGGGAGGATCTCGATGTAGCCCTTCCGGTTCACCTGGAAGATCGCCAGCGAGATCACGATTTCGCGGTCGATAATGGCGCCGAAGCGGTTGATCGTGAAGGTCGCGGGGTCGGGTGTCGCGTCGGGGTTCATGTGGTGTCTCCTTGCGGGTCGAAGTCGACGTTGATTTTGATGATCTTACGGTGTCCACCGGACGGGCGTTCGAGCTTCCCTTCTGCGAAGAGCTTGTTCGCGAGTGCGGCGCCGTCCACCGGGAGATTGAGCCATGCCTTCGAGCCTCCGTCGCGGCGGGGCTCGTTCTGTGGAAACCTGACCCTCTCCCGCAGGACGTCGGACACCGCACGCTCGAACGGGGCGGTGGTCTTGACGATGGCGTAGAAGGAGTCTTCATCCTTCCGCCGGGAAATAGGCTTCCGATTGCCATTCTTCGACCGTCCGATCACATAGTCACGGATGGCGGTGACGAGCCACACCAGTCCGTTGCTCCCGCGCATAAGCCGAATGCTCTTGGCCTCCTTGACCGCCACGGCCATCTCCCAGGCGTCCAGGTCTACCATGCCCATGAGCTTGCTGGTCATCGCGTCGGGAGTGCCCACACCAGCGGCGACGTAGCCGGAGACGGGGAAGTCGAAGAACACAAACCCGTTGGTCTTGGGTGCGACGGCGACGCACATCGCGGAGTTGCCCCGACGGGCCAGCTCCTTCTTCATGGCGCGGTCGGGACGGGTGTCGTCCACCGTCTCGTAGACGTAGGCCACGGTGGCGCCGTACTTCCGCATGTACGCGCGAGCGACGGCCTCCCCGGAAACACGGAGCGCGGTCAGCATCCGAGGTCCACACAATGGACAGGACATGCTCCAGCACGCGGTGGAGAGCTTCGCAGCCCGACCCTTGGAATCGGCGTACAGCCCCTTCACCCCGTTGTCGCAGGAGAGGAATCCGAGCCGGAGTTCGGCGTAGGCACGCTCGGCGAGCGCGACGGCATCTTCGTTGCCCTCGAACGGGTCGCCCCCCAACCCGAGAGGCGCGAGCTTGTCGGTGTCGAGGGCCTTGAGGCCCTCGATTTTGGCGAGGGTATCCAAGTAAGCGTCGCTGGCTTCCCAACGGAGACGGTCGTCGGGGTCCACTTTGACGATCGGGAGTGAGGCCAAAACCTCGGGGGTGGGGGGCGCAGGTGGGGGGTGTCACCGATCATGTCCACGCCATCCATGTCCACGATCCGGAGGTCCCGCGACGTCAGGTCGCAGACTGAGCAGAAGATGAAGACCTCGCCGCTCGGACCCATCTTCGCGAAGGCCGATGCAACGCTGTCGTCGTGCAGGTGGCACGGGATCATCTTCTTCCCGACCAGCTTGTCGGCGAAGTCGCGAAGCGTGCCCCCGCCACCCATCGGGTGCGGGAACGTGGACCAGTCCTGGCGGACGCCCTTGTTCTTCGCCGCGCTCACCCCGAGGGGGCGAGCCACCGTCTCGCCCCCAGGGACCATCGCCGCCCACGCCACGAGGGCGTCCAGGGCCACGGGCTCGCCGAGGTGTGCCACCCGCTGGTCGCGCACTTCCGGTCCCTGGTTAAATGGGCCCGCCTGGTTGTTGCGCCCGCACCCGTAGCGCATGCGCTGCTCATACTTGGTGATGGAGGGGTCGGCGCCCATCGCCCGCACCATCGCGAGCTGAACGCCATGCCACTCCGCGTGCCGGGGCATCGCGTCCTCGGTCAGGAGCCAGAAGAGATGGAATGACTTGCCGCCCGACCAGACGAGGGCCGAGGGCACGGGCATCCCCGCCGCGATGGCGTCGACGATGCGCTGAGCCTGCTCTTCACGCGTCCCCGTGTCGATTTCGGAGAAGCAGGACGCGAGCTGGGCGATCTTGTCGGAACCCGCATACTCCGCCCCGCCGAGGTCCCAGCGTTTCCACTCGTAGGAGGTCGCGAGGTTCGGCTTGTGAACGGGATTCGGGGTCCAGAAGATGCCGACCTTGGGCTTCTTCTCCCCATGCTTCGTGGTCTGCTGGATGCCGCCGAGCCAGTGTGTCAGGCTCGGCTCCTTGGTCCACATGAGGGCTTTGAACGCGCCTTCGGGATGCCGCCCGGTGAGGAGGGCTTCGACTGTGAGAACGATGTCGGGGGAGGTCATGGTAGTTCATCATCCCTGGCAGGAATTGAGAGACCCCCCTCTCCCGTGCCAGCGGGAGAGGGGGGTCTCGGCGTTTTGTCGTAGGGCGCCACCCAGGAGAAGCAGCGATGTCGAACTGGCATTCGGCACGCTTTATGCGAATATAAACAAAGAACCGGACGACGATCGCGTCGACTGAGATACTATACCCGTTCTCCCGCGCGGGGGAGCGAACGGGCGCGATAAAGGGTATAGGGGTCATGAGAACCTCAGGGTAGATGGGGTTGTCGCGAAGCCGGACTGGCTCGAATCAGTCCGGCTTCACTCGTTAGTTGGAGCGAGGTCCCCAAGGGCACGAGCCAAGAGGGTCTCAGCCATGCGAGATGCAGAGACCCCTTCGGTCACCGCCCTCTCCTTCAGCCGTACCAAGAGGACGGGCCGGATGCGGGTCATGAAAGGAACCCGACGGATTTCGACGGGGAGGAAGGGCCGACCTGCGGGCATGAACTCACCAGGGAACGGGGGAAGTGTACCCTAATGTCCCCGAACACGCTACTGTTTATTACTCCCGTCCACAACGGAATCGGGACGGGGGATGCCCCCCCGGATAAGCGTATGTAGGTGACTTCCACATACGCTTATCCGGGGTGGCCTCCTCCACCTCGCACCCGTTCCTCATGTCCCCCGCCTCTCTAAGCATCGATGGTTATCGAGGTACACGGGGGCGCCATTGCCGGCGATGTAGGTTATGGAGGTTATGAAAGGCAAGCCGGGAGCTGGACGGGGCGTGTCCAGGCTCGGCCCCCGAAGGGGGGCTCGAGGGCCCCCGAAGGGGGGCTGTGGTTCGATTCCACCCCTTGCCTTTCACCCCCCATGAGAGGTTGAGTGCCCCGTCCGATCGATCCTCGGAACCCCCTCGCCCTGGTGTATGTGCGGGACCACCCCGGGGAGTCGTATTCCTCGATCGAAAAGCAGTTCGGCATCACCTCCGGAGTCCTCGCCGTCTGGGTTCAGCGGGCAAGGAAGAAGGCCCTGAAGTGTGCGGACCCGGGCTTGAAGCTGCTGACGGGCGGGGAGCTTGGCCGTGGTCGACTCGCGGGCGCCCCGACTTCGTCGACTCCCGCAACCCTCCCCTCAAGCTGGTTGCCCCAATCAAGGCCTGTCCCGCAGAAGATTCTGGACAGGCATAGAGCCTTGATTGACAAACAGCTTGAGTTCCTGGAAATTCAGGAAACGGGGTCGAGGGAGTACATGATCGCCCACACCGTCTATAGGGGACTTCTCGCTGACTGGCTGCGCATCCCGCAGATCGATCATGAGGTTCTTTCGTCCAACTTCGAACTCCCTGACCTCACGACCGAAGAGGGGCGTGCCCGAATTGTAGCGGAGCTTGCGGGCCTCCCTGACCTCGTTGGCCTCCTCGCAGATGCAGCGACGACGATGACGATGTCGACATCGTCATCGTCGTCAGGAGTGAAGTGATAAGGGCAAGTCGTCCATGATTTTCAGATTCCCCGCCCGGAAGCTGAAGTCCGTGTCCGTGACGTCACCTCCCGTGTCCGTGACGTCACCTCCCGTGACGTCACCCAGTCGCGAGGTTCCTCCCGTGACGCCACCTCCCGTCAAGAAGAGGAAGCCCAAGACGAAGCCCCCAGCCCTGACCTTCGACCCGACGTCACTGACGGAGCATGTCAAGGCTGCCCGAGCGAGGGGGCTCGACCGGCTCACGTTCACGCGGAGGGACTTCGACCTGCACACGATCGATCCCACCGCCTTCCTGTGGGAGCCGCAGAAGAGGGCCGTCGAGCCCACCTTCTGGTTCTGGTACATCCGAATGGCGGTCCACCTCGTGGGCTAACGGATTGGCCGCCCATACGTTAGTTTTCACTGTCAGCGTTCAAAGCCCATTTCGTTCGTGGACGAACCGTCCTTGCTAAGGAGTCCGTACTCTTCGATGGATGGCAGCTCACTATCCGGTGAACCCCTGAAGCGCCTCCTAATGCTGGCGGCGTATTACAGGGCACACCCTGCGGATGCCTTCATTCCGAGCCCTGCGCTGCGGGGGCTCATGGATAATGAGAGCAAGAGGATCTTCGTCCGGGCAGCAAACCGGGTGGGCAAGTCCTCCCACATGGCGGTCAAGCTCGTGAAGGCCATGTTGGCGAGGCCGAACGGGAGGTACCGGGCGGTGGGTGTCAGTTATAGGCAGAGCATTGAGGTCGTCTCGAAGCTCCTTGCGCAGTACATCCCGAAGGTCCAGCTTGTCCCTGGATGTGTGTACACGGAGACGAACGGGTGGATTCATCATCTCATCCGCTTGACGAATGGGACAATCTGTCAGATCAAGTCCTCCGATCAGAAGGCGATAGCTCACGCGGGGGAGAATCTTGATGGTGTCTGGATCGACGAGATCCCACCTCAGGATATCTTGCTGGAGTGCGCTACCAGGGTGATGTCCAAGGAGGGCTTCCTTTGGGTGGACGCCACCCCCATCGGTCGACCCGTCCAATACCTCCGCGACGCGGTCGAAGCGGACGACAGCGTCTGGCACCAGTATGTAGTCCCCCTGTCCAAGGAGAACTGTCCCTGGTACAGCCGGGAGCAGATCGAACGCTGGATCACGGAGGCCCGCGCCTTCCCCGATTCCTTCGAGCAGAAGATCAACGGAGCATGGGAAGGCACCACGCAAGCGCGCGCGTTCGTGGGCTTCGATAGCACGGTCCTCTTCGATGACTTCGGACTCCTCCCACAGAAGTGCAGGTGGGGCATCGGGGTCGACCACGGTGAGGGAATCGGAAATCAGTGCGCTGTCCTGGTGTGCTGGGACCGCGAGCACATCTGGATCCTGGACGAGTATGTATCGACCAAGCCCACCACACCTAAGGAGGACGCGCGGGCCATCTTGGGCATGCTGCAGCAGAACGGGTTGGCTGCCCATAATGTCCATTCTTGGGTTGGGGACACCAACTCCTCTGGGAAGTCCACGCCGGGTCAGAGCATCAACAAGCTCCTGGGCGTCCAGATCGCTGAGCTTGAGGGATACCGTTGGGACGCGATCAAGATTGGAGATCCTGTCAAAGGGCCCAGGAGTGTGGACATGGGAGAGCGTCTCCTGGATGCGGGCTTCCTTCGAAGTCAGGTCCGGGTGCATGCCCGATGCACTCATCTCGTCCACGCCCTCCGGCACTATCGGGGAGGAGGGAAGGATGAGGAGCTGAAGCACATCCTCGACGCCCTGCGTTACGTGGCGTTCCCCGTACTCACCGCCTTCAACAAGAGTTATACTTCCCCACGCCAGTACCAACTTCAGTGAGGAGTCTTCCCACATGAGTTCCCACCAGATCTTGCAGAGGGTGCAGTCCTCCAGTGCGCGCTCCCTCTCTCAGGAGGAGCAGGAGCGCTGGTCCGAGTCGAAGCTGCGCTGGAACATTCTCCAGGGCACATGGGAGTGGGAGGTCCTGATTCGGATGCGGGAGCAGTATGGGCTCCAGATGATCTCGAACATGGGGCGCCCAGCGACCTCCATCAATCTCCTGGCGAACTCCGTCTCCCAAACAGCTGTCTTGCATGACCAACCCGCCTTGTGGTCGAATGACTCTCTCAGGACCCCCGAGGTCTGGGCCCAAATCGTGCAGAGCACGCACCTTGCGAGCATACTACAGGAGCTGTGTCAGAAGACCGTGGCGGTCCGTGAGGTCATTCCCTTCGTGTCGACCTCCGAAATCCTCGGCGATGCGACGCTCTCGATCGAGATCGTGCCCTCCCATGAGATCGTCATCGACAAGACCACGGAGGACCAGAGCACCCCCCTCCGAATCCGGCGCCAGCGAACCTTCACTCTCCGGGAGGGGGCCACGAGGAGGGATGTGGACTGCTGGGAAATCTGGGACATCTCCGATCCCATGGCTCCGGTCCATGAAGTCCTCGATGGAGAGGGTATGTCCCGAACGGCCTCGGTCTACCCGGAGGAGCAGGGCTATCCCTTCATCGATGAGGAAGGCCCCTTCCTTCCCTGTGTCCTCTACCGGGCAAAGTACAACGGAAGAACCTGGGACCCCTACTACGGCGCCGAGGTCGTGGCCGGGACCCTGGACATCGCCATCCACTGGACCATGTGGGGCCTGTGTCTGAGGAACAACTCCTGGCCTCAGTGGTGGTTCATGGACTGCGAGGTCCCCGGAATGACCTCCCCCGAGACTACCTTCTCGCAAATCGGCGGAGGAGCTGGAGCGCCCGAGACGGCCGAGATCGGTCCAAACATCGCCATCAACCTCAAGAGCGATGCAAATCAAAAGGGAAATCTGGGCCAGCTGACGCCCGCTGATGTGAAGGCCATGGCCGAGTCGATCCTGATGAAGCAGAACACGATCCTCAACAACATCGGCATCCACCCCGACGACATCTCCGCCAGCGCCTCCGCTCAGTCCGGTGTGGCGATCCAGTTGAAGCGGTCTGCACAGCGCCGCATCGCAATGAGCTATGCCCCCGCCTTCCGGCAGAATGACACCAAGTTGGTCTCCCTCCTGTGCCGGATGTCGAACCTGTTCCATGAGACGGACCTCCCGACCGCCGGATGGGACGTCCAATACCAGCTTCCGGAGATGTCAGCTGACGAGTTCCTGCAGGACCTGGAGAAGGACAAGGAACTCGTCAAGCTGGGCCTGATGTCGGCGGTGCAGCTGGTGCAGAAGCTCTACTCCCTGGACACGCCCGAGCAGGCGGTGTCCAAGATGGAAGAGATTCGCCGCCACAATCTGAGATTCCCAATCACGTTCTGACCACCCAAATCGGAGGCCCAAGATGGCTGACTCTGCTGACACCACGGGCATGGAAGCCCGTCTCCAAGAACTGATCACCATGAAGAATGACCTCAAGATCAAGCTCATGGAGGCCCTCGCCGAACTCACCTCCATGAAGGAGGAGGTGGTTAGTCTCAAGGAAGGGCAGGAGGCTGCCATCGTCAAGGCGACCGAGGCATCCACGAAGCAGCTCGAGGCTCTCCAGGGCCAAGTCCGCAAGTCCTCCTATCGGGAGATGCTCCTGGGTGACAAGATCGCGCCCGATGACCTGGATGACCTCCAGGAGTACCTGGATCTCCAGTACTCCAAGGTCCCCGAGAGTGAGGACAAGCCGGACTTCAAAGCCTGGTATGGAGAGACGCGGAAGACGAACAGGGTCTTGAGGGCAGCCATGAAGAACTCCGTGCGCTCCGCGATCGACGACGCTCCCGAGACCAAGGACAAGGAGGACGTCAAGACCAACGGGGGTGCCAATGGCAAGGGCAGTCCAGCACCCCCCGCGCCTCCAAAGAAGCCGGCCGTGCCCGTGGTGATCAAAACCTCGGACTCGGGACCCACCTCTCCTGTCAAGCCGGGCACGCCGGATTGGGAGAAGCGGAAGAAGGAATATTTGGACATGGCCACCAAAAAGCGCGCCGTCGCATAGCCCCCTTCTGCGGGACGGGGTATGCTTCCCGTGATACCTGGTTTGAAACGGCGGCGACCCACGTTACGGGCGAATCGGGCATCTCTCATCGGCGGCGACCCACGTTACGGGGGAGAGTAGGTGACCTCAAAACCTGACTTCCCTCACGGAGCGCCCCATGGCCGCTGATACCAATGCCAGTCTCGCCACCAATTTCGGGATTGAGGCCTACCTGAACATGCAGTTCTTCGACCTCCTGCACGAGGTTCGGGACCTGAAGGAGTGCGCGACCTTCGTGCCCTTCATCCCCAACTCCGGCAGCGCCACGGTCAAGCTTCGCTTCGTCCAGCCCGTCGACACCATGACGGCCCCTGGGGAGGACACCAGTTCCGCGATCGTGAATCTCACGACCGCCAATGTCACCCTCACGATCGCGAAGTACAACCTGAAGCGCTCGATCGCTGAGCTGGCCTTCATGACGGGCGAGATCGCTTTCGCTCCCCTCCTGCGGTCCTTCCTGAAGAGCGTCGTCTACGAGCGGAGCAAGCTGATCAGCGCGCTTTCAACGGGCTTCACCGGGAACACGGGCGCGGGCACCACGCTGACCCCCCTCTCCGTGGACGCGATCTTCTCCGCGAAGTTCGCCCTCGAGATCGCCCTCGCCAGCGGTGTGAAGCATGCGATGCTGAAGCCCAAGGCGTTCACCGAGTTCCAGTCGAGCCTGCGCCAGGAGACCCTGACCCTCCTCACGCAGAAGCCCGCGAATCAGGACCTCCTGGTGGCAGGCGACCTGTCCACCCCCGTCTACGACTTCTACGGCATCATGATCCACCCCCACGACTCCGTCCCGACCTCGGGCAGCGACTACGTCGGCGCGATGGTGGCGGACTCGGCGATCTTCCTGTCGGAGGCCCCGGTCTCCGCCTTCACTCAGGGATGGGACATCAACCCCCAGGCGATTCCGGGCCAGAACGCCCTCATCGTCCAGGATGTGTCCACCTCTGCGGAGGGCAGCTACACCTGGATCTGCAAGTACTACCCGGGCGTGGCCGAGGGAATCGACTCCGCGGGCGTCAAGATCACCTCGATCGTGGCGTAGCCAAGGATGTGGAGGGCTCCTTCCGGATGACGGTACTCCGATTCCGGTTGTCGAGAAGGAGCCCTCCGCAGTTCACTGTCAATCGGAGAGACCCCTAAATGTCTGACCTTCAAGCCGTCGAGTTCACCGGAAGGCCCCCCTCTCGCAATCGGGAGGTGGCGGACTTCCTTCCGGTCGACACCGTGGACAACGACTTCGAGCTGATCCACGCTCCTTTCGACTGGGAGATCGTTGATGGTGAGTGGCTTCCGGTTCTCCATCCCGTCTACTTCTATCCCGGACTCAACAACTACACGGGGGACACCGCAGATCGGGATGTGGTCCGCGCGATGCACCGCCGGAAGGACTGTGTGGTCCTGGACCCCGGGAACGCCCAGCTTGGCTCATATCGGGACTACGTTCGGACCGTGCCCGCCTATTCGGTGGCTCAGGAGAGGCGGGGAGAGTACTACATGACGATGTGGGACACTCCCGTCAAGATCGGAAATCGGGTGTCCTGGAACCGGAATCTCAAGGGCTACAACGCTTTTCGCAAGTACCTCGTGGAAAACGGGATCGTGAAGCTTTCCCAGATGGTCGTCCGGGTGGTCGTCGATGTCAAGCAGCAGATCTACAACCGGCACATCGGGATGCCGGTTAAGACTCCCGCGCAGCAGGAGTTCAACGATCGCCTGAAGGAAGAGCTTCGGGTGATGCGCGCGACGAAGATCGGGGACCTTGAGGCCCCCGTGCCCGCCCGAGTCGCTCGCAGTCAGCAGGAGAAGCTGGAGTCCCTCGCCGCCACCAGTGCTGCACAGGCGCTGGAACTCGCGGACCTGAAGAAGCTGCTCAAGGCGGCTCGGAAGACTGATGCCCCCCTCGCGGGCCTCCCGACGACGAAGGAGAAGAACTGATGGCCATCGTTTCCACTTCCGACATGAAGCCCGTCATCCTGCACCTCTCCGTCACGGGGATGGCGCTGGATGAGGTGTGTGCGCGCAAACTCGCGAAGGCCGCGAAGAACTCCCTGTGCTACGAGCTGGGCGTGGAGTGTGACGCACTTGAGGTCGAAGTCGAGGTCTCCGACGAAGTCGAAGCCGAAGTCGACGAAGCCGAAGTCGACGAAGCCGACGAAGTCGAAGCCGAGGCCGAGGGCAAGGAGGCTCCGATGCCGAAGCCCGGGACGCCCGAATGGGCCGCGATGAAGGACAAGCTCAAGGCGGGGGCGAAGTGACCACCCCCTCGACTTCGTCGTCCACACCCGGGTCCGGCGAGAAGCCGGGCTACCGGGAGGCGATGGACCGCATGGTCAAGGATTTCGTTTCCCACGGCATGGACCCCAAGGTCGCCGTGGAGAAGACCAAGAAGGCCGCTCAGCGTGAGGACAGCGCGCGCAATACCCGATAGATCTTCAAAAGACTCAAACCATCCGGAGTGAAAGATGGCAAATCTTCCTGGCGGCGTCACAATCAAGTCTATGGTCCCCTTCCAGCTCTACAAGAGGCTGGCACTCGGGGGGCTCGGTGTCGTTCGTGAGACGATCACCGCGAACGTCACCATCCTCGGCAGCCACGAGGAGTACCTCGTCCTGAATCCCTCCACGGGGAACTGGGACGTGACGCTCCCGGTCATCGCGACGGCGCAGGCGCCCAACGGCGCTCGGCGTGGAAACTTCCATGTCGTCTCCAACTCGGGGTCGACGTACAACCTCGTGGTCAAGACGGCTGCCCCCGCGACGCTCGCGACGCTGAACCCCGGCGAGTTCGGGATGTTCATCTTCGACACCGACTGGCGCGTGGTCTTTACGACCCCGTCGGTCGCGGACATCGAAGGGAACGCGAACGACTTCACCGCGAACAACACCTTCGCAGCTGATCTCCGACTCCTGGATGCCGCGACCCTCTCCTTCGGAACGGCGGGCGGGGACATCGTCATCACGGCGGATGGGACCGACATCGTCATCACCGGGACGGGCGATGTCGTGATCGGCGACGGCGTCGGATTTGCGATCGGCACCGGGAAGGATGTCGCCTTCACCTCCGATGGAACCAACGTCGCCGTGTCGGGTGCGGGCAAGCTCCGTCGCGCGGACAGCTTCGTCGATTCCTGGGGCGCGGGAGATGACCTTCAGGTCTCGAGCGACGGCGCGAATGCCAGTGTCGTGGCCCCCAACGGGAACCTCATCATCGACAACCAGTCGGTCACGGGCGCCATCTACATGGACCTCGGGACCACCACCTCGGCAACCGAGTTCGGGGTCCGGGACAACGCCGGGTCGCGCCTCTTCCATGTGACCGCCGCTGGCAAGGCGACCGTCACGGGGGACCTGAAGGTCACCGGGAAGCTGGTCGCGACGGGCGGCAGCGTCATGGTCGACGCGGAGCACGTCGACTTGCGGAGCAACTACGAATTCCTGAATGTGGACTACACCACGGCCGCCGGACAGACCGGTGGGCTGGTGATCAACTATCTGCCGGTCGCCAGCTACCTGACCACGGGAGCGGGTGTGGTGGTGGCGGGCGTGGTGGGCGTGTCCAACCCGACCATCACGACCTTCGACGCGAACGGGCTCGTCATCACCGACCTGGTCATGATCAGCGGCTCCGCAAATGACGGCGAGAATGACGGCCTCTACGAGGTCTTCAGCCATGCGGCGAACCTGCTCACTCTGAAGAGCACGGCCGCGGGCTTGACCGCACAGGTCGAAGCCTTCACGCAGGGAACGATCACCGCGAACTCGGGTGACGTCGGCATGACCATCACGAAGGTGACGGTCACGGTGCTGCGGGCGGGCAGCGCGGATGGGATCTGGGAAGTGGGCTCGGGCTCGGTCACGGGAATCGTGTTTTCGGATCTCCTCCGGGCCAGCGACATCGGCTCCCTTGTCCCGGCGCTCGCCGTCACCGACGCGATCGGCGCTGAGAATACCGACGGTCTCATGTCGATCCCGCTGCTCGGGGGTGTGGGCGACGCCGGCACCTGGACGAAGGCGATCACCTCCGGTGGACTCGCGACCGTCACGCGCACCGCTGCTGCCGGTGGCTCCTCCTTCTGGGTCGATGTTCCTGTTCCCGCGCGCACTTCGGCGCTCAAGGGGATCAAGCCCACCGGGCTTCGAATCAACTACACCGCGGCGACGGCGGTCGTTGGGGATGTGAGGTTCGAACTCTGGAAGGTCACGCAGGGCGCGGACGGCGCCGCCCGCACGGCGGCCGTCATCGTCGGCAACCTCGACGCCGACTACGATGCTGCCCACGACACCGCCGCGGAGCGGGCCGACATCACCGGCGCCCCCGAGTTGCACCTCGCGATCGTCACGGACGCTGCCGGCGCCGTCTACCTGGGCGCGGGCGAATCCCTGAAGCTCCGGTGCTTCGTCGAGGGTGACGGCGCGGGACTGGGCACCATCGTCATCACTGACGCCAACCTCCTGTACTCCGAAACCACCGTGGATCTTGCCTAATGGCCTACAACGCAGCCATCACGTATTCGCGGAAGAGGATCAAGGGACGGCAGCATGTGGTCGTGACAGTCATCGAGACTGAGGTGACCCTGGCAACCCATGAGTTCAGCTTCGCGTCGCCCGACTCGGGCGTGGGGACGCTGACCTTCCATCACTGCACTCTGGCAACAGGTGGAGCCGGCATCACGGCAACGACGGTGGACCCTCAGGTGGGTGAAGCCACAGGAGCCTCCTCCGTCTTCATCAACGGGGCAGCCGCAGCCGACACAAGGAACGCTCCTGATTCCCGCTTCTACGTGAGCGGAGGACTCCTCTACGGACGGAGCGGAAGTGACGGGAACATCGGGTCGACGGGCACGGTTACGACGGTGATCGTGTGTTCCGAGGGTCACGTGTAGCATGCCCACCCTGTACACCATAGACAGCCAGCTGCCCTCCTTCTACGTGCGGGGGTACGCCCAGACTGTCACGATGCCTGTGTACACAGAGGGCACTTCGCCGACTCCGCCCGACTCGGGCACGTTCAACCTCTATGACCAGAACAAGGCTCTGGTCAAGACCAGCGCCATCACGGTCACGGGGGGAATCGCGTCCGTGGACGTGTCCGCGCTGGACCTTCCGGCGACCTTGTCCCTGAGTTACCAATGGCAGGAGGAGTGGCTTCTGGTCTTCTCCGCCGGAACTGAGATCTTCCGGCGGGATGCCTACTTGTGCCTGAGGGCGCTCCATCCGGTTGTGAATGACGTCCTCCTCACCCGGCGGGTGAAGGACTTGCATAGCCTCTTGGCCGCAGGGCAGACCAACTTCTCCGAGTACACGCAGGAGGCCTGGGGGGTCATCAACAGGATGATCCTTCAGAGGGGGATGCGACCTTACCTGATCATGAACGATTACGCGTTCGCGGATTGTCACATCGCCCTCACCCTCGAGCTGATCTTCCGGGACTGCTCCACCTACATGGGCGAGGGACGCTACGCCACGCGGGCGGATGATTACCAGAAGGAGTTCGTTCGGCGTTGGGACGACCTGAAGTGGGAGTACGACTCTGCCGAGTCGAATCAGCGCGCCGACGCCGAGCGTTCGGTCCCCGCGCGCCCCTTGACCTGCTTCAACTTTGCTCCACGCTCCTGGGCCCTCCGGACCTCGGCTCGAAGGATCGCCTGATGCCCGATCCCTCCTCCTTGACCCTGCGCACGATGATGGTTGAAGTGACCAACGTCATCTCCTCCACGGGTCTCCGTTTGTCCCCGTCGGTGTTCACCGCCGGTGCGACACCCAAGAACCTGATTGACCTCTCCTATGTGGTCAACCTCCAGAGTCGGGACACGGGGAAGTACCGCGGGGGAGAGGATGAGGTGCTCCGGATGGAGCACACCCTCGTGGTTTCCATCGCGAAGATCATCAAGCCTCTCGATCAGTTCGCCTCCCAATTGGACGCTTGCGACATCCAAGAGAGGGTCATCAAGGCCCTCCGTCAAATGGGCGCTCTCGCTTACGCGAGGATTGACTGGGTCTCAACGAATTCCACCGTCACGCCCTCCCGAGAGCACCTGATCATCGATCTCACCTTCCGCATCGAGATGGACTGGTCCTTCGACGATGGTTCAGTCTGATCCCTTCACGAGCCTTCAAGGCTCTGCTAATCCCTGGAGTTCCCAATGTCAGAAACTTCTGTTGTTCGAGTCAAGAGGGACGGACAGATCCTCCTCGCTGACGCGGGGGCGGTCAGCACCTACACGGTGTCCCTCGAGCCGGGGGACTTCTCCTTCGCCATCCCGGGGGAGATGGTCAACCTCTTCCTTGATCGTGGCGTCATCGGGACGACCCCTTCGATCCGGAATGGCGATGAGCAGCCCATGACCCTCGGGTTCTCGGCCTACATGAGGGGGCTGGGCGACCCGGCTGCTGCTTACGCGACGCTCCTCGACATCGGAACGCGGGCAGCTTCGGGCTATGTGCTGGCGAACTGGGTCTCCACGATGGGAACCAACTCGGATGTGTTCACCATCTCGGTGACCTTCACGGTTGATGGTTCCCCCTTCGGCGAGGCTGATCAGTCCTACGCATTCGCCTTCGTGGCCTTCCGCGCCAACGGCAAGGAAGGCGACCCCAACACGGTCGACTGCACGGGCACCAGCTACGCGCTCAAACCCATCCTTGCCTGAAATCTGACACCTACATCCTTCCGGGGAGTCCTCCATGGGAACCGCATCCGCCCGCGTCAACATTGATATCCAGGCCCTGGATATCCTCTCCGCTGGCCTCGTGGCGGGGGTCATCCCCGCGAAGTTCCTTCAGAACTTCGATCTGAACACCGGAACCAGCGATGGACAGATCGACCTCGCCTTCGGGAAGACCGAGTCTTCGATCGCAGCGTCCACGATCACCACGTACGATCTGGCAGGCTCCCTGGTCGGACTCAACCAGGCTGCTGCGGTGTTTGTCGAGATCGTCTTGATCGCGATCCGCAACAAGAGGACCACGGCCCTCGCCTACCTGGACATCGGGCCTCACGCTACCAACGGCTTCGGAAGGCTCGCCGCCTCCCGTGGCTTCTGGCCCGCCGACCTTGCCGCCGACGCGGACCAGGGCTCGATCGTGGCGCCCGACTCATGGCTTGTCCTCTACAACAAGGATGGAGTTCCTGTTACGGCGGGCACGGGGGACATCCTCCGGGTCACGACCTCCGCTGTCGCGGGCGCGACGAACTCTTGGGATCTGCTTGCGCTTGGACGCTCGGTCTGATCTGCTGAACAACTCAACTTCCAAGGAGTTCACCATGACGGTGTCTACCTGTCAAGCTGATAGCCAAGAAAATCGCCCTCTCTCGGGCTGGGCCGACTTCCCCCCGAAGGCGCGAGCTGAGCTGGCTTCGATCGAGGCCGAACTCGACGAGATCTGGCCCGGCTGGCGCAAGAAGCTGCGCTTCGACAAGGTCGATTACGGCTTGAAGTTCAAGATCAAGGGGCTCTTGAAGAAGCACCAGCTTCTCTCGCGTCGGGAATGTGGAGTCCCCGCCCCCCGCTACTGGGACGTTCTCGTGGTGCGTGACGGCAAGGACAAGAGCAGGTGCTACGCGCACCCCATCCTGCCTAAGGATGAGGGTCAGGAGGAAGCTCGCTTCTCCGAGCGCAAGCCCCCAGAACCTGCGGCGCCCCCTCACGAGGAGCCTCGTTTCTGCGAGGGGCTACCCGCCCTCGCCTTCCGCCTTCGGGTTCCTCTGGAGGTCTTGGAGGCCCTCGAACGCGGGGCCCCGGACGACCTCTGCTACGACGACGGGCTTGCCGTAGAAGAGTGGCTTGAGGCTCAGATCAATTCGCTCAGGTCCCTGACGTCCCCCGTCATTCGGACACTCAAGGTGTCCGAATGAAGCCCCTCAAGACCGCGCGCACCGTTCCTGCGTCCCGCCAGTACTGGATGACCGTGCTCTCTGGCAAGGGGGAGCATCACTTCAAGCATCCCTACTATGGCATCGGGGCGTCCGTCTTGGCGCTCTCGGCAAAATACTACGTCGACCCCGAGGTGGACGCCCGCTCCCTCGACCAGAAAGCGGTCTCCCTCCTCCCCTTCGTCGGGGCCGTCCTCGGCGTGACCTGGTGGCACCGGGGACTCGAGCTGGAGACCGTCTACCCCATGACCTCGGCCTCCCCCGAGACTCTCGAGGCCTACGGGGTCAAGGTCGCCCAGGAACTTCAGGATTCCGACTACGATTTGCTCGAGCTTCTGGACCTCTTTGGGCAGGTCATGCCCGAGTTCTCCAAGCACCAGTCGCTCGTGGAGATGGCATCTGCCCGGGCGGCTTTTACGCAACCCCCCAAGGCGGGCTTGATTTCCAGTTCCTCGAACTGAAAATCCAGCGCCTTGGCGGGGACGTCTCCCCCTATGACCTTTCGGATGAAGACCAGGTGGACCTCCTCGCATACATCCTGCACCGTCGCTCCCCGGAGGGCTTCCTGGACTCCCTCTCAGCAGCTTCAGCAAGGGACCTCGTGCTCGCGCGCAAGCTGATCGTGTCCGGGAGGAAGTCCTCGACTTCGTCGAGCGTCGAGGAGGTTGATCCCTTCTCTGCGATGCTCACCGAAGGGGACACCTGAGATGAACGTGACAGCGACCACCACCAAGACCGTCGACTTCACCTCGGTGAATATCCCCACGCTCATGCGCCCCATCGTGGCGCGCTGGGCAGCCCTTTGCCTGTCTGAGGTGAAGGCCACATGGCCCGTGGACACGGGGCTGTCGAAGGCCAGCTGGCAGGTTTCAAGCCATGTCGAGGGCACCCTTGCGTCGATCACCCTGGTGAACACAACCTCATATGCCGCCTATGTCGAAGGCAAGAAGGGATTCAACGGTCAGGAGTTGGCCGCCGCGATCGTGGCCAAGAACGTGCCCTTGATGAACCTGGAGATCGAGCGCGCGATTGCCACAGCGATGAACAACGCCACCCGAAGTGGTGGGAGCGTGAACCGTGGCTGAAGTACGCACCGAATTCACAGGGAGTTCCTCTTCCCTCGAAGCTGCCGCCACGCGCGCGCAAGCGAGCATCAACGGGGTCACCGCATCCTCGACCGCTGGCGCCCTGTCGGTCAACAAGCTGGGAAAGGCGATGGGCCCTCTTGGAGGAATTCTCGCCAAAATCTCCCCCGAAGCGGGAG
>ERZ1292629.1903-Hain-H43-01um-R1-1903-length-19037-cov-9_pt1 | contig 19037 bp, 22 predicted proteins | sample MGYA00564399_ERZ1292629 | MGnify/ENA primary metagenome ERZ1292629 (study PRJEB36523, sample SAMEA6512636) | groundwater metagenome | collected 2019-01-08 | study: AquaDiva: Metagenomics assemblies of 32 groundwater samples | reverse complement strand
CCCCATTTTTTCATCAGTAAAAGAAGTTTTGCTTCTATTTCTGCCGGCAATCGCCATGTTTCATGCTTTACATTCTTAAAGTCATACTGACGCCAGTCAATCTTTGTTTGCTCGATGTTCTGAGAGTGAATCGCGCAAGTAAAAATAGTTTTATCAACTATCGTGATTCTCAACTCTAATTTCTTCTCAATATATTCTTGAATCAATACCGGCGCCAATCGTATCTCATCAGAACGCTTTTTAATTTCTTCTTCGGTGATTTTTTGAGTGAAGACGAAAAGAGGAACATTACTTCCATCTTTAACAAACCAACCGCCTTTTAAAAGCTTTACCGCAACCATTCCTTTGTGATTCCGGCAAAATTGCAAAAGTTTGTCCGGATTATTTGTGATAAGAGTATTTGGAATACACAACCCAACGGAAGATGCATCTTTCAACTGATAAAGCTTATTGTGTTCGAGAAGACGTTGGCTAATGAGTGGGTGATTCATCCAGAAAACATCAAGTGTTGTATAGAGCGACCACAATGCAGTGTTTGCTTCGTTTTTTATAAACTGCGCGCAACCGTCAGTCAATCTTTCATCATTTATCCACGCCGAGGCTGGCCTCCGGTACCAAACGCTTTTTATTCTTCCTAAATCGAGTAGAAGGACACCATTTTTGTCAGACAATGTTCCGCTCACTTTCCCATCATAAAGTCCAAGCCCAAGAATAGTTTCCAAGGGAAATGTTTCGGTGTTAAAACGATAGAATGGCGCTTCTATTACTTTAAGCTGTTCAATGACCGGCTCTATGCTTTCATCGTCTTTATTCGTTAGGATTAAAATCTGATCCTTCATTGACTACCTCCTTTGTTTTTATTATTATGTCCTAAAATAGAGAATATCCTAAATTTATGAAAATGTCAAATCAAATAAAAAGATATCTTTATAAAATTAGCGGTCACGCCATTGCGAATAAAAAATATCGTTGGGGCATAAATATATTAGAGAAATACGCAAAACGTTATTCACTTAATGAAAATGAAAAATATAGACTGGGTTTGCTGTACGACCATCTGGCAATGAAAATAAAAATTTCAATTAAAAATGAAAAACGAAAAAATAATCTAGTTAATAAATATTTAACAAAAGCGAAAGTTCTTTATGAAGAAATACTCAAAAAAAATCCGAAATATCTTTTAGCGCTCTATGGCATTGGAAGAGTTTATAACATAAAAGGAGATTATAAGAAAGCTATTTATTATCAAATCAAAGCGTTCCGGCAAATGCTAAAGCTTCCTAAAAACCAAAGAGGCGCTTTAGCGATTGGCGTGATTTATCAAAAAATGGGAGATTATAAAAACGCTGAAAAATGGTATTTAAAAGAATATAGGGCCTGTAAAAAAGATGATTTTGGAACAACTTTAAACTTGTTTAATTTTTACAAAACAACAAAAAATTATAAAAAAGCGTTGTTTTATGGATTAAAAACAGAAAAATTATTAGAGACAGAATTTAAGAAAAAACAATATAAAGATTTAAAAATGAAAAATAGTGATTTTTTAAAATCTATAAGAAAAGAAATTAACGACGTAAAAGTGGCGGTAAAAAATGAGGGATTTGTTTAACAGCAAATCCCTCACAGTCTATTATGCGTCATCATCGACGTAATCTCCGGTTTCTCCGCCCGGACACTGCGTGGTCCCCATGTAAGTCCCACCACCCATCATTGCCGATACTTTAATGTCCGGCACCCTCGCAAACCCCATCATAAAAGGTATTTTTCCTTTCTGTGGAATTATTACCGGTTCGCTTCGCAGATTTTTTTTGATTATTTTTTGACCATCCATCTTTTTCACCTCCTTTCAAAATCTCGTGGTAAAAACGACCATAAACGGAATAACGCCATTCGTCCTGACTTTTTTTTCGGAAACCAAGTCATTCTGTTCCGTCACTAATTTTTCCGTGTACCGAACGGTATCAAATAACGACGAGCCCCAGGGTTCCGGTAAAGCCATTCCTATAAAATAGATAAGAGGAATAGTTACCGCGGCATACCCGAGTATCACGCTGTCGCTGGGGTGCTTGCCCAAAAGAGGATTCACCTCTGTCATCCCCGGTTGATTTTTGATATCCAAGGTCTGCTGATAATCTCTAAGCAGATAGGGCAGGACCATCATAAAACGCCCAACCTTGAACCGAGATTCCTCTGCCATTCCAGATTGTTTTTTAAATTCAGAAATGCCTACGCCGCCATTTTCGCGGTGATAATTCTGCTGCCGCGCCGCGAGCTCCCACTCATCAGTGATACCAAGTGTAAGCTCTTGCGCCTGAACCGGAAACGTCCAAGCAATAACTAAGAAAACCATCAATACCGTTAATATCTTCATTCCTTGTCTCCTTTCTAAAGTTAAGGTTTATTTCTTTTCTTATTGTTTCTATTAAAAATCTGTCTTTAGTATACCTTCCTCTTACAGAAAAGTCAAATTGATTTGACAATAGTTATTAGATATGCTTTATTATAGATAAATTTTGGGTCTTTAAAAACTTAGAACAAACTTTTAATCAGGAGGGAGGGATGAGATGAAAAAACTATTCTTGTTTATGATTCTGTCGCTTTTTTCTCTGGGAGGATGTCCGTCCTCTTGCGAGAAAGAAAAGGATTGGTCCTGGATTACAGGACCGAGCGGAGACGGGCATGTTCCTCTTGGCATGAGCATTCATGCCTGCGAAGACCCCGCTTATCTCAAAAATTCAGAGTGGGATATGCATGAATTGTTGAAATACTCCCAGATGATGGGAGTGACTGCGATCCGGACGTCGGTCTATATCGACAGACCGGGCAGTCTGGCTTGCGTGGCAGAGCTAAGCCAGCTGGCGCCACAATATGGAGTTACCGCAATGCTTGTCGTGGTAACGGCCCACGGGGGCCGTTCGGGACTCGGTAATTGGGAGGCGGAGGTGCAGAAAGTAGTTAGCGGCACCAACGCCACCCATATCGAACCGCTGAATGAAATAGATAACTTCTTCAAGGGGATCACCCCGATGGAATACGCAAAAAGTTATCTTCCGAAAGCCGCGGCTATTATCCGCGGTGGAGGAAAAAGAGTCGTTTCCACCGCTCCTACCGGAGGCCGCGGCGGGCTTGAGTGGTTCAAGGCCATGCTCGATGAGGGTATGATGAATCACGTGGATGTAATCAGCATTCACGCCTACGAAGTAAGTCCAAACCGGTTTGTTGAGGAATTGAAAAAGAGAAAAATCAACAAGCCAGTTTGGCTGACCGAGGTCGGAAGTCCTTCTCCTGCCCAGCATTTGCAAGTTTACAAGGCAATGTCAGTGGAGGGTGTAGAGAGAGTGTTTTGGTACGCTCTCTACGATGGAAATGGAAGCGGATTTTCCCTGCTCCGTTACGAAGGAGGGGGGAAATTCACGCCAAGTTCTCCCCTCTTTGATCACTTGGCGGGTAGGGATAGATAGGAAGATTTACCCCGTTGTTGCTATAGCAACAACGGGGTATTTATTTTAGGTATCCAAAATTCTTGAGCTGACGGTGGTTTGGACGTTGGTGGAGATGTTTAATTTTTCAAGACCCGCTCCCCTGATATTGACCGATAAACTGATGGTAATCCGCGGCGGAAAGCCGTCGCCGTCCTCGGCGCCGAAAAGAGCAATGTTAAAATTGGAAATCTTTACGCTGTCAGCCGTAATTTTTTTGTAAGTCCGCTGAAGAGTGGCGCTCTCAACGCCCCGCTCAATCGTTCCGTCGTTCAAGCGATACCAGATGACCAAATTCTGGGCGTTTACGAACTGCAGTTCGCTGTCGGATAATTTGGTAAAGTGATAACCTACTCTGATTTCTCTCGCCATCTGTTCCAAAGCGAAACTAACATTGTCATTGGCTTCCATTAAAGCGACAATCGCCCTTTGAGTCCGCAAAGCCCTGATAAAACCGCCGACCGCGATGGAAAGCAGAATGATGAAAAGCATCATCGCGACAAGAAGCTCGATGAGGGTAAAACCCGTATTAGTTTTGAGTTTCATTTGTTATCTCCAGTTAAAGAAATGGTCTTCGGTGTTGACTTCAAATTTGCCGCCGCCGCGGGTGGTCCAGTTGACTATGGAATTGACTTTAATTTCGTCCTGGCTGAGAAGTTCTATCTTTATCGTTCTGACGAAACTTGTTGGCCTGCCGAATCCATAACTGTAGCGGCCGGTTCCTTCCTCAAAAACAAGGGGTTGTCTCAAAGTGGATTCCAGCTGCACGCTGTCATAGCTTACCTGAAATTCGCCGTTGGCAAGGCCGAGATTCCAGGGCTGTTTCTGAACGGTGTTGGCGTCAACGATGTTTTTAACCACTTCAATTCCTTCGGCTGCCAGATAATTGGCGGTGAACTGGTCGCTGACCACCCGGTTCAAGCTTAAAGAACGCGAAAGTAAACCCAAAAGACCGAGTAACCCGACTACGATAATGCTGATAGCAATCATTGATTCAATTAAAAGTTGTCCGTTATTACAATTGCTAGATTGAAAAATTGAAAAATTGAAAAATTTTTTAAAATTCATAATAATCTTTTAATCTTTTAATTAGCAATCTTTCAATTATTTGTGTCATTGCGTGCTGATTTGACCGAAGTTGTTGATTTTTATGTTGACCTTTCCCTTGTCGTCGGTGGTTTTAATGACAATGGTCGCCTGGTCTTGTTCGGGCGTAAGAACCACGGTTGGATTGGGCGGAATGAAAATTACGTCGGATAAAGGCAACGATTCAAAAACAACCGCCCGGTCAAGAATGAACGACTCAACTTTTTCCGCGTCGCCCGAATAGCGGCGGTCCGCTTGAGCGCAATCTTCGGCGTCGTCATGGAATAAAATAACGCTCTGCGGCTCTTCAAAATGAACGCCGTAGCCGCAGGGAACGGGCCCTGTTTTACCAAAGGTTTGAACGCTCAAGAATTTAGCCCGCGAAAGAATGTTGAGAATTTTCGTCTGCTCGCGGAACAGAACAATCTGCCGTTCGCCGGTGCGGCCGTAGAAAACCATCGTGGTAGTCAAAAGCAGACCAATAACGCTGATGACCACGAGCATTTCAATAACGGTAAAAGCGGATTTTTTATCCATTCTCTAATTTTAATACAAAATGTTGAAAAAATTAAAGTAGGCGGCGATTATTTGAAAGCCGAAAAAGAAGGTTAAGGCGCCGGAAACGACCAAAAACGGCCCGAAAGGAACAACGTCTTTCATTTTCTTTTTGCCTTTAATCAAAAGCGGCAAAACAAAAAGAGAACCAATAACAAAGGAAAGAGCGACCACCATCAGAACATCGGGCCAGCCGAAAATCAAGCCCAAGGCGCCAGCCAGTTTAAAATCGCCCCAGCCCATTGCCCTGCCCCGGGTGATTAAAATTATGGCGGCGAAAAAGGCGGATGACAGCAAAGCGGCGAAGAGGTGATTCAGCCAGATATTTCCCGGCGGATTGAAAAGAAGGGCGTAATGACCGAGGAATGACGATTGGAAGATTGGAAGATTGAAAGATTGAAAGATTATTAAGACTATTCCTAAAATTGCCAGCGAGAGATTTATTTGGTCGGGGACGAGATAGTGGCGCAAATCAATGACAGCGAGAATAAGAAATAAAAGGAAAATAAGGACCCAAATGACGATTGAAAGATTGAAAGATTGAAAGATTGAAAGATTGTTATAATTATGCCAATTGCTTAAATGCCAGGGAATGGCGACGAAAATCAGTCCGCTTAAAATTTCCACTATTGGGTATTGCCAAGAAATCCAGCTGCCACAATGTCGGCATCTCCCCTTTTGAATTAAAAAACTAAAAATTGGCACCAGTTCGTACCAATTTAGTTTTTGGCGGCAATGAGGGCAATGCGATCTGCCTTTAATAACTTCGAGTGATAATAATTTCCCGCCAGGATTATAACGCAGAGAAATTACATTTAAAAAACTGCCGACCGCCAAGCCGATACAAAAAAGAATCAGATACATCAGAATTGTATGCAGTAAACAGGGTCGTTGCAGTCAACTCCGTAGACATTGCCGTCTATATCCTCAGCCAGTCCGGTGTGTTCGGACTCCAATTTCCCTCCCACTACATAACCGTGCATGTCGGAAGAAACTCCGTAATAATAGGTCCTTTCCCTGGGAAGCGGGTCGCGAGGAACTTGCACCACGCCGATTTCCGCGGTAGTCAAAGTTTGAGATAATTCTCCCCAGCTGGCGGCTACGGGATACTGCTGATTCTTGGTGTAATAAATCTCCAGAGCGCTTTGGACCTCGCGCAAATCGGCAATCCGGCGAGCGTCGCGGCCCCGAGCCCTAAACCCTCCCAAGCCGACCAAAATAACCGAAGACAGCAAACCGATAATGGCGACCACAATAAGAACTTCTACTAACGTGAAACCTTTCTTCATATTATTAGAACACTTGCGCTAAATTATATATCGGAATCAAAATGGACGCAAACAGCAACCCCACCAGGACGCCGATGACTATTATCAAAGTCGGCTGAATCAATTCCATTAAATTGTCTAAAACCGTGTTCGTTTCCCGCGTAAAAAATACCGAAATTCTTGAAAGAATTTCATCCAACCGACCGGTGCTTTCCCCCACCGCGACCATTTGACCTACCAGTGGAGGAAAATATTCCTCATGTTTGCTCAAGAGAGCGGAAAATAATTCTCCGCCGCGGACTCCTTCGGCGACTTCATGAACAATGTCGCGATAGACCACGTTGCCGATGGCGGCGCCGGCGATTTCTATCGCCTGAGTGATGGGGATTCCCCCTTTTATCAAAACGCTGGTTGATTCCGTGAAGCGGGCCACGAAAATTTTTCTGAACAATCCTCCCAAGACCGGCAGTTTCATTATTAATTCGTCCATCACCGCTTTTCCTTCCGGCGAACGAAAATAATCAATCAAAAGGAAAACTGTAGCCAGAATCGCCAAAAGAACCGCCCACCACCATTTCAAAATGAATGAGCCGGTGCTTAAAAGAATGGTGGTAAGCAAAGGCAAGCTTACCTGCGATTCCCGGAAAATCGGTTCAATCTGCGGGAAAACCGCGGTTATCATCAAGCCGGCGACGACTATAAACAGGGCTATCACCACCACCGGATAGATAAGGGCGTTCTGGACCCGCGAACGCCACATCACTTCTTTTTCCAAATAATCGGCCAGGAAAAGCATCGCCTCTTCCAAGCGGCCGGTGATTTCCGCCGAACGAATCATACTGACGTAAAAATCCGAAAAAATAATTCCCTGACGCTCCAGCGCCTGAGACAAAGACAAACCGCTGTCAACGTCATTGGCAATTTCATATATCGCCTCTTTTAGTGACGGTTTTCTTGTCTGCTTGTAAAGAATGCGGAGAGCGTTGCCTAACGCCACTTTTGATTCCATCAGGGTGGCGAACTGACGCGTGAAAACCATCAAATCAGTGTTTTTTATCTTGCTGAAAACGCGGCTGAAACCTTCAAACCACGAAACTTTTTCGGCGCTTTCTGCGCTTAAAACGAACAACTGATGGCCGGTCAGGATATTCACGGCCGCCTCGCGGGTCGGCGCTTCCACAAACCCGACCTGCATCTCCCCTTCTTTGGTTCTGGCGTTATATTTAAATTTTGCCATATTAACTTCTTTCCAATATCAATCTCAACTCCGCGGGATTGAGCGAATAAAGTTCGGCTTTCTCCAAAGATATTTCGCCCATTTTCACCAGTTCCGCCAATGAGCGATTCAGATTTATCATTCCCTCCTGAGCGCTGGTTTCAATGACCAAGTCAATCTGGTACGCTTTCTTCTCGCGAATCAGATTGCGAATCGCGGCGTTGGTAATCATCATTTCGCAAGCCGGCACCCTGCCTCCTTTAACCCGGGGAATCAAACGTTCGGAAACTATACCCACCAAAGTGGCGGCCAACTGCGAAGAAATCTGCCCTTGTTGTTCAGCCGGAAAACTGTCAATGATGCGGTCAATGGTTTGCGAAGCGGAATTGGTGTGCAAAGTGGAAAAAACCAAGTGGCCGGTTTCCGCCGCGGTCAAAGCGGTGGCGATTGATTCCGGGTCCCGCATCTCGCCTACCATCATTACGTCCGGGTCCTGCCGCAAAATCGACTTTAACGCTTTATGAAAATCCGATGTGTCAATCCTGACTTCCCGTTGGGAGACAATGCATTTGTCCTGGGTAAAAATATATTCAATCGGGTCTTCAACGGTAATAATGTGCTCGTTGCGGTTGTGATTGATTTCGTCAAGCATGGCCGCCAACGTCGTTGATTTGCCGTGGCCCGCCGGTCCCACCACCAAAACAAAACCCTGAGAAAGTCGGGTAAAATCGTGAAGTTGGGGCGGGAGATTCAATTCCTCCACGGTTTTAATCTGGGAAGGAATCAGCCGCAAGGCCGCTGCCGCATAACCGCGCTGATAATAAACATTGACTCTGAATCTCGCCTTGTCTTCAAAACTGTAAGCGAAATCAAGTTCCTTTTCTTTCAAAAAAATTTCTTTTTGTTCCGGAGTCAAAAGCCCGAAAACCAAATTCTGAGTCAACTCCGGAGTTAAAACCGATTCCTGCTCCAAAGGAACCAAGTTGCCGTCGATTCTCAAAGTCGGATACCTCCCCACTCCCAAATGCAAATCCGAAGCGTTCTGCTGAGCCGCGGCTAAAAGTAATTCGTTAAGTTTGGATTTATAATCTGCCATAATTTTATTTTATCACGTTTCCGTTGTTTCCCTCAAGACGTCCTCCATTAGAATCAATCCTCCCAACGCTTTGATTATACCATCCTGCCGCATAGTCAGCATCCCCTGGCGCCGCGCTTCTTCCAAAATTTTGTGTTCGGTCGGACCGCTGTTGATGATTTCTTCCAGTTCCCGGGTCATCTCAAAAATTTCAAACAAAGCGATTCGGCCGCTGACGCCTTTGTTCTTGCAGGCCTTGCATCCCGGAGAATGATAAACCTCGTAAGGCGAACTTAAATCTTTGAGCTTTAATTTTAAGTCTTCAATCGTTTCCTTAGGCATTTTTTCCAATTCTTTTTTGATAATTTCCTGAATTTCATCGGACGCTTTCCGGGCCTGACGGCACTCCTGGCAGATTTTTGAAACCAGACGTTGAGCCACCATTAAATTCAAAGAAGTCGGAAGAAGGAAGGGCTGAACCTTCATATCAATCAAACGCGGAACCACTCCGACCGCGTTATTGGTGTGCAGAGTTGAAAGAACGATGTGGCCGGTTAACGCCGAGTGGACCGCCAAGCCGGCGGTTTCTTCGTCGCGAATCTCGCCGACCATAATGACATCCGGGTCCTGCCGCAGAATCTGCCGCAGACCCGAAGCGAAATCATAACCGATTTCCGGTCTCACCTGCGACTGATTCAAACCGTCAATAAAATACTCCACCGGGTCTTCCAAGCTGACGATATTGACGTCCTCTTGGTTAAGAATCTGCATAATCGCGTAGAGAGTCGTGGTTTTGCCCGAACCGGTCGGACCGGTAATAAGAACCATTCCGTAGGGCTTGTCTATTCCTTCGTTGACCACTTTGAGATTTCTGCCAATCAATCCCAAATCCTCCAAACCTTTAAGTCCGACCGTTGGGTCAAGAACCCGGATGGCCGCTTTTTCTCCGACCGGCGTCGGAAAAGTTGACACCCGAAAATCAATGTCTCTTCCCAAAAGCACGGTTCGGAAACGACCGTCCTGAGGAACCCGCATTTCGTCAATCTTTAAATTAGAAAGCACTTTGACGCGCGAAATTATCGGCTGATGCAGTTCAATGGGCAAAGAAGAGGCCTCCTGAAGTTCGCCATCAAGGCGAAATCTGATGCGCAGCCGATTGCGCTGGGGCTCAATGTGAACGTCAGAGGCCTTTTGCCAAACCGCTTCTTTTAAGGTTGAAGCGACAATTCTGATAATTGGCGCTTCTTCGGAAACCGCCGCGCCTTCTTCAAGCCGTATAATCTGCCGGGCCGTTACCCCTTTTCTTGCGTCAAGATTCAGGGATTTCATTGCCGCTTCCACTTCGCTTTGATAAGGAGAATATCTCCTTAATACCTCTTCCCAGAGAGAAGGAACGATAAGATAGATGCCGATACTGGCCCGCAATTGTTTGGCGATGAATTTTAACGCGTCCTGGGCTTTCAAATCATCGGGGTTGACCATTCCGACCGTCAGAAGATTGTCCGAGCGCTCCAGCGGCACGGTTTTGTAATTCCGGGCGGTTTCTTCGGGAATCAATTTCAGCAAATCGTCTTTGATTTCTTCGGCTTTGACTTTTTTAAAGGGGACTTTAAGCAGACGGCTTTTGAGGTTCGCCACTGTTTCTTCGGGAATCAGCCGCTGTTCGTAAATCAAATCTTCGGCGTTGCGCCGGGTAACCTCGGCTTCCTGAAGAAGTTTTTTTGAACCTTCCTCGGCAAGAAGTCCCTCCTTGATTAATTCCTGGAGTAAAATTTTGTTTTCCATTTAATATTATCAAACTTAAGGCAGTAAGAAAGGCAAGGGGTTGGTCGCGGATTCGGCTTCCAGGGGATTGACGTATTGTCGCAAATTTCTGAAAATCGGGTTTTCAAAAACTTCCTGAGGATTGAGTTCTATCTTGGCTATTTCGCCGGCGGATTTCAGCCGCGACGGCACGATGGTTTCAATTCCCGGAATCGCCGCGAAAAAGAGGTAATAAATAATACCCGCGATTATCCCGATAATCGCCGCCGCCCCGAGCAGCGCCACAAAATTTATTCTCTTTTTTTCTCTTTCAATGGCAATGGCCATGTCTTTATTTTGTTTGATAATACGTGTCTATTGAGAGCACGTAAGCCAGAAAGAGGGCGCCGGATTTCTCTTTCTGGACCTCTATTTTCAAACTGGTTGTGTCCAAAAGCGTAATGTTGGTCTCAAGATTTTTCAGAAATGACTTAAAACCCTGATATGTTCCGGTTAGCCGCACGTTCATTCTTAAAGTCCCCATCCCTCTAACCAAAGGAGCGGTTGCCGGCTTTATCGCCAGTTGCTGAAGCCCCATTGATTGAATGGCCAGATCGTTGGCCGCGGCGATTCCCACAACCTGATTAACCGCCTGCGGAACGTTTTGGCCTATCGGCAGAGCCAAAGAAACTTGCTGTTGGACGTCCGTTGTTTCCTGATACTGGGTAAGAAGACTTTGAAGTTGTTTAACCGCTTTGCCGTAATTTTCCAGAATATCGGCGCGCGAAGCCAGTTTTCCCCGCAGTTCGTCAATTTCTTCCAGAGCCGGCTTAATCATTGAAGCGTAGACAAATATGGAGCCGATTAAAAACAGCAACGCTGTAAAAATGCCGAATAATCTTTTGGTTGAAGATTTCATATTGATTGGGCGACTGCCTTAAAAAATTGGGGAGTTAAAAATATCCTCAGAGTGAATTTAACTCCTTTCATTTCTTTGCTCAATTCCTCGTACTGGGAAGTTTCCAGGAAAATTCTCTCCACTTCCGGAAGTTTAGCCAGGAGTTCCATCTCTTTTGTCAGAAATTCGTAATCCGGAGACAATCCTTCAATTTTCACCTCTTTTTCCTTAATGCCCAAGGTCAGGCCGGTGTAATGAATTTCCGGATAAGTGTTTTTTTCCAGCAACTCAAGAAAATTGGAAGTTATTATATGGGAGTTGATAAGGTCTTTGAGATTAACGAGTTGGGAGTAAAAATTAATCAGACTGTTCTGCTGCTCTTCGTTGATTGATTGCGTCAGAGCGGCGATTTTTTGGTCCAAGCTTTTTATCCGAGAATTCAGAAATGGTTTGTAGCCGAATTCCAGGCCGGCATAGACAGCTAAGAGAGCGATAAAAATAATGAATGAAAAAGAGAAAATCCGCCAAGGTAATCTGATTGGCAAATGTTCGGCTTTTTTAAGTTGTTCTTCTAAAATTGATTTAGGAGGCTGCATCGCATTCAATCTATATTTCTTTCACCGCTAATCCTATTGCCACTGAAAGCGTCGGCCCCAGTTCTTTGATTGCCGGTTCAATGGCCGGAGAATAATTCAGGCGGCCGAATGGATTGGCGACGTTTACCGGCAGGCCGACGCTCTTCTCAAAATACTGGGCGATTCCCGAAAAATTGGCGCCGCCGCCGGCTAAGATTATTTTCTCCGTTTTTCGGCTATAATTTTTCTCGTAGATGTTTCTTGCCCGGTTTATCTCTCCTATTATAGCATCCAAGAAGGGATAAGACAATGTGGATAACTCATGCTCCCCCACTCCTCCCAAAAGCCCTTTTTGTTTTTTTATTTCTTCAGCTCGCCGGATATTAATATTCAAGCCATTGGCAAGGGCGCGGGTCAAAGAGTTGCCGGCAAAATCGGTATGAGCATTGTATTTTAAAAAACCGCCGTCAATTAGCGCGATATTAGTGTAAAGAGCGCCGATGTCCGCGATTAAAGTCGTTTCCGGAAGGTCGCCCACCAACGCTCTGATTAAGCTTAAACTTTCTATTTCTAAAAATCTCAAATTAAGGCCGGCCAACTTGAAAACGTTCCGGTATCTCTGAATGTGCTCTTTGGGAATAATAATTAAAAGAATCTGCTGTTTTCTCGTTTTTTGCGTTTCGTCTTCGCGTTCGCCGATTTTAATCCATTCAATTTCCACTTCCTCTTTCGGTAAAGGAACGTACTGCTGAATCTGATAAGTCATCGCTTTGGCGGTGTCCGCTTCCGACATTATTGGCGTTTCCATCAAAGTGACGAAACTTGAAAACGTCGGAGTGGAAGCCACCGCTTCTTTCGTGCCAACGCCCATTTTCTTAACTAAGGTTTTGAGAAAAGCGGCGGTTTCTTTTTCCGCCATTTTGAGCGAACTGGTCTGAATGGCGCTGTTCAGCCGTTCTAAATGACCGTAGCTTTCCAAAATGCCGTAATTGACCAGTTTCGGCCATTGCCCTTCGGTTTTGGCGATTTCCGCTATTTTGATGGAAGCGGTTCCGATGTCAACGCCAAGATAAGAAGGCGCAACGAAGGATTTGAAAGATTTCAAAAAATCAAACGCCATAGTATGGTAATATTATATAATGGTTGTCTTATTAAATAAAGCGAAAAATGTTTTACTGGACGTTTTATTTCCCCCTTTATGTCTCAATTGCCGGGAAAATCTTGACGACAGAAATAATCTCATCTGCCAAAATTGTCTGGGCCTGATTCAATTTAATAATACCTTATTTTGTCCGGTTTGCCGAGCGCGATTGGCGGAAAACAAAAAAATCTGTCATTTTGACAGCCAGTATTTGCTGGCGGCCGCAGGCAATTACGACGACACGGTTCTGCAAAATCTGATTCATTATTTCAAATACCGAAGCTTTCAAAATTTAGCCCCGATTTTAGGCGAAATCCTCGTAAAATATTTAAATCTCTTAAATCTTAAATCTCTAAATCCTAAATCTTTTATTATTATTCCCGTTCCTTTGCATTCCAAACGCCAACGCGAACGCGGTTTTAATCAAGCAAAATTATTGGCGGAAATAATAGCGAAAAAATTAAATTTGGAAACGAGCGAGGCGCTGGAAAGGATAAAACCCACAAAACCTCAAGTAAAATTGAAAGACACCGAAGAGCGGCGGAAGAATGTTGCGGATTGTTTTACGATAAAAAACCCCGAACTTATCAGGGATAAAAATATTATTTTAGTTGACGATGTTTTCACTTCCGGCGCGACTATGGATGAAGCGGTGAAAATAATAAAGAAAAACGGCGCCAAAAGGATTATTACCTTAGTACTCGCCAAGGCCTAATTCAATCCTTATCAATCTTTTCCAATATTTTTGAAATCATTTCTTCTTGTTTTTCCAAATTGGCTAATATCGCTTCCGCTTCCCTTTCGGTTTTCAAATTCACTTCAAAATCGTGTTCCGCTCGCAACTCATCACGCCTTTTCTCCAAATTTTGGCTAACCATAATGAGCGGCAGGAAAAAAAGCTGAATCATATTGGAAATAAAAAGCCAGAGCACAAACGCCGGAAAAGGGTCAAAACGAAGTCCTGCGGGAGCGAAAGTGTTCCAGAGAAGCCAAATAAAAGTCCAAGCCAAAATGATAAAGAAGAACCCCATCGTGCCGATGCGGTCGGCAATCCAAACAGCAAATTTTTCCAGCCGCGTCAAACTCTCTTTATGATTGACATTGATATTTCGAACCGGCTTGCGCTGTTTTTTAAGCTCGTCTAAAATAGTCATCTTTTTAATAATCTTACCACACTCTTCCTGAACTCTTCAACTATAATAATTGAACAAGCAACGACGACCGCTATCAGCCAATCGCCTAATTCTAAGGGAACGGTGTGAAGAATTTTTTGAAGCCAGGGATGATAGACCGCCAATAACTGGAGTGAAATTACGATGAAAGTTGCGCCGAAAAGCCATTTATTGGAAAAGGGATTTATCCGGAAGATTGATTTATTTTCCGAACGGCAGTTCCAAGCGTTAAACCACTGAAAAATCGCCAAGGTCGTCAAAGACATCGTCAAAGCTTTGGCCGGGTCAAGAGTCAGATAATTCTGGAAAACAAAAAAAGCGCCGATGCTCATCGGCAAAGCCATTACGAACATTCGCTGAACCATAAGCGAATCAACTAAATATCTGCCTGATTTTCTCCATTTTTCTTTTAATAATCCTCTTTCTTTCGGCTCCATTGCCAAAGCAACGTCCAAAAAACCGTCGGTCACGAAATTCAGCCAGATAATCTGACCAGCCAAAAGCGGCAAAGGATAACCTGAAAATAAAGCAATACTGATAGTCAAAATCTCGCCTAAGCTTGTAGAAAAAAGATAGAGGACGACTTTTTTAATTGTTTTGTAAATGCTCCGGCCTTCTTCAATCGCGGAAATAATGGTGGAAAAATTGTCGTCCAAAAGAACGATGTCCGACGCCTCTTTAGCCACCTCAGTGCCGATTTTACCCATCGCCATTCCCAAATCAGCCGCCACTAAAGACGGGGCGTCATTGACGCCGTCGCCGGTCATCGCGATAACTTCCCCTCTTTTCCGAAAGGCCTGGACGATTTTTAATTTGTGGTCGGGTAGAACCCGAGCGAAAACCGCTACTTTAGATAACTTCTCGGCTAATTCGTCTTCGGACATACTTTCAAGTTCTTCGCCGGAAATTGTTTCGTCGCCCTCGGAAAAAATGCCGGCTTCTCTGGCAATCGCCTGGGCGGTTAATTTGTTGTCGCCGGTAATCACTATCACCTTGAGACCGGCTTCCTGGGCTTGTTTTATCGCCTCCTTAGCTTCTGCTCTTAAAACGTCTTTCATTCCGTAGAAACCGCCGAAAATAAGTTTTGGCATCGCCTCGGTTGAAATTTTCTCGGAAATTCTTCCGGTCTTAAAAGCAAAAGCGAGCACTCTTAAACCCTCTCGGGACATTTTATGAAAAACCGAATCCAGGTCTTCCTTATTCTTTTTTGACAATCCGCAAAGGAGAAGAATCGATTCCGGAGCGCCGATAACGGTTAAAAATTTATTATTGTCTTCCTTTCGAACTGTCAGCCGATACTTGTTTTCGTAATCAAACGGAATTTCAAAAATCAGAGGGTGTTGCTTTCTGACGATTTCTTCCTGAAAACCGATTTTCTTGGCGAACACCGACAAAGCAGCTTCAGTCGGGTCGCCTGAAACTTTATACGTTTTGTCTTCTTCGGAATAAAAAACATGGGCGTTGGCGCAAAAACCGGCAATCTTGCCGGCTAAAATCAATTCCTCAAAATCCGGCGGAGAAACCAATTGTTTTTCAAGATAAATCTCTCCTTTTGGCTCATAACCGATTCCGCCGATTTTAAACATTTTCCCTTGAACCCAAACTTTTTCAATCATCAGTTCGTTTTTGGTGATTGTTCCTGTTTTATCAACCGCGATTATTTTTGCCTGTCCCAAAGCCTCAACCGCCTGAAGTTTTTTGACTAAAGCGTTTTGTTTTGCCATTCGCCAGACGCCGGTGGCTAAAACCAAAGTAATGACAATCGGCAAGCCCTCGGGAATAATTGAAACCGAAAGCGCGACGACCGTCTTAAACATTTCAATTAGGGATTTGCCGAGGAAAATTCCGCTGAAAAACAAAACCGCTCCGATAATGGAAACGGCAATAATAATCAACCGCGAAAGCTGACGTATGTCTTTTTTAAGAGGTATCTCGGTGTCAATTAAAGCAATCTCCTGACCGATTTTGCCGATGACGGTATTTACGCCCGTGGCCGTGACAATCGCCTGTCCGTTTCCCGCAACCGCGTAAGTGCCTTTGAAAATCATGTTTCGCTGTTTGGGAAACGGCAAGTTCTCACTGTTAATCGTTTCGCTCGTTTTATAAACCGGCACTGATTCGCCAGTTAAAGCCGCCTGATCAATTTTAAGATTATTAGAAATAATCACTCTCGCGTCAGCCGGAACTTTCTCGCCTTCCTGTAAAATCAAAATATCGCCCAGCACTAATTGCTGGTCGTTGATGATTATCTCTTTGCCTTCGCGTAAAACCGCGGCTCTGGTTTCAACGAATTTTTTAAGCGCCGAAAGAGTGTTCTGCGCCCTACCTTCTTGAATCGTTCCGACAATCGCGTTAAAAACAAGCACCGCCAAAATTATTAAAGCGTCGGTTGTTTCTTTTAAATAAAAAACAATCAGGCTGGCGGCCATTAAAATGTAAATCAAAGGGCTTTGAAATTGACGGATAAAAACAATAAAAAGATTATCCGGTTTTGTTTCCGGCAATTTATTCGGCCCGTAAATCTCCAGTCGTTTTTTTACCTCTTCTTCGCTCAATCCCCGTTCGCCTGATTTCAATTCCTCAAAAACTTCGGGAATGTTTTTGGAATAATAATCGCTCATTCAGATAATTATAATTCAAACTTGAGAATTTTAAAGGTTCCCTTGTCAAACGTATTAAGCGCTATGCTATAGCATAGCGGCGAGAACTTATTATTTTCAAAAAACCAGCGTCAGGACGCTGATTTTTGTTTTGGCGGAAGCGGGAGGATTCGAACCTCCGATACCATCTCTGGTATACCTGTTTTCAAGACAGGCCCTTTAAACCGCTCAGGCACGCTTCCCTACGCTTTTATTGTTTTTATCTTACAATAAATTCCTTTTCAGTAAAATTGTCCAGACCGCCGGTGAGATGGCGGATTTTATAGCCCCATTCGTTGAGCATTTCGCAGGCGGTTTCGCTGCGTTCCCCTCGCTGGCAATAGACGATTATTTCCGCGTCTTTTTTGATTCCCGCTTGTTCAAGTTTTTCAGGCGACAGCTCAATTAACGGAATAAGTGTTGCGTCTTTAAGATGCCCGTCTTTATATTTTTCTTCCTTTCTCACATCCAGAAAAACAATCTTGTCGCCTTTTTTTATTTTTTCAACAACCTCCTCGGAGGAAATTTCTATGTTTTGGGGAAGCATTTGGACCTAGGCAGAATCGAACTGCCGTCTCCTCATTGCAAATGAGGTATTCTGCCACTTAACTATAGGCCCTTTTTATTTTCCAAGCCGTCGTTCGGTTTTTTGATAGGTGGATATCGCTTTTTTAAATTCTTCCACGGAGAAATCCGGCCAGAGGGTTTCGGTGAAATATAATTGCGCGTTTGCCGCATCCCACATCATCGCGCCGTCCGACCAGTGCGGCTCGCCGCCAGTGCGAATCACCAAATCAACCGGCGGCAAATCTTTTGTCCAAAGATTGTTTTTGATTAATTTCCCGTCAATTCCCTGCCCTGAGCCGCGTCGAAGGGTTAATTCGGCGATTTTACTAATCGCGGCTGTCATCTCATCAATTCCGCTGTAAGCCAATAAAAAAGTGAGTTGATGATTTTTATAATTTTTCGTTTTATTTATAACTTCTTTTATCGCCCGCTTTACGTTCTCCGGAAATAATTCTCTCCAGCGGCCGACGGCGTTGACTTTCACTTTTTGCCTGTGGATTTCTTTGGTGTCTGCCAGTTTCTTAAAATACTTTTCAAAGAGCTTCAGTAAAAATTTGACTTCCGTTTTCGACCTCTTGGTAATATTATTGACCGAACAGCCCCAAAAAGTAAAATAAGGGATTTTTAAATCCAAAGCCACTTTCAGAATTCTTTCCGTTGTTTTCGCTCCTTCCCGATGACCAAAAAAAGACGGCAATCCCTTCTTTTTCGCCCATCTCCGATTACCGTCGGGAATAATAACAATGTGTTGAGGTAAATTCATCTCGGTTTTAATTTGTCCCTGTTTATTCAAAAATTATCTCAATCTTATCTTTATCTTTCATTAAATAATTCTCAAATTCAAAATTTTGCTTGCCATTTATAAGCATTTTAATTTGTCCTTCAAACCCGTTACATTTATCAAAAATACAATCTTTACTGAATTTTTTTCCCCAAACTTCAAAAAACTTTCCCAACAGAATATCATCTTTTTTAACTAAACCGGAAAATTCAAGATGAATCACACCTGTATTATCATGGGTGTGTATTGGTTTTTCCACAACGCCGAGTCCGATATTGTCAGGAATTTCTTGTTTTTGCCCTAAAATAGAAATTTTAATTTCCGGATGCCAATGAATCCCCGCTCTTGAAATAATTTCGCTTTCCGGCAATGGCGGTCTTATCTTAAAATACCAGCCAAGGCCGGCGATTCCGACTCCAATGATTAAAACAATCAACGCGGTTTTAAATATTCTTTTTATTGTTTTCTTTTGTTTTAAATTCTTTTGCTCTTCTTCGCGTCTGGCGCGATTTTCAAGCCATTTCTTTTTGCCGGAGCTAAGTTCGTCTTTGCCGGAAATTTCATCAATCATATTTTATTTTAACCAATAAATTCCCAAATATCTTCATCTGGTTTCTTCGGTCCTTTTTCAGCGCCGGCAAAACAAAGCGGACAAAAATTAAAGACCGCGCCTTTCTCAATATGCTGTGGCAGAAATTCAATAATCAGTCCGCAAACTCCACATTGATATCTGCCCGCTTGCGGGACTTTGTCTCCGACTTTATAAAGTTTTTCTTCCATTTTGGTGGACTTAATGCGAATCCAGTGGAACCGGGTTCTCAAGGAATTGTACGATTGGCACA
>ERZ1292629.1902-Hain-H43-01um-R1-1902-length-19043-cov-6_pt1 | contig 19043 bp, 22 predicted proteins | sample MGYA00564399_ERZ1292629 | MGnify/ENA primary metagenome ERZ1292629 (study PRJEB36523, sample SAMEA6512636) | groundwater metagenome | collected 2019-01-08 | study: AquaDiva: Metagenomics assemblies of 32 groundwater samples | reverse complement strand
AGGATTAATTATGGCTCATGGTTTGGATCATGGTTTATGCCTGCCTCCTTACATCGCCCCAATTCAAGTAGTAATTATTCCAGCCACACTTGATGAACGGGTGGTATCCGAATGTCAAAAACTAGCAGCAAGTCTCAAAGACGTCAGAGTAAAAGTAGACATGAGAGATGGTGAATCGTTTGGCGTAAAAATAAATAGATGGGAATTAAAAGGGGTTCCGGTGCGAGTGATGATTGGCAAAAAAGAAATAGGTGAAGGAATTGTGACCGTCTCAATGGTCAATCAAGCTCCGGGTACAAAGAATATATTCAAGACAGAAGGTTTTGTGGGTGGTATTCAAAATTTATTTAAGCTGATTCACGAAGATATGTTGGCCGAACAAGATAGTTTTTTGCAGGAAAATACCTTTTATTCAAATTCATATGCAGGATTTAAAGAAACAATGAAAACCACACGGGGATTTATTTATGCTTTTTGGTGCGAAGATGCTGTTTGTGAAACCAAGATCAAAGAAGAAACCAAATCCTCAATCCGATGTTTGCCACAAGGTGCTAAGGCAGAAAACGGCAAGTGCATTTACTGTGGCAAAGACGCCAAATATCAGTGGCTCTTTGCCCAAGCCTATTAGGTTAAACCAGATCAAAAAGGCGTGGCCTTTTGAGGCTAAAATCCCAGTTGTCTATCTTTGAAAAACTCTGGAAGATGGGGAAAAACTTGAGATGATGTGTTATACTGTACATATATGTACAAGATAGATAAGTTACTCAAGCTAAATCGAGATCTTTATCACACGGGAGACTTGGGAATTCTGTGGGAGATAACCAATAAAAATACGCTTTATACAACCATCAAGAGATATGTCCAAAAGGGAATTTTGATTCCTGTTCACAAGGGTCTATATTCCACCAAACCTCTAAATAAACTGGACCCCGTTAGTCTGGGATTGGCTATAGTTCATAATTATGCTTATGCTAGCTGTGAAATGGTTTTGGCTAAAGAAGGATTAATAAATCAGATTGTATTTCCCATAACTCTGGTTTCCAGTAAGTCACAAAAATTTAGTGTCGGTGGGTATGATTATGTTGTGCGTAAATTGGCTGATAAATATTTGTATAATCCAGAAGGAATAGGGACTCCCGAACGGGCAGTAGCTGACATGCTCTATTTTAGACCAAGCTATCAAATTGATGGTGAAAATATAATAGATTGGAATCAGGTTAAATTTATTCAGAAAGAAGTGGGATATATATGAGCGCCTTTCACAAAGCCCAATTGAGTAGATTGATGATGAAAATTGCAGATAATGCGTTCCTCGCACAAAATTTGTATTTCAAGGGCGGAACCTGTGCTGCTATGTCAGGTTTTTTGGACCGGCTATCCGTCGACTTGGATTTTGACATCAAAACGGACGCTGATAAAATAAAAATTCACCAGGAATTTTACGTTGTATTTAAGAAGCTTAAGTTCGAAGTTAAAAGTGAAAGTTCTAAGGTTTTACAATTTTTTTTACGATACCCAGCTCCTCCCGGTTCTCGAAACACTCTGGAGATCGACGCTCTAGGCGAGATTTATAAATCTAATGTTTATGAACCGCGGTATTTGGCTGAGATTGATAGGGTAGTGAATTGCCAAAGCTTGGAGACCATGTTTGCCAATAAGCTTGTTGCGGTCCAAGATCGATGGCTAAAACGCAAAAAGATAGTGGGTAGGGATATATATGATATTCACCATTTTTTTTATCGTGGTTATTCTTATTCACCAGATCTCATAAAAGAACGGACCGGCATGGAGCCACTAAAATATTTGGAGTGGTTAGGTGAATTTATTGATGGAAAACTGACGAATCAAATTATTGATGAAGATCTAAATATGTTGCTGACTCACGAGCAGTTTCAGAACACAAGAAAATCCCTCAAACAAGAAGTGTTGATGTTTCTGACAAGTAGAGTAAAGCTGCCATATTGACAAAAACTAGAATTTATTCCATAATTACTACCATATGGTTAGTATATCTGGAATAAAAGATCAAAAGACGCTAGAAAAGATGCCTTATCTCAATAAGTCTCAATTGCAACTTCTGGTCGGAAAAGAGGGTAAAAATCTAGATAAAAAACTGGAACAGCTGAAAAAAATGGGCTATCTCCGGCCGATAAAAAACAACTTGTATGTTACCGATGCTTTTTTTGGAAAAAATGATCGGGGATTTTATACAGAATATATGGCAAACAATTTACGCGCTCCGTCATATATTTCTCTCGAATATGTACTGGCCAGAGAGGGGCTTATCCCTGAGGCAGTATATGCCACGACTTCAATTACCAGTAAAACCTCCCGAGACTTTCAAAATTTTCTGGGAACTTTTATTTACAGAAATATCAAATCCAGTCTTTTTAGGGGATACAAGCAGGTCTTGTGGGAAGGAAGAATTATTAATATAGCCGGCAAAGCCAAAGCCCTGTTTGATTTTCTCTATTTAAAAAAAATGCTAAACTTAAAGACAGAAATTACCACCGACCTACGGATTAATTGGGATAATTTTGGTTCAGAGGATTTATTAGAATTTACAGACTATGTTTTGATTTCAAAATCCAAAAAAATGCTAAGAATATTAAATATAATAAAAAAATATGTTTCTCAATGACCTGAAAACTATCTATCAAGATAATAGAGACAAAGACCCGTTTTTTGTTCGAAATCTCCTAAAGGAATCAATTCAGTATTACGTCTTGCACTTCATAAGTCAATCAAAATGGTCTAAAAACTTAATTTTCAAGGGGGGAACGTGCCTGCGGATATTTTTTGACCTTCCTAGGCTGTCTGAAGATCTGGATTTTGATATTGACGATATAAACTTGTTTGATATTGACATCTTTACTCATGAGCTACAAAAATATTTTGTGTCAACAGTACAATTTGCTCATCTGGAAACCAAATTGGCGGGAAACAAGAGGACACTTTATTTAAAATTTCCGATACTAAGTGAACTTGGAATGACTACCAATCGGGCCGAAAGTAATACTATTTTTGTTCGCATTGATGTGGGTCAAGCTGATGGTTCGGCTTATACTACTGAAATATCTGTCAAATCATCTTCGCACTTTTCATTACTTATCAAACGCTACTCACTCCCTGATCTCATGGCCAGTAAGATTGCAGCTGTTCTCACCCGGGAAAGAATTGAAGGCAAGGTTAAGATTGAACGGACAAAAGGGCGGGATTATTATGATTTAATCTGGTATCTGGAAAAGAATATCCAACCCAATTGGAAATATCTGGCTCAAGTTACAGGTTTTTCCAAAAAAGAGATTTTGGAAAAGCTAAAATATAAAATAAATAACCTAGATTCACAAGTAATAGAAGATGATTTGGCTCCGTTTTTTCAAGACAATAGTTTTGTAAAAACGTTTAGCGGACATATCAAGGAAATTTATTTGGCAAAAATGTTAAAATAGAGGCACATGGATAAAATTACCCTTCCCCCCGGTACCAAAATCCCAAATCACATCGCCATGATTTTGGATGGAAATCGCAGATGGGCTCGGGCTCGGGGATTACAACCATGGGAGGGTCACAAAGCAGGATACGAATCTATCAAAAAACTAGCCAGATCCGCCAGAGATTTGGGCGTACATACTTTTACAGTTTGGGCTTGGTCTACCGAAAACTGGGAACGGCCGGAAATGGAGATAAACGAGATAATGAAACTTTTGAGATATGGCCTGGACGAAATGGAACCTGAATTACACAGAGACAGGGTCAGATTTATCCATCTGGGGTCTAAAGACAGATTGCCCAAAGATGCAGTGGAACGTATAAAAAAACTGGAAGAATCAACTGCCAATTACACCGACCATGTTTTTAATATAGCTTTAGATTATGGTGGTCATGCTGAAATAGTGAGAGCTATCAATAAAATATTAGATAATAATTTAAAAAAAATTGATGCAAAACAATTTGAATCATATTTAGACACTGCGAATCAACCATATCCATATGTGGATTTGTTTATTAGAACTTCTGGAGAACAGCGGACATCGGGATTATTGCCTTGGCAGATGGATTATGCGGAATACTATTTTGAACAAGAGCATTTACCCGATTTTACTCCAGAAAAATTAAAAGAGGCGGTACTGGATTATTCCAGAAGAAGAAGAAGATTCGGGGGTAATGATGCCGAAGAACATTTTAAATTTGACCCAAAAATCGTCGCTGGCCTGGAATTACAATGGCAACATGCCTTGAATTTAAAACAGGACGAAAAATTTAGAGATTTGGTTATTAGATATGTCCGCGAACATTATGGACTGTCCAAAACACTTGCCAAGACTGCAGGTATAGAATTAGCCAAGGCTCTGGTCTATGGCCGGCACGAAAATTGGGACAAAGCCAGACTATCTTTGGAAGGTTTGTATGAAATAGTCAGAAAAACTCTGGGCCTGGCTCTCGAGCCCAAAATTGTGGCCAATATAGAAATAGATTTATGGAAAAATGGGGTGACTGAGGAAAAACTCAAGAATTTGTTAGCTGAGAAATTTAGAGTCTCGTCTTTTCAGGCTGCCAAATCGGCCCATCTAGGCTGGCTGGCTAGTACCAGTGATGGCACAGATAAAAAAGGACTCCTGGAAAAATTTTATGAAGCGATTAAAGAACGCGTGGCTTGATAAATTCAAATGACAAATTCACAAACATCAAATGAAACTCAAAATTCAAATATCCCAAAGTTCGATTTGGAAGAAAGAACTGCGGTTTTTGGCGAAAACATAATTGATTTTTGCAAATCAGTCATTCTAACTGAAATTACCAAGCCAATTATCAATCAATTAATTCGAAGTGGATTAAGTATAGGTGCAAATTATATGGAAGCTAACGGAGCGGATTCGCAAAGAGACTTCAAAGCCAAGATTAGTATTTGTAAAAAAGAAGCCAAGGAAACAATGCATTGGTTGAGAATGATTTCTCATGCAGTTCCGGATAAAATCGACCGTGCCAGAGTGTTATGGCAAGAAGCCAAAGAGCTAAGCCTTATTTTTGGAGCAATAAATCGAAAATGAAGTTTTTTGTTATTTGAATTTCATTTGTGAATTTGTTATTTGTGGATTTGAATTTCGTTATATTTTAGGAGTCATACCCAAAAGCCAGAGGACGGCTTCTTTTTTGTAGCGTCTGTCACCTCTGGAGTTGATACGGATAGGAACCAGTTTACCCCGCTTGCCCCAACGCTTAATTGTCAATACAGAGACGCGCAAAATATTAGCCACTTCTTTGACTGTCAGTAAATCCGGGAGATCATCAAGTCTTAATGTTGCCATTTGATATGAAAGATATCATTTACATCAATAGGTGTCAATGGGGGAAATATGGTATATTATTAATAATGCCTTTTTTGTTTACACTACTTTTACTAGCTCAGACCTCTGGTTCGGGTGTTGCCGTGTCAATAGATCTACCGGCCGAAGGGATGATAGACGGGAGTATTATATGTGGAAGTACATTGTGCAGTATTCCCTATGATTCATCAGTCATGGGAGTATACACTGAAAATCCGGCCGTGCTTTTGGAAAATACTTCTTTGGTCGAAGGCAAGCCGGTAATCTCTTCAGGCAAAGTTTATGTCCGCTTTGAGGGCAGTATCAAAAAAGACGAGTATGTGACGACTTCAGACAAGCCGGGGGTTGGTCAAAAAGCGACCCACAATGGTTATGTCTTGGGTACAGCCCTAGAAGATTTTGCTGGCCCGTCGGGAAAAATTTTGGTGTCGCTTGGCATCCGGCCGGCGGTTTTGGCCACAGGGACGACGGATAATTTGTGGGAAGCCCTGCGTCAAGGTCTATCGAGTCTCTATCTCACCCCCTTATCCGCCCTGCGGTATGCCATGGCCATGATTATCACTCTGGCAGCCTTTGTCTTGGGCTTTATATATTTTGGCCGGGTGGCCAGATCGGGAGTAGAGGCGGTTGGCCGCAATCCCTTGGCTGGCCGGACAATAGAGTTTACAGTGGTAGTAAATATCATCCTGACGGGGTTGATTATGGCGTCGGGTTTACTTTTAGCTTATTTAATCTTAGTTTTATAATTGTTATAAAATCTATAAAGGTTATAATTATTATATGAATATTGAAACTGCCCTGATAATAGGCTTGATAATTGTAGTCGTCTGGCTGGCGTATGAATATCTCCGGGCTTACCGAAAACTTTTGCATAGACAAAAAGATACTGATCGTAGTGTTGAGACAGCTCATAAAAAAGCCACAAAGATTTTAGATGAGGCCCATGAACAAGCCCTAAAAATCTTAAAAGAAGCCAGAACCGGGGCAACGGCACACCGCGAAAAAATAAATACCAAGATGGACGCCGCCTTGAATGCCGTTGCCGACCGCGAAATAAAGGATTTCAAAAATGCTTTGGAAACTGAAACGATTAATATCGAAAAAGCCGTCGGCCAAAAAATTGCCACCCGTTATGACGAAGTCAAACAGGAAGTGGAAGATTACAAAGCCAAGCAAATAACCGGCGTTGATCAAAAGATTAATAAAGTTTTGATTGAGGTTGCCCAAAATCTTTTGGGTAAGACGATAAATGCCCGTGATCATCAGGAATTGGTGATCAAAGCGCTGGAGGAGGCCAAACAAAATGGACTATTTGACTAAAGATCAAATTGATGTTCTAAAGCAGGAGATTGATATACTTATAAGTAATAAATATCAATCTACAAAAACAGAACTTGTTCGTGACTCAACCTTACAGGAATTAGAAAAAAGAAAAGGGGATCTGGAAAACTGGAAATTGGAAATTGAAAATTTGCGGGAGTTACATTTAACGCTCGCTTATGAGCCAACAAGAACAAATATTTTGACATTTTCAAATTGGACCAAAAAAAATGTGGCCGAAGATGTGATTTTGGATATTAATGTTGATCAAAGAATCGTTGGGGGAGCCCAAATTGTCTGGAACGGAAAATACCAAGATTATTCGCTGACAGAAATTGTCTATGCTGACCTTCAAAGATTGCTTAGCTAAAACCTCTGAAATGGGTTTTGTGGAAGAACTGATGCTCTCGGTTGCCCGGGTGTCGGGAATACCGGGGGCGCATTTGCGCGAACAAGTCTTGTTTGAAAGTGGCCAAAGAGGCGAGATAATCTCATTGCGTCCTAATATTGCCGAAGTGATGGTCTTTTCCCGGGAGCCTCTCCGGGTGGGTACTAGGGTCGTGAGAGTGGGATATCCATTTTCAATTCTGGCCGGAGAAAAGCTGTTGGGGAGAATTATTGATTCTTTGGGGGAGCCACTGGAGGGAGAAAAAGATTGGACCGAGAGAGATATGCAATGGTTACCCGTGGATGTCCGCCCCGGGGAGATTGCCACCAGAAAAAGAATTTCCCGGGGTTTTGAGACGGGAGTAATGTTGGTGGATTTACTTATTCCCTTAGGCTACGGCCAGCGCGAATTGATTTTGGGCGACCGCAAAACCGGGAAATCTCAGCTATTGTGGCGGGCGGTCAAAACCCAAGTCAGGCAAGGCAATATTTGTATTTACGCGGCGGTCGGAAAAAAGAAAATGGAAATTTTACAGACTTGGAATTTCTTAAAAGACAGCGGAATTGCCAGTTCGACCGTGATGATAGCTTCCGGGGCCAATGATTCTGCGGGTGAGATATTTTTGACCCCATATACCGCGGTTACCTTGGCCGAATATTTCCGGGACAAGGGCCGCGATGTCCTCTTGGTCATTGATGATATGACCACCCATGCCAAATATTACCGGGAGCTGGCTTTGCTGTCCCGGAAATTTCCCGGCCGTGACTCGTATCCCGGGGACATTTTCCATATTCATTCCAAGCTTTTGGAAAGAGCGGGGAATTTCACCACCGGATCCATCACTTGTTTACCTTTGGCTGAGACCCAAATGGGGGATATCACGGGTTATATCCAGACCAACCTGATGTCCATGACCGATGGCCATATTTATTTTGATTCAGAATTATTTTTTGCCGGCAGAAGACCCGCGATTGATCCGTTTTTGTCGGTGACCCGGGTGGGCAGACAAACCCAAAGTCCATTGCAAAAAGATATCAGTAGCCGGTTATTGACCATGCTATCCGATTACGAAAAAACTACCCGGTTTGTCAAATTTGGGACAGAATTAGGGGAAAATTCCCGGGCAATTTTGGATATGGGTGAGAAAATCTGGCAGTTTTTTGACCAGCCAATCAATGAAATTGTGCCCCGGCCCTTGGCCATGGTCCTGTTTGCCTTGCTCATCTCCGGCAATTTTAATCCCAAAAATACGCAAAAAGCCATTGACAATTATGATGAAGCCAGAATCGCAAAACTACTCGAGGGTTGCGAAACCGTGGACCAGTTAATTGACAAAATTAATAATTTGAAATTTGAAATATGACTAGGAAACAAATTGTAGACCAAACTCGGGACCTGCAAGGATTAAAAGGATTGGTCGAGACTTATGAAGAAGTAGCGGCCTTGCGCATGCAGGCTATCCGGGAGGCGGTCCTCAAATCCCGGGAATTTCTGGACGGCCTGTCGTCTGTCTTTGCCGATGCCAAGAGTAACGGGACTACCATTTCTACTCTAAACCGCAATGGCCGGTCCGTGGCTGTCTTTGCCTCGGCCAATACCGGCCTGTATGGCGACATTATCAATAAAACCTATGATTTATTTATGGAATTTGTCCAAAAACGCCAAGCCGATGCGGTGGTCATCGGCAAATTAGGCGTGAAATTGGTTTCCCAGCGCAATCCGGAGCTTTTGTATAACTATTTTGATTTTTCAGACGCCGGCTTGGATCTTTCTAATTTGAGCATGATTATGCGCTATCTGCTGCAGTTTGAGCGGATTTATGTCTTTGCCGGCCAATACCGGAGTCTGGTTTCGCAAGAACCCACAGTCACCAGTATTTCCGGAGACGAAGCCACGGCAGGCTTACCGGCCCGGGAGAAAAATCTGTATTTGTTTGAGCCTAGTATTGCCGAGGTTTTGCGGATGTTTGAACAGGAAATTATGACCACGCTTTTTTCTCAAAGTATGCACGAAGGTCAGCTGGCCAAATTTGCGAGCCGCCTTTTTCATCTGGACCAATCTGCAGAAAACATTGATAATAGTCTGACGGGATTACGGGTGACGGCCCGCAAGCTGGCCCACAATTTAAATGCCAAAAAACAGTTAAATACCATATCCGGAATTTCCCTGTGGGGAAATTCCTGAATAATTTTTAATTTTTAATTTATAATTTTTAATCAATTTTTAAATCAAAATTTTTAAAATATAAAACCTAAAAATATGGTCAATTACGATTTAGAACAAAGAACCACGGATTTTTCCTTGAAGTTAATAGCTTTTTTGAAAAAATGTCCTCAAAATATAATATTTATCCCCCTTATCAGTCAAGCACTACGTTCGGGAACGAGTATTGGGGCTAATTATCATGAAGCCAATGGCGCATCAAGCAAAAAAGATTTTCAAAACAAAATATTTATTTGTAAAAAAGAGAGCAAAGAAACAATGTATTGGCTTGAATTAATAGGAAAATCTCTGGATGATGATAAACTAAAAGAAGAGTGTCGGGAACTTTGGTCAGAATCAAAAGAATTTGCTTTAATATTTAACAAAATCTCATCTAGTTCAAAGTAGTTTAAAAATTTGAAATTAAAAATTTGTTATTGATTAAAAATTAAAAATTATAAATTAAAAATTATGGGAAAAGTTACAGGCATCTTTGGTCCTATTGCGGAGGTGGAGTTTCTCGATAATCCACCTGCCATTTTGGATCTTTTGGTCAATGATAAAGAGGGGGTGAATTTGCAAGTCTATTCTTCATCACGCAAAGACGCTTATTACTGTCTGGTTTTGTCCGGCACAGACAAGATCACCCGGGGCATGCCAATGACCAACACCAACTCATCTTTGGCCATTCCGGTGGGTGGGGAAATTCTGGGCCGGGTCATTGATATTTTTGGCCATCCGGTGGACGGAGGGGAAGAAATAAAAACTAGGCAGACCCGGAACTTATTGCATCCGGCTCCGGGATTATCTCACATCCAGCCCAAACAAGAGATTTGGGAGACGGGAATTAAAGTGATTGATTTATTTGCTCCGCTCCTGCGGGGTGGCAAAATGGGGTTGTTTGGCGGGGCGGGAGTGGGGAAAACCCTATTATTATCAGAAATTCTTCATAATGTGGTGGGCGATAATACCCAAGACAATGTTTCGGTCTTTGCCGGAGTGGGTGAGCGGACCCGTGAGGGCCATGAACTGGTCGAAGAGCTGGCCCAGCGCAAAGTCTTGTCTTCAACAGCTTTGGTTTTTGGGGCCATGGGCGAGAATGCGGCCATAAGATTTCTCACCGCTTTGGCCGGAGTGACCATCGCCGAGCATTTCCGGGATGTCATGCACAAAAATGTCCTATTTTTCATTGATAATGTTTTCCGGTTTGCCCAAGCCGGCAATGAAATGGCGACTCTGATGAATACTATTCCCTCGGAAGATGGCTATCAGGCGACCTTGGCTTCAGAAATGGCCGGCTTTCACGAGCGCTTGGTGTCCACGGATGCCGGAGTAATCTCGGCTATTGAAGCCATTTATATTCCCTCGGATGATATTTTGGATCATGGCGTGCAATCGATTTTTCCCTATTTGGATTCAGTCGTCACGCTTTCGCGCCGGGTATATCAGGAGGGGAGATTGCCGGCCATTGATGTGCTGACTTCCGGTTCCTCGGCTCTGACATCTGGGGTCGTTGGTAAACAGCACTATCAGACCGCCACCCGGGCCCAAGCCATGCTGAAGCGGGGCGAAGGTTTGGAACGGATGGTGTCATTGGTCGGTGAGTCGGAATTATCTGCCGAAAACCAGCTACTGTTCAAGCGGGCCAAAAAAATCAAAAACTTTATGACCCAGGCGTTTTTTGTGGCCGCAATGCAAACCGGCCGGCCGGGCCAATATGTTCCGGTCAAAGAAACGGTTGAAGATGTGGCTAATATTATGGAGGGAAAATTTGATTCAGTTCCTGAGGAAAAATTTCTGTATGTTGGATCAGCCAGAAATATAACAGCATAAATCCGAATATCGAAATCCGAAATACGAAACAAATTCAAAATTAAATCAAATGACCGAAATACAAAACAAAAAAATATATGATTTGGAGGCAAGAACGCAAGAGTTTGCCAGACGATGTCGTAATTTAATAAAACAACTACCAAAAGTCACGACTAATTATGAGGATGGTTCCCAATTGACCCGGTCTTCCGGATCGGTGGCGGCCAATTATATTGAAGCCAACGAAGCCCTAAGTAAAAAAGATTTTATTATGAGAATAAAAATATCCAGAAAAGAATCAAAAGAGAGCCGTTTGTGGTTAAATTTAATAGACACTCAACAAATTAAAGATTTGGAATTAGAAAGACAGGCGTTGATTAAAGAAGCAACTGAGTTGATGAATATTTTTGGTTCTATTATTAGAAAATCCGAATAGTTTGAAAAATTATGTATTTGGTAATTAATTATTGTTTCGGATTTCGATATTCGAATTTCGAATTTTAGGTTATATGTTAAAAGTATTGGTCAGAGATAGAGAGGGGGTCAAGTTTAATGGTGGAGCGGTGGCGGTGTCCTCAGTAAACGCGGCCGGCCCTTTTGATATTTTGCCCGGACACACCAATTTTATTTCCCTGATTAGAAAAAGAGTCAGTGTGACCGAAGCTGGGGGTAAAAAGACAGAGTTTAATCTGGAATCCGGGGTGATCCAGGTACTTAAAGATCAGGTTAATGTCTATCTCGGAGTAGAAATGTAGCCAAAAATTCAAATGACAAATTCACAAACATCAAATGAAAATCAAAATTCAAGTCCAAAAATGAAGTTTTGTTTTTTGTTATTTGAATTTGATTTGTGAATTTGTGAATTTAAATTTTGAATTTTATTATTTAGATAACGGGGTTCGGGTGATGTTGGTACCAATAAGTGGAGTTCAAAGTGTGGCTTTGGGAGTTTATGTGCGGGCGGGGACACGGGACGAGACAGAAAAGAACAATGGCATTGCCCATTTTTTGGAACACATGGTATTTAAGGGCAGCAAAAATTATTCTACACCCGAATCCATGATGGTTTTGGAAGCGACGGGTGGCTATAAAAATGCCGGAACCGCCCAAGAATATACGATGTATGAGGCGAAACTACCGGCCGATAAATTTGATCTGGGTCTGGATATTTTGTCCGATATTGTTTTAAACCCGTTATTGAAGGATATTGATATCCAAAAAGAAAAGAATACGATTTTAGAAGAAATCAAGCGCCGGCATGACCAGAGTGAAGAATTGGTCGTGGAAGAGTTTTTTCACTTGCGTGGTCTGACTACTTTGGGAACACCGGAGAGTGTAAAGGTCCTGTCCAAGGGCCAGTTTGATAGCTATCATCAGTCTAATTATACGAGTGCTAATATTGTGATTTGTGTAACTGGTAAGTTTGATCCCGCCTCCGTTAAACATAAGATATCCCAAGCTTTTCTTAAGTTACCTAAGAATCCTATAAATACCTGGTCCCCACCCATAAAACTAACCGGACCACTAATTAAGATTATTGAGAAACCGGACGAAAAACAAGTCCAGCTTGTTTTGGGCGGTGAAGCTTTTGGTATGACCGATCCCCGGCGCTTTGCTCTGGCTGTATTATTTAGAATTTTGGATTTTGGTTTGTCTGGGCGGTTATTTAAAGCTATCAGGATAGACCGGAATTTGGCATATAGTATAAATGCAGGCACAGATTTGGACTCTGATCATGGCTCGTGGTTGGTTACCGCCGGCGTCAGTCCGGAGAATCTAAAAGAGCTCATCCTAATAGTACTTAAGGAACTTTAGAAACTTAAAGATTCACCACTTAAGGAGAGCGAACTGGCCGACGCCAAAGAAAAAGTTCGGGTGCCCTTGCTGTTTTCGCTCGAAAGTCCGCTGTCACAAATGGAATTCTACGCCCAGCAAGCTCTTTTCAGGCCCCAAGAAATATTAACCCACGAGCAGGCCATAGAAAAAGTCAAAGCAGTGACCACGGCGGAAGTCCAATCTGTTGCCCGCGACTTGTTTGTGACTTCAAATCTCAATTTGGTCCTGGTGGGACCGGTTTCGAAATTCGATATTCGTATTTCGGATTTATATGATATTATTCAGAGGGGAAATAATTTCTAGAGCGGATCACAGAATTTGATTCATGCATCAGACTCTGTCAAGTCGGCAGTCAAAGAAATAAGTTTAATTTTTAAAGTCCATGAAATTTTTGCCTATAAAAGCGTCTCCGAATGCTTGATATATTCAGAGGAAGATTTAAAAGAGAGCCTATAGGAAATAGGGATGAGATTGTAGAGCATAAATTACTCATTTGCCTCTTGACAAGTCTTTTTAGGCGTGTCATAAATATATTATGACATCTTCTAGAAAATCCGAAATCCGAATATCGAAATCCGAAACTTCAGAACAACCGGTAGTAAAAAGTGACTTTAAAGTGCAGTTGCAGAATTTCTTCAAGCTTCTGTTCAGTTTTGTGCTGGTTGGTGGGGACCTAGCCTAACCGATTGTCTTGCCTTGTATAATCTTTCACTTAAACCGCCTAGTTCTAAAAACTCTTTTTCTACAGCTTGAATCTGCCGGTCCAACAAATAGTTTGTTTGATTAATGATACAAAGAAGACAGTTGGCAGCAGATTGCGGATTTCTTGGGACCTGGGATCAGTTTTAGACCAAACCTGAAGCTGATGTTGACGGATATAATCTTCCGCATCTTGAAGAGCCTCTTCCAAACTAGCTCGGGCAACTCCCAATAAAGTGAGTTCGGTTTTCTTTGACGTTCCGGATGCCATACTGCCTTCAACAATATTTTGTTTACCGGATCTCAAAGCTTGGACAATTTGATCATGAGTTCGTGATCTAGTGCCGATATATTTATTTGCAAATTCCAGCCCAAAATCATAACAATATGACATATTTGACGTATAATTACCATACTGTCCTCATAGCTCAATGGATAGAGCAAGGGTTTCCTAAACCTTAGATGCAGGTTCGACTCCTGCTGAGGACACCCGTCGGGGTGTAATTCATCGGTAGAATGCTCGGTTCGGGACCGAGATGTAGAGAGTTCAATTCTCTCCACCCCGACCATTCGACAAACTCATGGTCTACGACACTGGAGAATGGCCCTGAGTTTATCGAAGGGCGAAGCTCATCTCGTCTTGCTCGCCCATTCGGCCTCGAGCTCATGGCCGAGAGGTCAGTGTCTTCGACACTTATTATCTTATGTATTATGTTTATTTTTTGAAAAGTCTGAGTAATCAATTGTATATTGGTTGTACTAGTAATGTTGAAAATAGAATAGCTAGGCATCAAAAAGGAGAAGGTGCTGAATTTACCTATAGAAACAAAGCATACAACCTCGTTTATTTGGAAGAATTTTCGACTTTATTAGAAGCTAGAAAAAGAGAAAGGCAGATTAAAGGATGGAGAAGAGAAAAGAAAGAAAACTTAATTAAATTTGGTAAACCAGTGATATAAAAAACTTACCTCAAACTCACGGCATACAAATTTGGTAAAATGGCGGGATTACCGGTGAGATTGGTCAAAATCAACATTTGTTTGGAAGATGGATATGGAGCCGCTAAGCGGTTTTCCATTGGTCCCGAATAAATCAGTGTCGGGTTTTGACCGTCATATTCAACAATTATGATCTTACTGTTTTGTACACAAACCAGATGATTGGAGTCCGAAAACCACATCAATTCTGAAGAATTGCAATTTCGAAATCCGAAATCCGAAATTCGAAAAAGTTTTTGATCATTATTATTTTTGTCATTTGAATTTGTTTCGAGATTCGTACTTCGTGCTTCGAGTTTAATTTCACCTACTGCAAAGTTTCTATCTTCTTCTAAATCATAAACATAGACAGTGTCAGGTTTCAGGTTTCTGGATTCAGGTTGGGTACTGGAGCCGGGCAACTCGCGGATCAAATTATCAGGGATACTGGCTGAGGCCGTAGCCGTGTACATAATTTTGTTTTCTTTAGGTGCCCAGACCAGATTGGCAGCTGCGGTAGCCAAGACATTCTTTAAAATAAGTGGCAATAATTCTAAGTTTCGACTGGCTTTGATGTCTTTAGACATATTCCATTCAGTCTGCAAGGCCTTTAAATCAAACACCGGCTGAGTTTCAGATTTTGATAAATCAACCAAATACGCGCTGGGAGTAGACATCAATAAAATTTGTTTATTGTCTGGGCTCCACTCCAATTTAAAAATTAAAAATTTAAAATTAAAAATTAGTTTTGACTCCCTGTTTAGTAATCCCAACGGTGATTCAGAAAGATCCAGAGTATATAGTTTGGATGCACTCAAATAGGCGACTTTGGACCCGTCGTCAGAAATTGCTGGAAGACTGGCACCTGAATAAGTGACAGCTTTTAGTGATGGGACAGACGGAAACAGCAGGGGACCCACCCGGGTGACTACTTCGGGCGCAATCGTCAAAGTCTTTTCCCACGGGCTAAAACCCTCTTTTTTGATCCTGACTTGGTAATTACCGGGGGTCAGATTGAGAGTGGTATCGGTAGCTGACTTGAGCTCATTGTTTATATATACACTGGCACCATTTGGTAAGGAGACCGCAGACAGTAGACCGGTCGCTTGAAAGGCTTGTTGTTTGGGGCTAAAACGGTATCCCCGGGCAAACAAAATCACAGCCACCGTTACAGTTGGTACTAGAATCAGGGATAGTAAAAATAGTAGAATACGGGTACGCATATTTTAATATAAATTCGAAATCCGAATATCGAAATCCGAAAAAGTTTTTGCCATTTGCTATTTGGATTTATAATTTGTTTCGTATTTCGAGTTTCGATATTCGATATTTGATAGTATTATAACTCAATTATGTTTAGCAAACGCATTGGAATAGATTTGGGCACTGCCAACAGCTTGGTCTGGCTGGGTGGTACCGGAATTGTCCTCAATGAGCCGACGGTGGTGGCTATGACTGTGGATGACAACCGGGTGGTAGCGGTGGGCTTGGAAGCCAAAGAAATGCTGGGGAGAACGCCCGGAAATATTATCGCCAGCCGCCCAATGCGCGACGGAGTAATCGCCGATTATGTGGTGACCGAGGCCATGCTTAAATATTTTATCCAAAAAGTCTGCGGCCGGGTATTTTTATTCAAGCCCGAAGTCATGATCTGTGTGCCCTCGGGTGCGACCCAAGTGGAACAACGGGCGGTTTTGGACGCAGCCATTTCGGCAGGTGCAAAAAATGCCTATCTGATTGAGGAGCCGTTGGCGGCGGCCATCGGGGCCAAATTGCCGATTGCGGCAGCGAGTGGCAATATGATTATTGATATTGGTGGAGGTAGTGCCGAGGCCGCGGTTATTTCTCTAGGGGGGGTCGTTGTTCATAAAAGCGTCCGGGTGGCGGGTAACAAAATAGACGAAGCCATCGCCACCTATATGCGCAAAAAATATAATTTATTGATTGGGGATACCAGCGCCGAAAATGTCAAAATCCAAATTGGTTCGGCTATTATTTTGCCCAAAGAGGAGGCGATGGAAGTCAAGGGCCGGGATAATGTCACCGGTCTGCCCCGGGCAATTACTATTTCTTCGACCGAAGTCACCGAGGCAATAAGACCGGTTCTGATACAGATAATCGGAGCGGCCAAAGGCGTCTTGGAAGAGACGCCGCCGGAACTATCCTCGGATATTATTGACAAAGGCATTGTCATGAGTGGGGGAACCAGTACCCTCCGCAATTTTGATAAATTAATGACCGAATTGACCGGGGTGCCTTGTCATGTGGCCGAGGAACCTTTGCTCTGTGTGGCCCGGGGTACTGGGGTAGCCCTTGAGAATTTGGATTTGTATAAGAAATCGATAACTAAGAAATAGTTTTGGTTTTTTTAAGACTTCGGCAAAATTCGCAATCTCAAAACTATTTGCTGCATTTTGCCTTAGTCGGGAGTGGGGATGGGGCGGTCCGGTGTACACCGGACCGCCCTATTTGAAAATTGGAATATTAAAAATTGATTAAAAATTAAAAATTGTAAATTAAAAATTAGATCAGTTACTCGGTCTCTTGCTTGGTCCCTGCACCTTACTCCCCCCTCGCAACCTTATCGCGTTACTCCCATTTTGAATAATAGTTATACCCGAATCATCGCTTCCGACGATGATGTACGCTCCGTCGCTGCTGACTGAAACAGAGCTGATGTCGTTATCAACAATGATCGGGTCAGTCGTTGACTCGTCATAAGTTCTGTCCGTGACGTCACCGCGCAAAAGAGTACGGGACAATATGCCGTCATCGGCTCCAGTCGTATTTGTCCCGGTAAATATATATTGGTCACTGGCCGCCACCCCCTTGACCACATTGATACTTCCCGCCAACTGATTCACCGTATCCGAGGCTAATTTCACCCGGTATTTATTATTCAACGCCTCCTTGCCTGCGACATAAAGTTGCGTCCTCTGCGCCGCCGCCAGGACTTCTTTGGTAAACATGACCTCGTCAATCCGTCCGTCCATAAAATAACCCCACCCGTTCCCTTCTGTTCCAATGTTAAAGCTAGAAACACCATCTGGGACACCACTTGAATAAGCTGTCGTATTCGGGCTTCCATTATTTACAGAAATTCCCAGTTGATTGTTTACGCTATCATGCCAAGCCACAACGAAAAGCCATGTGTTTGCCGGGTTGGCACCAGCGTTTGTGGAATGAACGGCATTAGCCCCCCCACCATTGACCGCGAAAATAAAGTCGGAATTAATAGTATGCTCTAATAAATACTCGTTGGTGCCTGACCCCCATTTTGTAACAATGTCTTGATACGCATTTACCGAGTCGAGATACACCCATGCCGCAACAGTAAAATCAATATCCCCCGTGCTCAAACTCGCATTGTCTGCCTTACTTAAATACTGACTGCTGGCGGCGGTAAAATGAGCAGATTTTCCGCGGACGCCGGACGTTGTAAATGTTACGCTGGCGTTATTGGTTAAAGTGTTTGCCTTAACCGATGAATCATTGACATCGTCAAGTGACCACATACCGTTTGTATCACCAACCATTTCCTCCGTTATTCTGGAAACATTTTCGTACTTGACCGAGCCGTTGGTGGGGTCGGAGCGCTTTTCAGCCAGGACCGTCGTCCCCAAATTATGGGCCAGATAGATAGTGGGAGAGGCGGCTTCGACCGTGGAAGTTTGATTTGTCAATTTAAGATCATTGATTTCGGTGGCGGCGGTGACAAAGATGGCCGGGGTGGAGGACTCATCGTAGGTCGTGTCCGGCGTGCCGGCGGTTTCCGAAGCGGCGTCATCCAAAACATTGTTCCATCTTTCCAAAGCGTCGGTGGTGTCGTTATCGGCGTACAAATCGCCGGCGCCCCCAGCGGTTTCGGCCAGCACCACGTGGCCGTAGTCGTCGGAGGCGTTGTCGGAGTAGTCGTAGGACGTGTCGCTGCTCATGACATTGCTGATTTTGGTGACGCCGGTGTCGGTGGCGGCGGCCAGCATGATTTTGGCTTGGATGGTAAGAGCTGAGGCGTCGTTGACGATTGAGGAGAGCAGGTTCTGCGCCGTATCAGCAGACCCATAGGACGAATCGGACGTATTCCGCTTGGCAATATTCACCGTGTTAGTCCGCCGGTCGGTGGCGTCGTAGCGATATATTTTGTCCCGATTAAAGTCGAAGCGATACAGGCCCGTGCCCGCGCTCCCATTTGTGCCTATGAACAATGAACCATGAACCATGAACACGCTTGACGGATCATTGTTAAAATCTGTTCCCAAAGACCGCCCCGAACCCTGCTCCATCCGCATCCAGAGGGTATTGTCATCGGCATCGATAATATCCACACTTCTGTCAGTAGCTACCAAATATGATCTTTCTGGGAAAGTTCTGCGCACGCCTCGCGTTGTACTAAATTGCTGAATGGCCCAAGAAGGGATCAGGAAATAACTTTCATCTCCAAAAGTTCCATTGGTGGTATCAAAGCCTACATATACTCCCGTT
>ERZ1292629.1897-Hain-H43-01um-R1-1897-length-19083-cov-8_pt1 | contig 19083 bp, 19 predicted proteins | sample MGYA00564399_ERZ1292629 | MGnify/ENA primary metagenome ERZ1292629 (study PRJEB36523, sample SAMEA6512636) | groundwater metagenome | collected 2019-01-08 | study: AquaDiva: Metagenomics assemblies of 32 groundwater samples | reverse complement strand
AACACAAAGGATATTGCTTATCGACCTTTGTGTCTAATATATGGGGTCCGGGTCAATTATCAAAAGGTCAACCCGCCATATGAGTATGCCTAAAACACCCGTGCGAGTGACTTATTTATTCTTTATAACGCCCGCTCCTTCGTTTCACTTACAAATATACACCGCGAAGCCGTAACCAGGCATCGCGCTCGAGACTTTGTAACCAAAGAATTCAGGAACTTCGCCAACAAAATGATTTTCTTGGAGTGGGCATCCTTCCACTTCAGGGAGCGGCGCTGCTGTTGGGCTATAGTTCCCATAACTATAGGTTTGGTCAAGAACAAGAATAAGCGGCCGACGGGCTTTCTGTTCTGGCGTTAGGTCTCCAATGTAATGCATCCGTTCGTAATCCTCGGATAAAACCCACAAATGGGCCGCGATAAAAATATCGGTTCCCGGATAACGCGCGGCAACCGGCGCGAATGCTTCGCGCGCTTCTGTGATTGAAACACCTTTTTGCAAAAAAGACGGGAAGACGAGGATGGGTTTTATAGAAAGAACCGCGAAAATGATAAGAAAAAATAATGTCGCTTGTTTTATAAGCCGGTGGTTTACAACGTGGATAAGGTAATAAACGAGCATGGAAAAAATAAGCATAGAGAATAGGGAGGCGTAGTAAGTTTTCACTCCCATGACAGCAAAATACACCACAAGACTCCCAATCACTATGGAAAAAAGCACAAAAAGAGAAGGCGTCTTGATTTGAGTGCGATAACGAAGATAAAAGTGGGTACAAAAAGCCGCAATCAAAAGCACCGCTATACCATACAAAATAGCGTAGGGACTACCAACGAAAGCCGCGACTCGGTCGAAGCTTATCCTTTGAGTTTCAATTGAGGCGTGCCGCAGCACTCCAGTAATTGTCTCGCTTACGCTGTATGGCGAGAACTGCATTACCAAAATAAAAACAACAGACGCTGAAAGGTACGTGGAAGCAAGATAAGTAATAACCCGCCGCCATCCGTCGTAAAAAAATGAGAAAAATAATCCGGCAAAAGAAGCGAAGAAAAACACTCCGAAGGGATGGGTGGCCGCCATCAGTCCGAGGATAATGGCAAAACTGAAAATAATTTGTCGCACTCGGCGAGCAAAAAATGCCGTGAGAAATCCCGCAACAAGAAGAAGGTTTTCAAGCGTCTCGGGTCTAGCCATAAAAATCCAAGACGAACGCAGTATAATAATGAGAATCGTGGAAATGAGCACGGCGCTAAAAAGGTTAAATTTTCTTCCATGCAAGGTTGCAATTTTATAGAAAACAAAAGATAAGAGAAGAATCGTGAGCGCAACTAAAATTCCACTAGCGAACAGCGCTTGCTGCGGCGGAGGGAGTGATACCGCCCGCGAGATAAAAGCGCTGATTACAAGTGGAAAAAGCGGCGGAAAGTATAAATATCTTTCCTGTCCCGTGGGGTCTCCCCAAGAAGAGCGCAGGTCGGTTACCGGATTATTAAATCCTTGACCAACGGCTAAACTCACGGCCGGAGGCATAAAAAATATGGAGTCCAGAAAACCGTGCAGAGCATAACCGGTGTAACCAAAAGCAATCGTGATAGCCATTAAAATAACTACTACCCCCATAAAGATCACTTTTGGCGCTTGAAGTTTTGCCATTAAAGACTTATATCAAAAATTATACTTCCCAAAAAGATATCTGATCATAATCTTAATGACGTTTAAGCCATACTGAATAGGTTTTAGGTGGCTTACTTCATCGGCATACAAGGTGGGGATGGCAATTTCCTTAACCCGTAATCCTTTTTTCGCGCCGACTAAAAGCATTTCTCCATCGAAGTGAAATGTGTCGGATAATCTCTTGAAGGGAATTGTCTCTAGTGCTTTCCTGGAATAAAGCATATAGCCCGAGTGGTACTCAGCGAAGTTCAAGTGAAACACTAAATTTTCGAGACTGCTTAGAACTATGTTCGCTATAAATTTGTAGAACGGCATTCCGCCCTTTAAGGCACTGCGCTTGTTAACCATACGAGACCCTTGCACAATGTCTATTCCTTCTTTAAACGGCCGAAGAAGTTCTGGAAGTACTTCGGGAGCATATTGGCCGTCGGAATGAAGTAGAATCACAATATCCGCGCCACGGCGCAAGGCCTCTTCAAATCCATCTTTTTGAGCGCGCGCGTATCCTTCATTCTTAGGTTTATCAATCACCGAAATCCTATTACTCCAACGAGATTTTATTTCCAAAATTTTCTCACGGGTCTCATCTGTGCTTCCGTCGTTTACGATAATGACAAAAAAATCACTACTCCAAATTTCTTTGGGGATCCTTTTAAATACAGAGGTTATTTTTTTAGCGGCATTGTACGCCGGCATAACCACAATGATTTTTTTTCCGTCAAACATGTTATAGGGAGTGTCTAGCCATAGCCATTCGACCTTAAACGGTGCGTAGATAGTTTTTAGTATACTCCCCCGAGTCAAAAAAAACAACGATGGTTTGCGTACTCTGGAGTCACGTGATATAAATAAATTGCTAAATTCAATTATACTATGTCGTAATGCGATATTGTTTTCTTGAGACCAATGGGAATCGACTATAAAAAGAGAGGTTTTTTATTATTTGGATTATTTTTAATCGCGAGCGGAATAGTACTCAATCAATGGACGATCGGTTACTTATTTCGACCAGTTCCGCGTCCGATAGTTGAAATTAAAAATCTTGTTATAATTTGGATATTTGAATCCGTCAGTATCGCTCTCGGTCTTTGCTTTATCTTTCTTAGAAAAAAGCTGACGGAGACACTTTTAATTGTGTGGTTTAAGAATGCTTCGGCAGTAATTGTGGCGTTTCTCGTGGGATTTGTTTTTATGAATGTAGCTTTATACGCTGTTTCCGTGGTGCGGGCGTCACTTGGAGGAATAAATCCAGTTGCGGAAAAGTATGGAGTTTCTCCTTTGAGTCTATATCCGGGGTTTACAAGAGCCCAGTACGCAGAACTGATGAAAGAGACGTGGTCACGTGGATTTCTTTACGAACCGTTCACAACGATCAAAGAGGGTCCTTATCACGGGACATATGTAAATGTCGATGAAAGTGGTTTCCGTCATGTTAAAAATCAAGAATCGTGGCCTTTGAAGAAAGCTAATTTCAATATATTTATATTCGGTAATTCGGCGGTATTTAACTATGGAGTTCCGGATGAACAAACAATTGCGTCTTACCTTCAAGAGTTTTTACAAACTGGTTCAGGAAAGAATGTGGCGGTATATAATTTCGGAAGGGGATTCTTTTATTCTTCGCAGGAAAGAGCTCTGTATGATAAGCTACTTGTTTCCGGAAATATACCGAATGTCGCCGTCTTTATAGGCGGTCAAACCGAGTTTGATGTTGGCACGCTTGGCGAACGGCCGCAATTTACACAGGATATTGAATCGTTTTTTAGTGGAAATACGTATTCTAGAATTCTTAGCAGTCTTCCTGTTGTCTCATGGATAAAATCTTTCTTGGCGACAAAAAACACTTGGTCAACGTCGACAATTTCATATGTCCCCACAGAGAAAGATACGACAAATATTAACGAGGCTATACAACGTTTTATAGCGAATAAAAAACTTATTGAGGCAACCTCATTGGCATTTGGAGTACAAGTATTTTTTGTTTGGCAACCCATTCCCAGCTATGAATATAATCCAGATCTTGATCTGTTTAAAAAAGCCTCGATAGGTCCTGACGCTTCCCTGGGGTATCCATACATGGCAAAATATGTAGCTGATCACTCCATGGGTAATAATTTTCTATATCTTGCTGATATACAAAAAGGAGTGAAAGAACCTTTATATATTGATGGACTTCACTACTCCGGAGCATGGTCTCGAGAAATTGCACTTCGCATCGCAAATTTCTTGAAAACAAAAATTTTCTAAAAATCCATGGTTTTTAATTCAATTTCTTATCTTATTTTTTTCCCCACTGTCGTCGGAATCTATTTTATGACCTCCTTGCGGTTTCGCTGGGTGATAGTTCTCGCAGGCAGTTATTTTTTTTATATGAGCTGGAAGCCAGCATACGGCTTACTTCTTTTTGCCGTCACGTTTATTGATTGGATATTAGCGCTTTGGATGGAGAAATTTGTGGAAACGAGCAAGCGGAAGATGATTCTCGTGGCTGGCATTGTGGTGAATCTGGGCGCGCTTATTTTTTTTAAATATTTTGATTTTATCTCAGTTTCACTTTGGGGCCTTTTTTCAATTTCGACCCCCCCACTCATCTTTAATATTATTCTTCCTATAGGTATTTCCTTTTATATTTTCCAGTCAACGGCATATATGATTGATATCTATCGCAGGAAATTGCCGCCTGAAAAGAACCTCGGAAAATACGCGGCTTTTGTTTCGTTCTTTCCCCATCTTATTTCTGGACCGATTTTAATACCATCGAGCATCATTCCCCAGCTTCACGAGAAAAAAGAGTGGAAAGGTGAAAATATCAGGGGGGGCTTGTTTCTAATAGGAGTGGGCCTAATTAAGAAAGTGGTGATTGCAGACAGTTTAAGTTTTTTAGTCAACACAGCGTACTATTCTCCGGCTGGACTTTCTGGGGCGACACTTTTGCTTGCGACCTACTTTTTTGCGTTTCAACTATATTGCGATTTTTCAGGTTATACCGATATTGCGATTGGTTCGGCAAAAGTGCTTGGGTATCAGATACCGGATAATTTTAGACAGCCCTATTTTTCTAAAACAATAGCGGAATTTTGGCGTCGCTGGCACATATCCCTTTCGACTTGGTTTCGGGATTATTTTTACTATCCTTTAGCGTTTACTATTTCCAAATACTCGAAAAAAGCGGGGGTGTATCTAGGCATACTTATCACTTTTTTTGTTGTCGGTCTATGGCATGGTGCGGGATGGACTTATATTCTGATGGGTTCCCTTTTCGGTTTTTATATTGTTATTGGGACTACCACGCAATCTTTCCGAGCGCGCATCGCCAGCGCGATAGGATTTTCACGTTTTCCTTTTCTCGTAAAGCTATGGAAAATATTTTTTACCTTTAACCTCGTTTCTTTCGCCTGGATTTTCTTTCGCGCAGATTCGATACACACCGCTTTTACCATCACCAAAAATATCTTCGTAAATTTTGGGAGATTAGATTATTCTATTCTTTCCAGGATGGATATTTTTTTTGCTGTCTTTTTAATCGTCACGCTCGTTATTTTCGATGCATTCGAATCTAAGAAGTCGCTTTCGAAGCGTTTAGCTAGTCTTCCTTGGTACTATCAGATGGCTTTCGCATACGTTATAGTTCTAATACTGATGGTTTTGGGCGTGCAACAGGGACCAAGGTTTATTTACTTCCAGTTTTAGAAGACCGAATTAAGATAACTAACAACTCAAAACTTGAGTTTTAGGCAACATGGAAATCTCAAAAATCTCCTGATGACTGGATGGTAAGATGTATGCTTTTAAATCAGAGATTAAAGATTAGTTACTTCTTTTTTGTTGAACGAAAAAATTTTGCTGTTAATACCCTTCCCTTTTTCTGAACACAGGAACGACACAACGTGGGCAACGTCTTCGGGTGAACGGATGCTGCCTGTTACGGCGCGCTCTTCAATAAACTTTCTGACTTCTTTAGGTAAATCGGCGTTGAGGGTAGTATTCAAAAAATCGGGCGCGACGGCATTTACTGCAATATGAAAAGGGATAAGCTCTTCGGAGAGTTCTTTGAGTAATCCTCGGAGAGCGTGTTTAACCACTATATATCCGCCCATCCGCGGATGTGGGATATTAAATTGAAGAGGCCGCGAAAGTATGCCAATGATATTGCCGCCATCCTTTTTCATGGTGAGCGCGACAGTTTTAAGGAAATTGAATCCGCCAAAAACCCCGGTAGCAAATTGTCCGTTAAATTCATTTCCGTTCAGTTCGAGGAGGTTTTTTCGCAAGATCGGATCAACGGCTGTATGAATAGCAACTGTGATTTTATGTGTTTCAGATAATTGGGAAATAACACTCCGTACTTTATAGGCATCGCGAATATCGCAACGAATTGCCTCATGATTTCCAGGAGTAAATTCTTGTATGGCAGTTTTCGCTTCTTCCGGCGGCGTATTTAGGTAAAGCGCGATAATATCATACCCGTCCAAAGCGAGCTGTTTCCCGATAGCCCTTCCTACCCCACCCAGTCCTCCGGAAATTATCGCTGTCCGTTTTTGTCCCATAGGTAAATATTACTTGAACAATTTCACTAAGGCATCGCCATCGACCAATAATTTTTTCGACTTAGTATCTTCGGCCGATGTGTGGATAATAACCGTTTTTGTGGCGTCAGTTTTATGTGTCACCTCGCCACATACACTAACCGCAGCACCAAGCCAAATGGGATTATGAAAGTAAAGGGTTTGGGATAGGTATAGGGAATATTTTCCTGGCAGGTGCATGCCAATAAGTTTTGAAAATAAAGCCCCCGCGAGCATGCCGTGCGCAATGCGGTGACCAAAATGGGTGCGAGATGCGTATTCCTCGTCAACGTGGAGAGGGTTTGTATCACCTGAAATTTCACTAAAGTTGTTGACGAGTTTTTCGGTTATGACCAGCGAAAACGATGCCCGATTTCCAACCATGATTTCATGATAAGAGATCTTAGCGCTTTTGTTACTCATGAAAGTCTATAGTTTTTGATTTCACGAGCTCTACAACGTCCGCAAAATTTTTTACTGCCATAGCTTCATTGAAACCAAACCGCACCTTGAATGCTTTTTCAATTTCAGTAATAAGCACGATGGCATTAAGTGAGTCCCAGGATGGCGTATTTTGGGGTGAAAGTTCTCCGGTGATTTGATCTGGCGCGATACCCAGTATGGAGGAAAATATTTTCTTGAGTGTATCCATAGTAAACTTACTTAAGTAATTTTAATTGTTTTATTGAGTTTTGGGCATGGTTGTTTTGTGTAACGTGAGATGTCGAGTGAAAACTTCTTTGCCATATTGTCGCTTTTTTTGTTTTCGGCCGTAAATCCGTGATCAGAAAGGAACGCCTCTGCTGGTTTGTTTTTTGCTGTCGGAGCGAATACGGCATGGAGAGTTTTAAAGCCATGCATATCGAGATTTTTTGCCAGATAATCCATAAAGACGTATTCGATTCCTCGACCCATGACACGGCAACTCATGAGAAATATATCAAGGGCGGCATCGTTTTTGTTTGGCAAATCTGGAATAATGATCGCCATAATTACCGTGCCGTAATTCCCGAATTTATCGGAAATATTTGCCGAAAACACGAGTCCTCCATCTTCAATAAGTTTTTTTATCTGAGATTCAGTGTAACGCTTCGTTGTAAGATTAAATTGATTAGTTTTCTGGGTAAGTTGGGAAAGTCGGGGGAGTAGTGATACTGCGTCCATGCTCACCTGAACCACAATATTGAGTTCTGCTATATACTCATTGATATTTTTCACTGTTTTTTGTACTTCTTTCCTTTGCTTCTCTTCGGTATACATTTTTCCTTTTTTTTTATCTTCTTCCGTAAGTGAAAACTGATGAAACATGTTAAGACCATAGAGTATTTTTATGTAATCCTCGGGTGGAACTGAAAAATAGGGCACGTTCACTTCAGGAAGACGGTCTTTCACAATTGCGCGAGTGAGCGGATCATCGTCTAGAAAAACTATACTGTCAGTGCCAATATTGAGTTCCTTCGCAATATCGATCAGATTGTCAGTTTTGTCGTCCCAATTGATTCGTATGGCTGAGAAATGCTGTTCCTTGAGGACCATATAAGGATTTTTCTCGAACACTTCTCGAACATCCTCGGGATTATTTTTGCTGTTGATCGCGAGAATAATACCGCGATTATAGAAATCAAGAAGCGCGTGTTGAAAATATAAAAAGACATTCCCGGGATAGTCGGGGCCGAGGGCGATGTTTGTCGGCCCCACCTCGCCGACTATGCCACCCCAAAGAGTATTATCGAGGTCCACCACGATGCATTTCTTTGATTTTCCGATAAGCGCCCGGATATAGGCAAACCATTCGTCCGCCAGCAAAGTCATAAACTCATGGGTGAATGGTATATCAAAAACGTAAAGTCCTCGGAGATCAAAGGTGCGCGACTCACCTAAGAAATGAATCAGTTGGTTAGTGTCTAAAATAGTTAAGTTTGGCAATCGTGCCGCAAGTCCCTTGAATTTTTGGTTATATTCGTTCACAAGATTAAAAAATGGATTATGAAGGAAAAGATTTCCGTAAGCGCTCTGATATGAAAGGATAAAATTGCTTAGCACAACGGTTTTTGCGGTTGCTTGGCAATAACGTTCAATATCAAAAAGTATTTCTTTAAAATGATCTTGAGACGAACGGAATTCAGAATCTTTAAAAGGATTAATATCAAAGAAAAGAAACGTGACGTCGGGATTATTAGCATGTAATTCACTTGAAGTGTTTTTGAGATCTAGATGATATTGTCGATAAGGCGTCTTGTATATGATGGGATATATATTATTTGAAAGACAAATACCTATGAGAATATTTTTTAGTATGTCATCAGTAAAGTTCGTGACTAGATTTATTTTTATTTGAGTCGTGAAATCTTCCCGGTTCAACGTTTCATATTTGGATGTGTAGGTGAGATATTCCAGAGAATTCATGACTGGTAAATTTATGTTCTTATCACTGCCGCATACCCAACTACGTATTGAGTGGAGTGAGAAATACTGATAAACGCTTTATAATTCTTAGCTAGTGGAGATAAAAAACACACCACGGGTTTCACCCCATCTTTTTTTATCAAAAAATCATGCGGCCGCAGGGAACCAGGAAATGCTTTAATAACAGCTTCTTTCACAGCGAATCGGGAAGCAATAAAGTTTATAGGGTCACAACTCTTTTTAAAAACTTCGATTTCTGAGGGGTTTAGAAAATATTCTGCGAAGCGGAGAAGATTGCTTATTTTCCCCAAACGTTTTAGTTCTAGAATATCAACGCCAATACCAGAGAGATTGATAATGTTGGCAGTCATAGGGGTATTATAAATTTAGCACTCGCTTCTCGTCAACACTGTGTTAACTGTACATTGACTTTCGTGGGCTCTAAAAAACTGGTATAATGAGGATATTGCGTTGTATTGATTCACGTATTATGTTTGGAAATATTACTAGTTTTCTTTTAATCGTCGCGGCTGCGTTTACGTCAATTATCGCTCATAGCTTATTCCGATTGGGGCTTACAAAAACTGGGGTTGAAAGCTTGAGCCCCAGTTATCTTTTAAGAAACCTGCTTACGGTGGTCTTTCAGCCACTCGTTTTTGCCGGTTTTGTGTTTTTTGGGATCAGTGCTTTAATTTGGTTGCGCGTTCTAAGCATCGAGCCTTTAAATAAAAGCTATCCAATTCTCGTTGCTTCATCTATTTTTTTTCTATTAATGAGTTCAGTGTTCGTCTTGCGTGAACCTTTGGCCCTAGAAAAAATAGTGGGTATGGTTCTTATTATTCTTGGCACTTTTCTTGTGTTGGTAAAAGTGCAACTTTAATCAAGTACCCTGCGGCAGGAAGACTGCAGGGTACGCAGAGGTCTCATGCCGCGCGGTGTTTTTCATAGTTTACCATAGCGTGGGCGTTACCACAATGTCCCCGTGGCAGAGACCACGGGGAAAAGACTATTAGTTTTAGGCCTACTAGTTATTGATTATTCTATTAAAAGCGACTTTCTTTTTCCGGCTCTAAAATAACTTATTTTTCCATGTTTTAGGAGTAAGGTGATTGACGATTTCCAAATCTAGATGATAGCGGAATGGCTTCGTGCCTCGGGTGCGTATATAGTCGATCATCTCGCGCAAACCTTCTTCGAGAGTAGCTGTTGTTTTATAGTTGAGCATTTTTCTAGCTTTATCGGCGCTGCAGGTGGCAAGTTTAACCTCTCGCGGCCGACCCGGCATGTAAACAGCTTGAAGCGGGAAATTCAGAAGTTTAGCGATTGTTCCCGCAAGCTCGTTAATGGTAATGAATTCCTCGTCCGGACCAACGTTGATGATGTGCCCCACAACATCTTTTTCAAAACCTAATTTTTCAAGCGGCGCAACAACGTCGCGGATAAATGAAAAGCATCTCTTTTGGTTGCCGTCGCCATAGATGATCGGCTGGCGATTCTGGAGCATCAAATTAATCATGATTGAGGCGACATTCCTATATGGATCGTCATACTTCTGTCTCGGACCAATGATGTTGTGTGGTACGGCCACAACGTATTCGATGCCGTGCGTTTCGCTCAAATTTTTCAATGTAAGCTCTGACGCGTATTTGGCAATGCCGTATGGATCCTGTGGCTTCGGAGTCATATCTTCGGTGAACGGCACCTTCTCTTGCGTGCCATAGCGAGCCATGCTGGAGCAAAAAACAAAACGCTTAACTTCGTTTGCTATACCGGCACTTAAAACAGATACCGTAATATCATAAATGTTTCTGGTTATAAGGTGGGGTGAAAACACGCTCAAACCTTCGTAGGCAGTCGCGGCGCAGTGATAGACAATATCTACGCCCTTCATAATATGTTTCATTGCCGCTCTATCCGCGCAGTCATAGGTGTAAAACTCAACACCCTGGGGAACATTATCGAGATAGCCGCCAAGAAGATTATCGACGCCCACAACCCGATGTCCGTGCTCTAAAAACCTCTCGCCGAGATAACTACCTAAAAAACCGGCGACTCCGGTGATGAAAATAGTTCTTGAATTCATGGAGGTTATTTTATACGAACAACCCTAGAAGCACAATGACTAAATACAGACAGGCAAAAATAATCAGATTCACAAAAAACGACTTTTTTCTAACAGGCTAAATAAAAAGAAGCGGGGTTGGTTACTTATCGGCAATCTTCTTTATGACTTCACTAAATGCACTAAGAACAGCAACTTTAGTTTTAGTATCTTTGATCTTACAAAAATCAGAAAACACTTTATATGGCTGAATTAACTTTTCGATTAGGGGGTCGTCTCCACGGTGCGGTGGCTCTATAACAACCACTTCTTCGGCTGTAGTACCTGGATAAATCATCATATCAGATACAACACTCCACGTTTGAGAAAAAGGAATAATATTTTTCTCGCGTAATACAGCACTATCGCGTGCACACCGTGGGGCGTGGGAAGCATTGGCGATTTGAATTACCTCTTTAATATTGAGTTTAGTGAATTTATCTGCCGCAATAGCGATCTCTTCCGACGTGTTTTGAGAGACTGTATCACATTCAATCTTAGAGAATAGGTCATTAAAAAAGGTTTGGCGATGACTGAGTTCAAAATTTGGGTGGTTAATAATCTGATCGAATTCTGATAACCGATGAGCCATACTTTTAAAGTAGAGGAGCATGTGCTGGGACTCTTTAAGCCCATCTTTCTCAGAAGCTCCAGAGCCAAAGATAATTTTTTCGATGCCTTCGACTCCTCGATTGAGCACTATAAACACAAGCATTGGCAGACTGCCAAGTTTGACTGGACTCTTTCCCCAGATAATTTGGTCCCAGTCTATGGACTGAAGGTGCCGACCATGAACCAGAACCCCCACTTTCATTTGCACCATGTATCGCCGTTTAATTCTTTGTTTATTTCTTCAATAGTTTCTAAAAGTTTTGGATTAAGGCCTTTTTGTCGCGCTAGCTGAATAAAAGCTTTGACGTCTTTAGGAAAACAACCTCCTCCATAACCGCGATAACCATCATCATTAACATCAAGATGACTGAAGCCAATACGCGGATCAAGTGCAGCACAATCTTTAACGATATCGTAGTTAATCCCAAGTTTGGAGCATAAATCGTAGATTTGATTGGCAAATATAACTTTAGTACTTAAAAAAAGATTCCCGAAGTATTTGACGGTTTCAGCTTCGGTTGAGGGTATGACGCGCGTGTAAGATGCTTTTGGTAATAACTCTAAAACTAGATCCGCCTCTCCTTTGCTCTCCTGAGTAATACCGATGATTTGTCTATCAGGGTTTATGAAATCTTCAACGGAAGTTTTAGCTCTAAGAAATTCGGGGTTGAAAAGTATTTTTTTATTTGGATATTTTTTTTGGAGATTTGCCGTGGTGCCGGGGAGCATAGTTGATTTAATCACAATGATTTTACTGTCTTTAATATTTGCAACCGATTTTTCAACTGCGGAATTATCATACCCGCTTTTCAAATTGAACGGAGTTGGGACCGCCACGAAAATTATGTCAGCTTTATTAACTTCGTCGAGAGACCCGATATTTTTGTGCTTATCGTAGAAGAATAGGGGTGGACCATTTTTTTGGTTTTCAAACCAATGGCGAACGGCGCTACCAACATATCCTAATCCAATAATACCTATTTTTCTTTGATCAGTCCTCATGTTATAAATAAATACCCTAAACTCTCTCCAATGTCAAAACCTAATCTTATTTTTTAGTTAACGCTTATGGAAAATAGCGCAACATTTCCTCAGCTCTACAACGCCAAGTGTGGTGCTTAAGCACATACTCACGCGCTTGAGTTGACATTTCAACGCGTGTTTCTGGTTTGGTCAGCCATTCGCTTATGAGACCTGGCACTTCCCTAGCAGACCTGAAGGTTGCAAATATGTTTTTGGGGAAAAGTTTATCGAGGTCAGATCGATAATCAACTAACTGGAAAGCTCGAGTGAGTGCGATTTCATAAGTGCGCGCAGAGAGTGAAGAAGAATGCCAAGTAGAATGGATATTCAAAACCACTTTCGACTGATTGTAAATTTCGTTAATATCAGTATTGGATAAGATACCACTTTTGCGAATGCGTTTGTGGAGGATGGGAAAGTGTTTAGTCCAATAACTCGCGCCATTTCCGAAAGCAAATACCGAAAATTTATCCGGAATACTCGCTATAATTTCGGCTCGTAGGTAGCCATCGCCGCTTTGAGGAGGAAAACTGCCAACGAAAACAAGGTCGTATTTCTTGTCTTGTTCTTTAAGGTTAAAAGGATGAAAGGTACCAGGATCGCCGGCGAGCGGCAGGTGGATGAAATCACTCTCGGGATAAAGGATAGTCATCCACTGCCGGTCAATTGAGAAAATTTTATCGGCAAATTTAAGTGAGGCTAATATATCTTGCGCCGCACTGCCAGCTGGCGGCGAGTCCATCCAGTAAAAAATGGGAATTTTAAGCTCGCGAGCGCGCCGTAAATATTCCGGCAAGATATTGGGGGCGTATTCAAGGATGATGAGGTTGGGCTTATATTTTTCGACTGATTCTAGCCAGTCGCGACTTACTGATTCTCTAAATTTGTCGTTTGCGGCGTACTGAAATTTGGGTATCCGGGAAAGTATTTTTTTTAGGTTGACTTGTGAAACAGACCCACCTTCATTAAAAAAATAAACTTCGTGATTAAGAGATTGTAAAGCATTACTAAAAAACTGGTAAAATCCTCCGTGCCAAATTGTTGCTGTATAATGGATTTTCATTAAAAGTAGGCGTCAAGAACTGGAATGGATGGCGTAAGCTAAAAAAATTAAGAATTTATCACTTTTAACTCTGGCAATGGGATAATGAATTTACCTCCTCGAGCAAGAAATTGGCTTTCCCGATTTAGAAATTCTTTCATAAAATGCCAAGGTAAAACTAAAAAATAGTCGGGGTGGTCGTTTCTAGCTTGTTCCTCGGAAATGATTGAGATTAAAGACCCAATAGTTTTCTTGCCCCATTTACTCTGGCTGCGTTCGGCGGCAAACGGCACCATTGAAGAATCAATGCCATAGAATTGCAGGAGGGTATTGCCTTTAGTTGAGGCTCCGTAAATATAAATTTTTTTCCCTTTTGAATTTTCCTCTCTAATAAACTGGAGGGTGCGCGTTTTAATATCACTAACACGAAACGCAAAGTCGGCGTAAACTTTTCGATCATTTAATCCCAGCTTGTTTTCGGAGTTTCTAAGATTTCGAACGCGTTCGTCGGCGCCTGGATTTTTTTCGATGCCAGCGCCGCTGTTTTGATGTTTAATGAAAATTCTGAAACTACCGCCGTTCACATCGTTCAACCCAACGTCGAAAACTTCGAGGCCGTGACGTTTTAACAGGTTTTCAAGGGAAAAAAGGGAGTAATATTCCAGGTGCTCATGGCAAATGTTGTCGAAGGCATTTTGAGACAACATAAGTGGGAGATAGCTCATCTGGATGATGAAAATACCGTCTTCATCTAAGCAGTGAACGATATCGGCAATAAATTTATTCGGGTTATCAAGATCATAAAACATGGCGATAGCAGTGATAATTTTGGCTTTTTTGCCGGGGAATTCCTTTTCCCAGACTTCTTTGTTAAAAAAATCATTGATAACTTTAAAAGCGCTTAATTCAGCAACTGGGACAAGGTTTCTAGCGGGTTCGAAACCAATTTTTTTTAACCCTTTGATTGAGTAAGCCCTAATGAGAGTGCCGTCGTTACAACCAATATCAATTACATAATCACTTGAATTGACTGGGCGAATGATACCTGCCGTCTGGGCAATTTCTGACAAAGCGCTGGTCATGGTTTGATTAGCGCCAGAACGATACCAGTAATTGCGGTACATTATTTCATTAGAAACAGTATCTCTAAGCTGGAGAAGTCCGCAACCCCCAGATTTGGCGTTGCAAAGCACAAGTTCTAGCGGATACCTTTTGAAATCAAATTTTTCAGTGCCATCTATGAAGTTTGACACAAAAAGATCGCCTAGCGAAAAAATGCTCTCAAGATTTTTAAAGCCGCAAGAGCGGCATTGGGTGATAGTTCTAAGATCAGAATTCTCCATAAGTTTATTTAACTTAATATTTCTTCGATGAGCGAATTCATTCCTTTTATGCTAGTTTTATCTTGAAGGAATGTCAATATATGTTAGTCTATAATCCCGAGAACTTTTTTCGCGAGAATTTTCATGCCCTTCATCCTAGATGTGTTATTGAGAAAGCGCAGCATATTTTGGCGATATATTTTAATATTAGCCTCTGAAAGCGACAAGAGGTGTTTATGAAGAGCGGGATATCCGCTGAATTTGCGGAAGTCTATAAAACAATCCGATGGGACGATTGTTTCTATGTCAGGGGCGCCAAGATATATGGGTATAGTACCTGTCGCCAGGCAATCATAAATTTTTTCGGTTACATACCCGTTGTAGGGAGCATTCTCATAACAAATGGCAAACTTATATTTACTTAAAACTTCCATTTTATCGTCCACGCGCCCCTTCCAAGCGCGGTCGACATATTTCTTATAGTGAAGATATAGCGGATGACGCGGGCGCTTACCCCAGCCGCCGCCGCATAAATCAAACCCGGGCACGTTGCTGAAATATTTTATAGCTTTCAGCCGTTCGCTGTAGAATTCACGAAAGAGTGCGCGTGGCCTCGCATTCGAGTTTAAAAGAATTAAAAAACGATCTTTTTTGTCTTGGAAAAAGGGGCTTATAATGCTCTGGTTGCGGTAATCGTAGAGATTAAAATAATCGAGATCTTCTCCCCAACCCCGCGAAGTAAACATCATTTTGTGATATATCCCCGAATGTTTAAGCGGCTGGAGGTTGTTGTATACGTATGTCGTGACCATCGGGGATTCCGCATGGATCAATACCCGACGCTTAAAGAAACGATAGTTATCATATAAGAACTTTCTCCGCGCAAGTATAAACCCACCTTTAGTACGAAAGTATTTTATACGATAGAAAGTACGCCAAAACCAGGTGAAAACTGGGTGATCTTGCATAACCAGCACATCGCCGGGGCCATTTTTTTCCAGTGACCAAAAATCGGTCGTGTGAACTTCGTGCCCCATCTCTTTAAGCGCATCCGAGAGGCCATCCAAAAAAGGCAACGCTTTGAGGCCTCCACTATACTCATAACCTTTCGGGTATTTCAGCGCACGATCTTGCATTCCTTGTTCGCTTGTGGGGAGTATATAAATTTTCATAGTAATGTAGTTTGAATTGGATTTTAAACTCTTCTCATAAGATACAGCACCCGTTTTGACGCGAGTATTTGATATGAATCGCTGACAGTGAAATACCGTCCGAATTCCTTTTCAAAATTTTCCTGTGTGTATGAACCAAAGATATCGGTGCGGTTTTTAAGGAGACGTTCTACCTGCGAATCGTCTTTGGGAACGAATTCTATGATAAGAGTTTTGCAAACTTTAGAAAAAAAACTAGCCGAAGCTTCGAAGGGCACGTTGTTTGAAATAGTAAGATGATGAATGAGGGCTAGCGCTAAACCTAAATCAGCAGGACCTCTTTTAATCAAAGACTTTCTTTCTTGGCTACTCCATCCTAACGACGGACTGGGATTAGTTAAATCGCTTACTAACGGCAGTAAATTTTTTTCTTTCTCTTTTTTTATGGTTAGATAATTTTTCTCAACTGAAGTGGGGTCGATGTCAAAAGCAATAGTTTCTATTTCTCGGCTGCTGGATAAACGGCTAAACAAACCGTCATTAGCTCCCAAATCCCAAACGCTTTTGGGTTTGATACTAATAATAAATTTTGATACTAATTCTGATTTATGATTGATCGACGATTTGGAGTAGTTAGTATTTTCGTAATAATTGGCCCACTCGGTTTTCCCTGCCTCCCAGCGCAAGGACGAAACTCCATCTTTTAAACTATTAATAAGATTAATAAAAGAAAATCGACCGAATTTTCTTTTATTGAAATTTACTTTTTTTTCCGAAAAATGTTTTTGGCTTTTGGCGTGCATATGAATATGGAAAAAGGTCACTGGCTTCAGCCAACTTTTATTAGGAAGTAAGACGCTCGCAAGATCTAAAGGAATCCCGTCTATGTAGATTTTTAGCAGTTGGTTTAATCTGATGTCTTTTAAGCACATTAACGCCAAAGGAGCGAGAAAATGCTGGCAAAATTGGCGATAAGCGACCCAGGGGTAGCCTTCTTCATACTTTTCAAAGGAGAGAGTGTCTATAAGAATGGGGTTTCCATTTTTAAATTGGATGTTGTAAGCTGAAGAATCTTTAAGCGTCATATTAAACCGAAGGGCAATTTTTTGAATTTTGAGAGTTAAAAGAGCCGCATCTTTAAGTTCACTAAAAGACCATTCGTACGGATAGGAGATGAAGTCTATTTTTTCTGGCTGGATAGTTTTATAACAATCAGGGTTAGGGTTGAAATTGGGAACTTCTTTATGCGGGATTAAGTAATTTTTTCTGATAAGTTCAGAGTATAGCCCAGATTGCATTAATAAATCGTAGTTATTAGAATATATTTTATTTACTTGGCGATATAAAATACCCTTTTCAAAGAAAATAAACCCACTTGGATCCCTGAAGGAAGAAGGGTCTTTTGTCGCGTGTTCTCCGATGCTTTCTTTTTTTCCCATAATTTTTACAATTTCTCTTGGTATTGACCTATACTATATTTTTCTTTGATTTCTTCCAAATTTTTTACAATATCTTTTTTTATCTCGTACAGATTGTTTTTCTCCTCCACGTCATCGAGAGAGAAAAGGAGTTTTTGTTTTTTCCAGTGAATGAGCTTGTAGTTGTTGTGAATAATGGCAATGCCAGTCCAATCGGGGTTAGTCAAGTCTCCAGAACTCTCGGAGGCTTGAACAACAACTTCTTTGTTTTTTCGATCAAATATATCATTCCCTTTATATGAGTCGGGTTGGTGGATGCCGGCAATTTTAAGGATGGTTGGGCCAAGATCAATAAGACTCACAGGATTTGAAACAATTCTGGGTTCGCCAAATTTTTTGCCGGGTGAGTAAAAAATGAGAGGAATTTTTATGTTAACATTAAAAAGTTTTTGTGGATGACCAAAAGACTCATGTTCCAAGAATTCTTCTCCATGGTCCGAGTTCATAATAATAACTGAGTTTTGATTTAAAATCCCACGATTTTCTAGAAATCTAAATAAATTTTTTATATTTCCATCTAAATATTTTAAAGACTCATCATAAAGAGATTTATGTATAGGTAAAAACAACTTATTGATGAAATTCACTTCTCCAAAAAGGAAGGCGGCAATATCGCTGATATGATACTTTATTTTTTTAATCAAACCGTGACCATTTTTTTCAAAAAGCCCATACGGGGCGTGAGCGTCTAAATAGTGGATCCACAAAAATACTGGGCGGTTTTGCGCGCCATCGAGGATTCTCTCAACTTCGCGGTTCATTTCTTCTCCTGTAAAAAAGGCTGGTTTAAATTTGAAAATATCTTTAATTATTTTCCTAAATAACAGCAAGGATTTTTCTATAATTTTGAAAATTGCCGCAAGAGGAGGAATTTTATTTTTAAGCCACTGATGACTTGCAGTTGCTTTCTTTAGGGTTTTAGATTTCAATGTTCCTTTTTGAAAGCCTGGGCTCATTGAAACGCCGGAATATTTTTTGAAGTGGTTGAGATAAAGAAATTGATCCCATCCTCGATTGTACCCGAAATAATCCGATAGATAAGGAGAGGAGTGCACGCCGATGGTTGTATATCCTGCTTCTTTCAAAGCTTCGGGAAATAGAACTCTCGGTTTTTTAATATACGAATACCCGCCATAATCCAATGGATAAGTGGAGGTGAAAATGCCCACAAACGAGACTGACGACCCCGGGCCAGTCGCAAAGGCATTTTTAAAGTAGATTCCTTTTCTTATAAGAGAATCAATAAAGGGCGTTGTGTTTTTTTTATAGCCATTGAAACTTAAGTGGCTCGTCCTCACGCTGTCGAAGGTAATATAAATGATGTTTGGTTTATTGTGCCCCATATAAAAATTTAGCGCTTTGTTCACGCTGCACCTGATCGAAAGATTTGGAACATGGAATAGAGGTATAATTAAAACTATTCTTCTAGATTTTCAGGATTACGGCTTGAGAAAATTTTTTTGAATAAATTCTTGATTTTGGAAGACACCGCAAAAAACCCGGCTAGGACAATTTGCCACATAGAGCTTCCGGCTCCAGGGTCTATGTAGCCGAGGGCTTTAAGCTGTTCAAGAGTTTCATCTTTTGAACTTTGATTTTCTTGATTGGACATAGAAGGATAATATCAGAATAAGGGTTTTGTGTAAAATGAGTAATTCGCGCATTCAAGTTCCTAGCGCAATTTTTCGACCAGTGACCAGCTGGTAGAATTT
>ERZ1292629.1895-Hain-H43-01um-R1-1895-length-19099-cov-21_pt1 | contig 19099 bp, 23 predicted proteins | sample MGYA00564399_ERZ1292629 | MGnify/ENA primary metagenome ERZ1292629 (study PRJEB36523, sample SAMEA6512636) | groundwater metagenome | collected 2019-01-08 | study: AquaDiva: Metagenomics assemblies of 32 groundwater samples | reverse complement strand
TATTATCAACATAATAATGATTATCTCTGTTTTGGTTTTTTTGGTGGTACTTTCGATTCTGGTACTTGTTCATGAATTTGGGCACTTTATTATAGCCAGAAAGTTTGGAGTGTGGGTTGAGGAGTTCGGTTTTGGGCTTCCACCGAGGATTATTGGTAAAAAAATAGGAGAAACTCTATATTCTTTAAATCTTTTGCCTTTCGGAGGTTTTGTGAAACTGCACGGGGAGAATTCGGAAGAAAAACTAGAGGACCCAAGGCGGGCATTTATTGCCAAGAGTAAAAAAGTGCGTATCTCGATTGTTGGTGCCGGAGTTATAATGAACTTTTTATTGGCAATAGTTTCCTTTGCGATAGTTTATTCATTCTCGGGTATTCCCAGGAATATAAAAAACGTCAAAGTTGTTGAAGTTATAGCCGGTTCTCCGGCTCAGACCGCCGGTTTAATAATAGGGGATATAGTAAAAAAGGTTGGTAAAAAAGATGTTGCAAAAGTATCGGAGTTTGTTAATTTGGTAGAAGAAAGCAAAGGAAAGAAAGTACAACTTGTGGTAGAACGGGATTCTTCTGAAGTTAAATTAAGTGTTATTCCAAGAGAAAACCCTCCCGTGGGAGAAGGTCCTTTGGGAGTAGTTATTACGGATACGGAGATTTATTTCCCCCCAATATTTTTAAGGCCTTTCTATGGGATTTATTATGGGTTCAAGGATGCGGTTTTCTGGGGAAAAAGCATCGCAACGGGTTTGTTTGGAATAATTAAGGGGCTATTTGCCGGCAACCTGCCTCAAGATATTGCAGGACCTGTAGGAATATTTGCCATTACTTCCAAAGCTGCCCAATACGGGATATTGGCAGTTATTAATTTTGTTGGTATTATGTCAATCAATTTGGCAATACTTAATGTATTGCCTTTTCCGGCTCTGGATGGGGGTCGACTTTTGTTTATAGGAATTGAAAAAGCAATTGGGAGGAAGATACTCCCAAAACTTGAGTCTGCGGTACATACAATCGGAATGATTATTTTACTGCTTCTTCTATTGGCCATAACCGTTCACGATATTCAAAGATTGATCTTGGGTGGCGGTATTGGAGGATTTTTAGACAGCGTGGTAAAATGACCCCATCGATGCAATCGAAATTATGAGACAATCCGTATTATTTCCAAAAACAAGAAAAGAAGCTCCAAAAGATGCGGAAAGCATCAACCACAAGCTTTTAGTCCGTGCAGGATTTGTTGATCAATTAATGGCAGGAAGTTGGACACTTCTGCCTTTAGGTTGGCGTGTTGTTAATAAAATAAATCAGATTATTCGTGAAGAAATGAACGCTATTGGCGGTCAGGAGATGTTGATGCCTCTTCTACACCCGAGAGGTATTTGGGATGAGACAGGCAGATGGGAGAAAGCCAAAGAGATAATGTATCAAATGAAAGATACTCGGGGAAAGGAATGCGGCTTAGCTTTTACTCACGAAGAGGTAGTGATGGATTTACTGCGAAAAAATATTACCAGTTATCAGGACTTGCCCGTTTATGTTTATCATTTTTCAACTAAATTCAGGAACGAGGCTCGGGCCAGAAGTGGAATCTTAAGGGGAAGGGAATTTATGATGAAGGATTTGTATTCTGCTCACACTTCGGAAAAAGACTTAATGGATTATTATGAAATGGTTAAAGGAGCTTATGCTAAGATTTTTACTAGATTAGGATTTAACTTTAAAATTACCGAGGCTTCGGGGGGAGTTTTTACCGACAGGAGGACGCACGAGTTTCAGGTTTTGGCCGAAGGGGGCGAAGACATTATTTTTTTCTGTGATAAGTGTGATTGGGGGCAGAATAAAGAAATTTTTGAAGGTAAAACTGGCGATAAGTGCAAAAAGTGCCGTCAGGGAAAAATGATTCAGTCAAAATCTATTGAAGTGGGAAATATTTTTCCCCTGGGAACTTGGTTTGCCGAAAGAATGAGGGTTTATTATGCCGATAAGGAAGGAAAGAAAAAACCGGTCTGGTTTGGCAGCTACGGGATAGGCCCAACTCGCGTGATGGGTACATTGGTGGAAGTTTCCCACGACGACAAGGGCATTATTTGGTATCCACAAATTGCTCCTTTTGCTGTTCATTTGATTGAACTGGGTGGAGAAAAAGCAAAAGAAGTGTATACAAAATTAACGGAAGCGGGAATAGAAGTACTTTGGGATGATAGGGATATTGCAGCCGGGGAGAAGTTTGCGGACTGTGATTTAATGGGTATCCCCATAAGGCTTGTCGTTTCGGATAAAACCAAAGATAAAGTAGAGTATAAAAACAGGAACAAAGATGATGTGTCGCTCCTTGGGATGGATGAGCTTATCCTACGATTAACCGCTTGATTTGACTCGGGTATTGCCTGAGTGTTAGCATTACCTTCACACAATGTGCGGGGTTTTCGGATATGTGGGTAGAAAAAAGAGTGACCTTTCCGGCTTTCTTCTGGCCGGGTTAACCAAACTTGAGTATAGAGGTTATGATTCTGCCGGAATTGCTGTTTTTCAAAATGGGAAAGCAAAAGTATTCAAAGAGACGGGGGAACTTAAGAACCTTAAAGGTTTGGTTGGAAAAAGAGAAATGTCGGGTAGTTTAGGGATTGGACATACTCGTTGGGCGACACACGGTGGAGTGACGAAAAGAAATTCTCACCCCCACAGTGATTGCACCGGAAAAATAGTAGTTGTGCATAACGGCATCATTGAAAACTACGAAAAGATAAAAAAAGATCTAATAAAAAAGGGCCATAAATTTTTATCGGAAACAGATACGGAAGTTTTCCCCCACCTTGTTGAAGAGTATCTTGACAACAACAATATATCTTTTTCAGAGGCGGTAAGAAAATCTTTTAATTTACTCCAAGGGTTAAATGCCGTCGCCGCAATCTGTTCGGGACACGACGAAATAGTTGCTTTTAGAAAAGGCTCTCCTTTGGTTGCAGGGATAGGTGAAGGAGGAAATTTCATCAGTTCGGATATTCCTACACTGACTTCCCAGACAAAAAGGATTGTCTTGATTGAAGAGGGGGATGGGATTTTACTTAATGTCAAAGAGGCATTGATTATTAACGGTAAATCCGGAGTTGGGAAAACCGCAAAAGCGACAACGATTAACATGAGCGAAACGAATGCAGACAAAGGCGGTTATCCCCACTATCTTATAAAAGAAATTCACGAACAACCCGAGGTTATCATGCGGGTCGCAAACAATAACATCAAAAATATTAATAAGGCGGTATCATTAATTAATAATGCATTTGGAATATACTTTTCGGCTTGCGGGACAGCATCATATTCCTGTATTGCCGCTACCTATATGTTTTCGGAAATCGCGGGAAAGCACGTAAATTTTACGGTGGGCAGTGAATTTCCTTATTTTGAAGACTTTTTGGTAGCAAAATCTCTCCTTATCGCGGCCAGTCAGTCGGGGGAAACGATGGACACTCTGGAGGCGGTGAGGGCAGCCAAGCAACATAAGTCCAAGGTTCTTGCCTTGGTAAACGTTCCCCAATCTTCGTTAGCCAGAATGTCTGATTATGCGATTTTACTTAATGCGGGACCGGAAAGAGCGGTTTTGTCGACCAAAACATACATTGCAAAACTGGCTACCTTTCTTCTTTTTGCCTTTAGTTTAAATAAAAAATATGACCGAGGGGTAGAGATATTGAAAGAAACATCCAAAAAAATGTCAAAAATGTTGAGTCGGGATTTTGAGAAGAAAATAAAATTATTGGCTCACAAACTCAAAAACGAGCAGCATATCTATGTCATTGGTAGAGGAGTAAATTACGCAACGGCACTGGAAGGAGCCTTAAAAATAAAAGAGGCGTCATATATTCATGCGGAGGGTTTTGCAGGCGGCGAGCTTAAGCATGGTGTTATTGCTTTGATTCAAAAGGGTACTCCGTGCATTGCAATAGTCGCAAACGATCGTGCCAGAGAAAGCATATTGTCAAATGCCATGGAAGTTAAGTCGCGGGGAGCATACCTGATTGGTATAAGTCCCACCAACGAGTCGATATTTGACTGTTGGATTCAAGTTCCGGACGTTTCGGTTGCCTCACCTTTAGTTAGCGTTGTTCCTATGCAACTGTTGGGATATTATTTGGCGGTTATGAGGGGTTACAATCCTGATAAACCGAGAAATTTGGCGAAGAGTGTGACAGTCAAGTAAAAAAAGTAAAATATAAAATATATATGAGAAAAAGAAAGAAAGTCGTAGTGATAGGAGGGGGGACGGGAACATATATGGTGTTGATGGGTCTAAAGAAATACCCCCTGCTTGATCTCTCCGTAATAGTTTCGATGATGGATGACGGTGGAAGTAACCGGGTAATAAGAGACGAGTTTGGGCTTCTTCCGACTTCCGATTTAAGGCAGTGTATGGTTGCCTTGGCCTCGGAAGATTCGGACCAAACTTTAAGGAAACTTTTTACCTACAGGTATAACGCGGGTACGGGCATATCGGGTATGACCTTCGGCAATTTGTTTATGGCTGCATTAACTGATATTTACAAAGGTAATCAGGATAAGGCAATTGAAGAAACGTGTGAGATATTGGGAGTAAAAGGAGAAATAATTCCCGTTACTTTCGACAAGGTTCACCTGATGGCTAAGTACGAAAACGGAAAACAGGTTCTAGGCGAGCATGACATAGACGAACCGGATCCAAAGCAGGGGAAATATAGGATAATTGAGCTTGAGGTTATTCCCAAAGCAAAAGTAAATCCAAAAGCGGTTAGGACAATATTGAATGCGGATTATATCATCTTGGGCCCTGGGGATTTCTATACAAGCATTCTTCCCAACCTTGTTATCGATGGGGTGTCCGAAGCAATAATAAAGTCAAAAGCCAAAACGGTGTTTGTATTGAACCTGATGACCAGATTCGGGCAAACGGTAGGTTTTAGGGCAAGTGATTTTATTGATGAATTGGAGAAATATACTGTTGGCAGGAAACTCGATTACTGTTTAGTCAACAATTCCAGTGAAATTCCAAAAGGGATCCTGACAAGATATAAAAAGGAGAATGCCGAGACTGTAAAGGACAATATCGGTAAAAAGTATGGAGAAACGCAGATAATAAGAAGGAATTTGATATCAAACAAAGTCTACGAAAAACCCAAAAGCGACAAACTGCCCAGAAGTCTGATCCGCCACGATTCTGCGAAACTTGCAAAAGCGGTGATGGGCCTTATTGGGTCGTGAAAAGGGTATTGCCCCCGGACTGTAATCTTACTATACTGATTCCGCGATGGGTAAAGACTGTCTTTTTTGCAAGATAATAAAAAGAGAGATCCCCTCTAAAATTGAATTTGAGAATGATAATATAATTGCTTTTTGGGATAATAAACCTGTCGCTCCAATCCATATTTTGATTGTCCCCAAAAAACATATAGTAAATCTTTCCGAAGTTTCCGATTTGGATAAAGAACTGCTGGGCGAAATGTCGATCGTCGCCGGAAACCTTGCCAAAAAACTTGGAATATCAAAAGCATTCAGAACGGCAACCGCCAACGGGAAAAGCGCGGGACAATCCGTTTTTCACATGCATTTGCATTTGACGGGCGGCTGGAAAGAAGAGAATGAGAATCTGACGGATAGAGCCTAAGGATATGATAGCAGACAAAATTAATCAGAAAATCGCAGAGGCGCTTAAGGCTAAAGACGAAACAAGACTTTCGACCTTAAGAATGCTCTCATCGGCTTTTAATTACGAATTTATTGCAAAACAGCACAAACTTTCCGAGGAAGAAGAATTGAGGGTTGTCAGAAAAGAAGCAAAAAAAAGAAAAGACGCAATCGAAGCTTTCAAAATGGCCCAGGGAAAACAAACTACAAGCGGAACAAATCAGGATGGGAGAATTAAACAGGAACAGGCGGAGTTGGCAATACTCTCGGAATACCTGCCTGCGCAGATGGGTGATGAAGAAATTGAAAAACTGGTAGTTGGGGCGATTTCCCAAACCGATGCAAGCAGTATGGGCGATATGGGGAAGGTTATTGGAATAGTTATGGCAAAGGCGGGAGGAAAAGCCGAAGGATCAAAAGTGGCGGAGTTGGTCAAGAAAAAGTTGAGCATATGATTAAAGTAGACGTCGTAAAACAATCAAATTATCCGGTAAGCTCAACAAATATTAAGAAAGCCCTTAGGGAGCTATTCATCAAGCAAGGAATAGTATCCGATGCCGAAGTATCCGTCGCAATTGTCGGAGAGAAAAAAATGCTTGAAGTAGGAAGAAAATATTTAAAAGACCTGCCTGCGCAGGCAGGTAAAGTGCTTCATAATGTGCTGTCTTTTACCCCGGATGAAGCGATAGAAAAATTCATTTACCCGGATGATAAACTGGTTCACCTGGGGGAAATTGTAGTATGTTATCCTAAGGCCGTCGAAGAAGCAAAGCGGGAGGATAAGTTAATTGAAGAGAAAGTGAGGGAGCTTGTCGAACACGGCGCGATGCACCTTTTGGGATTTCACCATACATGACTTATTATTTAAAATACAGACCGCAAACATTAGGGGAATTGGATAATTCGGACGTTCGCGAGAGCCTTAAGCAAATAGTAATGTCTGGAAGAATTCCGCATGCGCTTCTGTTTTCCGGGCCAAAAGGAACCGGGAAAACTTCGGCAGCCAGAATAATAGCCAAGGTAGTAAACTGCGAGGCACTAGGCACTAGGCAAAAGGCAATGGAGCCCTGCAATAAATGTGATCAGTGCAAGTCGATTACAAAGGGGACAAACTTGGACGTAATCGAAATTGATGCGGCGTCTCATCGGGGAATAGACGACGTAAGGATGCTTAGGGACGCAGTCAAGCTTTCGCCTTCATCCGCAAAAAAGAAAGTATATATTATCGATGAGGCTCATATGTTAACCACCGAAGCATCAAACGCGCTTTTGAAGACTTTGGAAGAGCCGCCCGATCATGTGGTCTTTATATTGGCTACCACCAATCCCGAAAAATTGATCGAGACTATCTGTTCAAGAGCCACCCAAATACATTTTACAAAACCTTCCATTGAAGAACTTTCCCGTTCCTTGGAGAAAGTTGTGAAAGGGGAAAAGATAAAAATTCCGAAAGAATCGCTTGATGTTATCGCAAAGGCTTCGAAAGGATCTTTCAGGGATGCGGTTAAGATATTGGAGCAGCTTATTTCCGAGAAGGTCAGCTTGGAAGTAAAAAAGGTCGATGCATTTTTATTTAAATCCGGATCTTTGGATGTGGATGCATTTTTGGAAATGTTGTCCCATAGGGATGTACAAAAAGCGATAACCGAAGTGGAAAAGTTGGTTGCATTGGGTGTGGGGATCGATGCTTTTATTGAGGCGGTTTTGGAAAGGTTGAGAATTGCCCTGTTAACGCTGGTCGGCATAGGTGAGAATCCTCTGGGTGGATTTACAAAGAAAGAGCTGATTGATCTTTCCGGACTGCTTTTTCAGTCGGTTTCCGATATGGTATCCTCTCCGATAGAACAATTGCCGTTGGAAATTGCAGTAGTGAAATGGTGCTCCTCTGTTGAGACGAAAACAGAAGTTAAAAAGGCCGATTCTGCGGCGCCGACGGTAAAAATTAAAGGAAAGAATATTGACGACGGAGTTTGGAAAGATATTTTGACAAAAATCCGCTTGGTTAATACATCCATCGAAGCCTTGCTTAGGGCAGCAAGGCCGATGTGTTTTGACGGTAAGGTATTGACCTTGAGTGTATATTACCGTTTTCACAAAGAGCGGTTGGAGGAAACTCACCACAGAAGGGTTTTGGAAGATGTTGCTTCGGAAATATTGGGTGGTCCTGTAAGGGTGGTTTGTACCCTTACCGAGCCTCCGCCAAAAACAACTGCCGTTGGGGTAGCCGAGAAACAGGAGATTACTTCCTTGACATCCGCCGAAGGGGTTTTGACCGAGTCAGACTCGGTTTTGACTGAGGGGAGAGATAAAGATATAATGAAAATTGCCGAGGAGATATTCGGCAATTAGTTTGATCAATGATATGTTTGACAAAATAAAACAAATGGGAAATTTGGCCAAGATGCGTCAGCAGGCTATGGCTCTCCAGAAAGAACTGGAAAAGATAACGGAGACGGTAGAGAAGGGGGACGTTGTGGTTTCGGTTTCAGGGGATCAGAAAGTCCGTTATATAAAAATAAACGGGGAAGAGAGGAAAGACCTGACGGATCTGTTAAATGACGCTATGAAAAAAGTTCAAAAGGAAGCGGCCAAAAAAATGATGGAAATGGGCGGAGGGTTGAGCGGACTTCTTGGCGGGATGAAATGAAAATACCCAAAGCAATTTCTGCGCTGGTTGAGTCTTTTGTCAAACTTCCCGGAATTGGACCGAAGTCGGCGCAAAGGCTTACTTATTATCTCCTGCACGTTCCCCAAAGCCAGCTGGATTCTTTTTCCGATTCCGTAAAAAACCTGAAAAAAGAAACCGTTCTTTGCTCCGTATGCAAAAATGTGTCCGAAACCGATCCTTGTTCCGTATGTACCGACGAACATAGAGACAAAAGAACGGTTTTGGTTGTAGAGCACCCACTTGACGCCCTGGCTTTTGAGAGAACGGGGAATTTTAAGGGCCTTTACCATATTCTGCACGGATCGATTAATCCTCTGGAAAATATCGGCCCCGACGAAATTTATATTGACGCCTTGTTTTCCAGGATAAAAGAAAATAAGATTGATGAAATAATCATTGCCACAAATCCAACCATGGAAGGGGAAGCAACGGCTATGTATTTGACTAAAAAATTAAAGAGCGGCAACTCAAAATTGAAAATTAGCCGATTGGGAATGGGGATTCCGACGGGAGCCGATCTGGAGTATGCCGACGATACGACTCTGACTCAAGCTTTGTTAGGAAGAAGGGAACTTTAGGAAATAAATATGAATTCTGCCAAAACTCTTGCCCTTCAGGCGGCTAAGCAAGCGGTACAAGAACCCTGGGAAATATTGGGTGGGGCAGGTAAACAGATTGCCGGAGTCGAACAGTCAATTCAACCCAATTCTTCCCCTAGGGAGCATCCCCCCGGCGAAACTCCTTCCATATCTGATGAAGCGCGTCTTCAAGAACAGGACAAAATCCAAAGTACAAGAAGAATAGAAGCTTTGGATAGGGAGTTGCGGGAAATTGAAAGACAAAGAATCTTTAACGAATTGCAGAGAAAAATTCAGGGAGGACAAGAAATTTATCTTAACGACATAACGGAATTATCATATGAACAGAAAGACGTTCTCAAAGCTCAAATAGAAACTATTAAGGCACAAAAAAGTCAAATGCAAGGCAGCGGGCCTGTCCAAGAATCGGCGCCAAAACCGTCAAGAAGATTTGCTTTCGGGAAAGGAGCCAAAGCTCAAGCGCAAAAAGAACAAACAAAGACAGAAAGACCGCTACCGCCTTCAGGATAATTTACAAATCGTCTTTCTCAATCTACAATTAATATCGTGGTCGACATCTTTTTATTCAATTCATTAACCCGCAAGAAAGAAGAATTTGTTCCTATAAACGACAATCTTGTGGGGATGTATACCTGCGGTCCGACTGTATATGACTATGCGACGATTGGTAATTTTAGGACTTACACCTCCGCAGATATCCTTCTAAGAGTTCTTGAATATGGTGGTTACAAAGTTAAATATATTATGAATATAACCGATGTTGGTCATTTAACCGGAGATAATTTGGGGGATGCAGATACCGGAGAGGATAGATTAGAAAAAGCTGCTAAGAAGGAAAGAAAAACCGCTTGGGATATTGCCAAATTTTACACAGATGCATTTTTAACTGATTTTGAAAAACTTAATTTAGTAAAACCCGAAAAATTTGTAAAGGCAACGGACCATATTCAGGAACAGATAGATTTAGTAAAAAGACTTGAAGAAAAAGGTTTAACCTATGAAACATCGGATGGGATTTATTTTGACACACAGAAGTTTGAAGAGGAAACAGGTAAAAAATACGGAGAACTTTCAACACTTGATCAGATAAAAGAGGGGGCAAGGGTTGAAGTAAATACTGAGAAGAAAAACCCAAGAGATTTTGCCCTTTGGAAATTTTCCCCTAAGGGTGAAAAAAGAGATATGGAGTGGGAGAGTCCTTGGGGAGGGGTAGGTTTTCCGGGATGGCACATAGAATGTTCTGCTATGAGTATGAAATACTTAGGTGAAACATTTGATATTCATGTCGGAGGTGAAGACCTTCGATCGACCCATCATCCCAATGAAATTGCCCAGAGCGAGGGGGCGACGGGTAAAAAATTCGTAAACACTTGGATTCATGGGGCCTTCTTAAAAGTCGACGGAGGGAGGATGGGTAAGAGTCTTGGTAATGTCTATAGCATATCGGATTTGGAAGAGAAAGGGTTTAGCGCACTTGACCTTAGACATTTTTATTTATCAGGAAAATATAACGAACCACTTAACTTTACCTGGGAATCTCTTAATGCTTCCAAAACAGCACTTCGGAAATTAAAAAATCTAATGCAGTCTTTAAAGAATGAGACTGAAAGAACGGCTCTTTCGCAAGAGAAAGCACAAGAAATTGAAGAATTCAGAAATGAATTCTTGCAGGCAATCGGCGATGACCTAAACACTCCTCAAGCCTTGGCGGTTTTGTGGAAAATGATGAAAAGTAGTATCCCCAGTCAGGATAAATACGATTTGGCCTTAAGTTTTGATGAAGTTTTGGGACTTAAGTTAAATACTTTACCCGAAAAAAAAGAAATACCGTTGGAAATAAAAAAACTTATTAAAGACAGGGAAAGGCTAAGAAGTAAAGGAAAATTTGAAGAAGCGGATGGCTTAAGAGTTAAAATAGAAAACGCAGGTTATACTGTTAAAGATGAAAAATTACCCTAAAAAGCTTGAGGTGGTTTTTAAGATAGTCGTTCTTCTTTGTATTGTTGCAATATCCGTCTTTTTGGTTTTGCTTTATAGGAAAGTTGAAAAATTGAAATCCGGTGCGGATACATCGGCGAAAACGGTATCTTCACCTCCTCAGGCAATAAAGGATACTCAAAATATTGATGTTTGCGGGGAGGAATGTAAAAGTCAAATTTCCAAGGAGGTTTCAAAAGCAATGGCAACCATATCTGGAACAACAAAAAAGGAAACTGTTTATCAACCGTCACCTGCGTCCAGTCAAAGCAAGATTACCTATATTCCTATTTCCGGTTCTATGACGACAACCAGTATGGAGTGGGCAGATGCTCCCGGGACGGATATTTATATTGATATGGCCAAAGATTACGGGAAAGTGTCCTGGGTTGATTGGGAAGCTGTTTTGAAAGTAGCCTACGGAAACGGTCAGGCCTTCGCGAGATTGTACGACGTAACGCACAATATAGGGGTTAATGGGAGCGAAGTTTCGGCCAAATCGGCGACTTCGACGCAAGCTGCTTCCTCGGGTAATATGAGTTTTTGGGCGGGAAGAAACTTATACAGGGTTCAATTAAAATCTTTAAATTCCTATGAAGTGACGTTTTCAGGCGGGAGAATAAAAATAACCCATTAGGTTTTAAATGATATAAGTTTTATGTACAATGAAGTTATGTCGGGAAAAAGAATAAATATAATAAAATCGTTGTCTGTTTTGTTTATTGCGGTTTGCATGGGAATCGTTTTTTCGGGTCAAAGCGTAATGGCGGAGGATTTTGATTATCAGCAAGCATTTAAAGACTATCAATATAATTACAATCTTTATAACAAACTTTACGACGACTACAGACTCTCAAGGGCGAGGTATATGCAGTATAGAACTCTGGTTTCCGAGGAAGAGGCAAAGAAAGCAACTTTGGCAATGCTTCTGGCGAGGGATGAATCAATGAAAACGTATCTTACCGCGCTCAGGCTGAGGGTAATGGAAAACCAAGGTTTGTCGGATAGTGAAAAAGAGTCCGTCTTTAAACGGATTGACCCCGAGGTCAAATTTTTTGAAGAACATAAAGAAAAACTTCTTAGTGCTGGGTCCCTAAAAGATTTTGTCAGGGACTCCGATAAGGCGAAAGACCGCTATAAGTATTTTACTGAAGGTGTATTTTATTCCGCCCTGATTAATATCTCGGTAGGTAACACCGCTTATAAAAGAGAACAAATAGAGGAAATAATATCCGACTTAAGGTCAAAGATTACGGAAATAAAAGTTGCGGGAGACAAAGACGTATCGGTTATCGATAAATTTTTTGTTGAGGTAGACAATAAGTTGGCAAGAAGTAAGGACAAAGAGTTAGCGGCCATTGATATCATGAATCAATCCGAAAAGTCGAATAAAAATAAAGCCAATTATTACAACGATGCCATAAGTTCCGTTCAGGGATCTTATTTGTATTTGAAAGAAATAGTCTCGTATCTTAAAGAAATAGTAAGAATGATAAAAGTAAAATGAACGGTATCAATAATCAGCAGGAAGCGAAAAATGCCAATGTTCCGGTTAGTCCGAGTCCCTTGCCTGATGAGAAGGAAAAGCAGCCGGCCGGTTTGGTAAAACCGGTTCTGGCTAAACTGAAAGATATTTGGTTAAAAATTCCTGAGAAATTAAGAAAAGTTCTAAGTATAGTGGGAATTGTTTTTACTGCTATATTGTTTCTGATGATTGTCTTGTCGACTCTGTTTAATATAAAAAAGTCCCAATCTCCCAAAGAGAAACTGACTCCGGCTGTTTCTTACGAACCCGTTCCAAGCAGTGATATTATTACCAACCCGTCCCGGTATGCGACAGATTCGGGGGTATTGACCATCGAGGGGAATATACGCAAGATTGAAAAAGAGTTGGACATTATGCAGGTAAATGAAGCAGACCTGTTGCCTCCGAGATTGGATTTTGATATCAATTTTGACAAGTGATGCATGTCTTCTTAAAGACTAATTTTTTTGATTGTAAACTTTTTTATGATAAGGCCCACACGGTCAATTAGGGGAAACTCTTTTTTTACCTCGGATTGAAACTTCTCGGCCAGGGATCCTGTGTAGTTGCTATAACCGGCCTTTTCGGATTGTTTGCAAAGCTTATTCTCCCATTCTTTAACGATTTTAATTATCTTTTCACCTTCTTCATTAAACTTTTCCTGCCATTTGTCCTGGTCAAGATCGTACAGCGCGTGGATTTTTTTAAATTCATCAAAAGCGCTCTTGTTGGTGTCAATCATTCTTTGGAAATATTCCTTGTATTTTGTCACAAAGATAATTCAAGCAATTTTTCTGTATAATCACAAGTATGAGTTTGTCAGCAGAAGAAAAAGAAACGGTGCTTGACACTCCGGAATTGATATTAAAGGACGCTGTTTTGAAATTTAAGAAACTCGATGAAGAAGCCGCTGAGGTTGTAAGAAGAAGAAGGGATGCGGTAACGTGTAGACGGAAATTAGTTGAAAGAGCAAGATTAATAGCCGGTTTACCCGCCAGAGTTAGGGAAACTATGGCAAGAGGACAAAGTTTTCCGGAAGAAGGACTCGACAAGCTGGAGATTTTTTCGGAACTTGCCAGGAAAGCCTTAGAACACGGTAGTTCTTTTGTTTTGGACGCTTTTTTGACACCTCGGGTTTTTTCAGTGGGCGAGCCAAATCCCCTTGAAGAGTTAGTCGATGAACTTTATCCGCCCAAACCTTAGTGTCGGGATTCGCTTTTCACCAGTCCAACTTTTGATTTTTACTTTAAGTTAAACCTTCCAAAGGCAAATAAAGAAAGAATAATCACAGGAAGAGATGAGTCGGGAAGAATATTAAAAACAAAAGTACCTGAGTGTTTTATTGTATAATTCTTCAAATGTGTAGCGAAAGAGAACTTAGAAAAGAATTAGACAAGGTTCCCGCTAGACCCTACAAACCTGTTGCGGATTTGAAGGAACTCCACAAACTGTTTCATGCGGCTTCCAAGATTGATGAAGGAGTTTCTTATTCATTCACTTCTCTTAGCACGAGAGAAGATATATTAGAATTCGCAAAGGCGATAGATAAACCCACAAATTTACAGCAGGCACTTAGTTTGGTAGATACTATTCAAGATGAAATAATTGATTCCAACTTTCCTGAAGGTTCAGGTTTGATTCTAAAATTATTACAGAAAATTTACGTTAGTCACTATCCACCAGACAAAGTCAAACACAATGTGTAATGTAATATTGAAAAGTTGGAACAGATGATATTTAAACATGTTAAAATTCACTCATGAGTCTTTCTGTTGGAATAGTCGGGCTACCAAATGCGGGGAAGTCAACGCTTTTTAATGCCTTGGCCACCAGGCGGCTGGCGGAGACGGCGCCGCGGCCGTTTACGACCATTGAACCGCATGAAGTCGTGGTGGCTGTGCCGGATGAGAAACTGGCAAAGTTGTCGGATTTGGTTAAACCGGAAAAAACCGTTCCGGCAACAGTTACTTTCATCGACATTGCCGGACTGATAAAAGGGTCGCATAAAGGCGAGGGTTTGGGAAATCAGTTTTTGGGAAAAATCCGGGAGACTGACGCGATTATCCAGGTGGTGAGGGCGTTTAGCGATCCCGGGGTTGCGCATCAACAGCCAACTTACGAGCCCGGCTCAGAAGAACAGGTTTTGGAAGATATTGGCATAGTGAACATTGAACTTGAATTGGGCGGGATTACCAATAAACCGCTGATTTATGTTTTAAATGTAGATGAAGGGGATTTAAATAATATTGAACTTCTGGCGAAAGTTGAACAAAAGTTTAAAGAAAAAGCAATTTTAATTTCGGCCAAACTGGAAGAAGAATTTATCGATTTAACGGCTGAGGAAAGAAAAGCTTATTTAGCACAGTTAGGGATAGAGAAATCCGGGCTGGAACGGTTGATTCTCCATACTTATGATATTTTGGGTTTAATTACTTTTTATACAATTAAGGGTGGTAAAGAGATTCACGCATGGAGTCTTAAAAGAGGTGAAACAGCGTTTGACGCGGCCGCCGAAGTACATACCGATTTTGCCAAAAACTTCATTAAGGCCGAAGTCATTAACGTGGATGAATTATTGGCAGCCGGTAGCTGGAAGGAAGCTAAAGAAGCCGGGAAAGTAAAACTTGAGGGAAAAGATTATCTTGTTTGCGATCAGGATGTGATTGAGTTTAAAGTAGGTAGCTGATATACTTTCAGCTATGAATAAATACGAATTGACTGTGGTTCTTGACGGAAAGACCGCTCCCGCCAAAAAAAAAGCCCTTCAGGAATTATTAGAGAAATTGGTTAAAATGGGAAAAGGCAAAGTTGTTAATCTTGACGAGTGGGGAGTTAAGGATTTAGCGTACAATATTGGTAAATCTACCACTGGACTGTATTTGCACTATGTTTTAGAATTAGAAAGTAAGTCGGTAAAGGGAATTTCGACCAAGCTTGTTCAAGAGGGTGTTGTGATAAGGCACTTACTTATAAGGAAGGATAAAGAAGAATAATATGGCGAGAAGTTTAAACAAAGTAACGTTAATAGGAAACTTAACCAGGGATCCGGATCTTAGATATACGCCGGCGGGAACCGCAGTTTGTACAATCGGTCTTGCCACCAACAGGCAGTGGGTAACCGAATCCGGCGAAAAGAAGGAAGACGCGGAGTTTCACCGACTTGTTGCATGGAATAAACTCGCCGAGATTTGCTCACAACTTCTTAAAAAAGGGAGAAAGATATATGTAGAAGGAAGGCTTCAGACCAGAAATTGGACCGCCCAAGACGGTGGGGCGAGAACGACAACGGAAATCGTGATTTCGGATATGATTATATTGGATTCCAGAAGAGAGGGGGGAATGGGAACAGATGCGGACATTCCCGATGCCGGTTTTAATCAGGATTCTGTTGTTCAAGAAGCACCCCCCTCGGAGGTCTCGGAAGAAAAAGCTCCCAAAGGCAAGAAAAAAACAGATGCTAAGAAGGCAGAAGAAGTGAAGAAGGAAGATCAAGCTTCAGACGGGGCTTCGGGAGAGGAAGAAATACCCTTCTAAAAAGAAAGAAAAATATGGCAGTAAATAAAGGAAAAAGAAGATCCAGTCGTATAAAATTTAAACCAGTACCTACGAATTGCATCTTTTGTAAGCAGAAGAGGGTTCCAAGCTACAAAGACTTTAACGATTTGGGTAAGTTTATTTCGGACAGGGCGAAGATAATTGGGAAAGCAAGAACCGGAGTCTGCTCTAAACACCAAAAAGCGTTGGGTGTGGAAATTAAAAGGGCACGCCATCTGGGTCTTCTTCCGTTTACTCCCTCGTTGGATTAAAATAATTAGTACACTTTTTTATATTATGATAAAAATAAGTTTCATTAGACTTAGAAAAATATTACTGGTTGCCTTTATAATTGCCTTTTCATTTTCGTCGGGTTTTTGGCTGGGAAATGAGGGTTTCAAGATAAGACTTGATAAGACGAAGAAAATAAAAATCATAAGGGAGCTTCCCCCGAATAAAGAGAATGTAGACTTTTCCCTCTTTTGGAAAGTTTGGGACACGTTAGAATCCCAGTATTTTGATAAATCAAAAATCAATAGAACGGATATGGTTTATGGCGCAATTGAGGGAATGGTTTCAGCGCTTAAAGATCCATATACGGTTTTCCTGCCTCCAAGCGAGAACAAGATGGTTCAGGAGGATCTCTCCGGAAGTTTCGAGGGAGTCGGGATTCAAATCGGCTTTAAAGGTACTCAACTTGCCGTGATTGCTCCGCTTACCAATTCTCCGGCCGAACAGGCGGGAATAAAAGCGGGTGATTTTATTATCGGAATAAAAGACGAAAGTAAGAATATTGAGATGGGGACTGTCGGCATTACCCTTCCCGAGGCGGTGAAGATTATAAGGGGTAAAGCGGGGACGAAAGTTACCTTGATATTAACGAGAGATGGTACGCAAACTCCTATATCCGTTGAAGTCGAAAGAAAAAATATCGATGTTCCCAGCGTCATTTTGTCCTACACCGGGAAAGATAATACGGTGGCACATCTAAGGATACTAAAATTCGGGGGGGAGACAATAGAGCAATGGAATCAAAAGGTAGACGAAATAGTCAAAAACGGTAAGGTTAAGGGAATAATATTGGATTTGAGGAACAACCCCGGGGGTTATTTGGAGGGGGCGGTGGATATCGTCGGAGAGTTTGTCAAACCCGGTTCCGTGGGCGTAATTGAGGAGAGGTCCAGCGGGGAGAAAAAGGAATACAGAACCGAAAGAATAGGAAGGCTGGGCTCCATGCCTTTGGTTGTTCTGGTTAACGGAGGTTCTGCTTCGGCGTCCGAAATATTGGCAGGGGCGCTATCGGATATAAAGGGAACAAAGCTTGTGGGGGAGAAAACTTTCGGTAAGGGGTCAATCCAGGAGCCGATTCAAATTAACGGTGGGAGCGGACTTCACATAACGGTTGCAAAATGGTTTACGCCCGGTGGCACTTGGGTCAACGAGAAAGGACTTGAACCCGATGTTAAAATAGAAGATGATGAGAAAACGGCGGAGGATGAACAGCTTCAAAAAGCGGTAGAGGTTTTAAATATCAATGTTTAATTTTAAAAGTTTTGTAATCGGGATTTCGATTGGGGTGGTAATTCTGGCGGCGGCAACAGGGGGGGCAATTGCCGACAGGCTTTTTGGAATTAAACCTTTGGACGGCATGTTTCCGCGCGGTGGAGGATCTTTAGTTGACAGGAGAATATTAACCGAGGAATCTGTTGTAATTGATGTCGCCGAAAGAATGTCCCCCTCGGTCGTTACGGTATCGGTACAAACTCCCGCAAGAAGAATTTTGCAGTTCAACCTCTTTGGCGGTTTCAGCCAGAGCATTGAGGGAGAAAAAGATCAGGATATCGGAACCGGCTTTATCGTCTCCTCCGACGGCCTTATTGTTACCAACAAGCATGTCGTGTCGGACACGGAAGCAAAATATAAAGTAATTACAAAAGACGGCAAGGAATACGAGGCTAAGCAGGTCATCCGCGACCCCTCAAACGATATCGCAATCATAAAAATTGACCCCGATACAACATCGGGGCAAGTCCTTCAACCCGTTGAACTGGGAGATTCGGCAAATCTAAAAGTCGGGCAGTTCGTTGTTGCGATCGGTACTGCATTGGGGGAATTCAGACACACGGTTACAACCGGGGTGATATCGGGACTTGGTAGGGGAATAACCGCGGGAACACCTCTTCAGGGATATGTTGAGGAGCTGGATAACATAATTCAAACCGATGCGGCTATAAATCCCGGAAATTCCGGAGGCCCGCTTTTAAATTCGGCAGGACAGGTCATAGGGGTCAATGTCGCGGTTGCACAGGGGGCTAACAATATCGGATTTGCCCTGCCGATTAATACGGTAAAAGAAGCTCTTAGCCAGTTTAAGGCAACAGGCAGTTTTCCCGCCAAGGCTTATCTTGGGGTGGAATATCAGATGGTGAGTAAGCAAAGCGCCATATTAAATAGTCTTCCGCAGGGAGCCTATGTGGTTAACGTAGTACCGGGTTCCCCCGCGGAGAAGGCGGGAGTAAAGCCGGAGGATATTATTGTAAAAATCGACGGGCAGGAAATTAAAGAGGAAAAGAATGGGCTTGGTGCGCTTATTAAGAAGTATAAAGTGGGGGATATAATCGATTTAGAGATTTGGCGCGACAGCCAGACGGTAAAACTTCAGGTAACGCTCTAGACTAAATAATTCTTGTGGTGGAGATGGGCGTGCTTGACAAGGATTGCAAAAAATAAAAAATTAATAATTGCAATGCCAAGCACGCCACATTTCTAGATTTGGGACAGTATTTTTACTATCGTTATGATTAAGGCTACAACACCGCCTATTCCGATTGCGACGGCTGTCCCAGGATCACATCTTCTGTCAATCCCCATTTGTTGATTGACGTCTTCCGTATCTTTGTTATCCATTTCTCCTCCTTTATAATGTCCCGGGCAATTCCGGGCGAAAGAAAATAAAAAACGGCAAAAAGGTGCGATATAGCCTGTGATTGTACTCTATTTGCAGCCGGAAATCAAAATATGGGGAATTACGAAAGGGTTTTTGTGAGTTCGAGCATTTTATCCAGGTTGCCGTCGACAACGGATTCCAAGTTCCCCCAGGATTTCTTTATACGGTGATCTGTTATCCGGTTTTGCGGATAATTGT
>ERZ1292629.1893-Hain-H43-01um-R1-1893-length-19108-cov-8_pt1 | contig 19108 bp, 16 predicted proteins | sample MGYA00564399_ERZ1292629 | MGnify/ENA primary metagenome ERZ1292629 (study PRJEB36523, sample SAMEA6512636) | groundwater metagenome | collected 2019-01-08 | study: AquaDiva: Metagenomics assemblies of 32 groundwater samples | reverse complement strand
TAATAATGCGTTAAAAGCATGCATTAAGGCGAAATTGGGCAGTGATGAAGTTACGATTTGTTCTCCGCAGGCGTACGACGGGGTAAAACTCTTGGCGCAAGCAATGAAGAAAGTCGGGGCAGATCCGACTGCTGTGAAGGATGAACTCTATAAAATGGAATACTCAGGCGGGGTTTCGGCCGCAACTATCAAGTTTGATTCGAACGGGGATTTGGTGGGCGCGAATTATGTCGTGAAAGTTGTGAATAATGGAAAAGCAGAAGAGGTGAAGTAATGTTTTCATTCTACTTTGGTTATGCGGCGCGCGGGATGAAGCGCGACTCGGTTTAGGCGCATTTTCGCTTCAGGTTTTTGTTTTCGTGCGTTTTTCGGTACGCTTATCGTATGGAAATTTTCCCCCAGCTTCTCGCGAATAGTATAGTTGCTGGGTCGACATATGCGCTCATCGCGTTGGGATTTAACCTCATTTACGGAGCGACGAAATTCGTGAACATGTCGCATGGGGCTGTCGCGGCTACCGGGGCGTATGCGGTGTTTTTCCTGACGACGTCGACTGGGGTGGATATATGGGTGGCCGCGGTTCTTGGGGTATGCGCCGCGGGCATTGTAGGTTTTTTTCTAGATAAAACGATTTTTTCTCCGCTCCGGGCGCGCAAAGCGTCGAATGTTACCTCTTTTATCGCCTCGCTCGGGGCGTTTACCGTGATCCAGGCTCTTATCGCGGTTTTTTTCACTTCGGAGTTTCACACGCTTTCCACGGGGAATGATATTTATGTATATGAGATTGCTGGCGCGTCCATTACCCAGATTCAATTTATTATAATATGCGCCGCGCTGGTTATTTTCTTGGGTCTTGCGTTGATATTGAATAAAACAATATTCGGCAAAGCGGTGAAGGCGATTAGCGACGATGAAGAAGTCGCTAGGGTGTTGGGTATCAATACGGACCGGATTATCGGATACGTGTTTTTCATAGGGTCGGCGCTCGCCGGAGTTGCCGGAATTTTTGTCGGGTTTGATTTCGGAATACAACCGACTATGGGACTTTTGATTCTTCTTGAGGGCGCGACGGCATCGATTATCGGGGGAATTGGAAATATATATGGCGGTTTTCTCGGTTCATTCCTTCTCGCGCTTGTCGAAAACTTCGGTATTTGGAAAATTCCGAGCCAGTGGAAAACAGCGATCTCGTTCGGATTGCTTTTGGTATTTTTGATTTTCCGGCCGAAGGGAATCTTCAAGAAGTAACCTAGATCTCAAATCTCAAAACTTACAGAAAAACATTCCGTTTTTAAACTACCGAAAATGTCCTACGCCATCTATCTCGCAACCATTTTCTGTATCTACGCGATTGCGGGCGTAAGTTTGAATTTGGTCGTAGGGTATGCCGGACTTCTCTCGATCACACATGCTGCATTTTTTGGAATCGGCGCATATGCGACTGCTATTCTTGCGACGAAGTTCGGGGCAGATTTTTTTCTGGCGGTTTTGGTCGGCATAGGAATCACGGCTGCGATTAGTTGGTGCGCGGGAATCATTATGAGCCGGCTCGGAGGGGATTACTATGTCTTGGGCACCGTGAGTTTCAATTATGTTGTGATAAATATCATGGTTAATTGGGATGGGCTCACGAACGGGCCGCTAGGGATACCTGGTATTCCGAAGCCCAGTTTATTCGGATTTTCTTTTTCCTCAAACATTTTATTTTTGGTCCTTTCGGTGTTGTTTCTCGCTGCGGTGTATGCAGTGTCCTACTGGATAACCACATCGTCATTCGGCCGCGTTATCAAGGCGATTCGGGAGGACGAGGAAGCGGTCCGCGTTTTCGGCTATCGAACAATTTCCTACAAACTCGCCATTTTTATGATTTCAGCTGCGATGGCTGCGCTCGCCGGCGGGCTTTTTGCCTCTTTTATTACATTCATCGATCCCACGTCTTTCAATGTGATGGAATCCGTTTTTATGCTTGCGATTGTTATTGTCGGAGGATTCGGAAATATCAAAGGGTCGCTTATTGGAGCCTTTCTTCTCGTACTTATTCCAGAGCTTTTGCGGTTCGTTGGATTTTCAGCGGATATCGCAGCTTATATGCGACAGGCAGTTTATGGGTTGGCGCTAGTGCTTTTCATGTTGTATAGGCCGAAAGGACTTATTGGGGAATACAAGCTGTAAATAACTAGCTTATGACTAAAAACTAATGAAAGGTGTGCTAGAGATAAAAAATTTGGTCAAGCAGTTTGGAGGCGTGCGTGCGATTGATTCGCTCACGTTTAGCATACCGCCTGCTTCAATTACCGGAATTGTCGGCCCGAATGGTTCCGGGAAAAGCACGATCGTGAATATTCTTACTGGCTTACTCCCGCTTGACGGGGGCGTTGTGCTTGTTGACGGCGATGCGTTCAAGAAGATTTTGCCACATAAAGTTTCCTCCCACGGAATTACTCGGACGTTCCAAAATATCCGTCTCTTCGAGCAGATGACGGTGCTCGACAATATTCTTGTTGTTCTCACAGACAGAAATGCCTTTCAGGCGCTTTTTGAAAGACACGGGGCATATCATCTAAAAAAAGCCGAAGAATTTTTGAGACGTGTTAATTTATGGGAAAAGCGGAACGAACTCGCGATAAGTCTCTCGTACGGCCAACGGAAACTCCTTGAGATTGCACGCGCGCTCGCGATGACGCGTTCGGCGACCTCAGGGCAAGCTGCTGATATTTATTTTTTCGACGAGCCGTTTGCCGGGCTTTTTCCTGAGATGGCAAAAATAGTATCTGGAATTTTAAAGGAGCTTCGGCAAGAGAAAAAAGCGGTGGTTTTGATAGAGCATGATATGGGGATTATCCGCGAACTCTCGGATCGCATTCTTGTACTTGATGCGGGAAAGCTTATAGCCGACGGGAACCCCGATGATGTTCTCGGACGGCGCGATGTGATAGAAGCGTACTTAGGCGAATAGAGAATCGTTTAATTTCAAGTTTCCAAGCAACGATGAACAAAATCCTATTACAGCTCAAAAATATCTCGGTTCACTTCGGTGGCGTGAAAGCATTAAATGGCGTTAGCATTGAAATAGACGAGAGAGAAATCGTTGCGCTTATGGGTCCCAATGGAGCGGGGAAGTCCACGATACTAAAGACTATTTTCGGTTTGTCGCCTGTTGAATCGGGAGAAATTCTTTGGCGCGGGCAAGAAGTGAAGCCGGTTCCATACGAGATGGCTGAGCGTGGAATCGCGTTCGTCCCGCAAGGGCGCCGCGTGTTCGCGCATCTGACGGTGGAGGAAAATCTGGAAGTCGGCGGGTTTATGGTGCGCGATAAACAGGAATTGCGTAGGCGGATCGGTGAAGCGATGGATCTGTTTCCGGTTTTGAAACACAAGCAGAACGAAAAATCCGGCGTGCTCTCGGGTGGGCAGCAGCAGATGCTCGCGCTGGCTCGCGGTTTGATGGTTGATCCAAAAGTGCTCTTGCTTGATGAGCCATCGCTTGGGCTAGCTCCAAAAATTATCAAAGAGGTTTTTGAAAAAATAAAAGAGATAAACCAACGGCACAAAACGGCGATTATGATTGTTGAACACAACATCAAATCATTGCTTTCGATTGCTCATAGGGCGTACGTGCTAGATAAAGGCAATGTCGTTGCGCACAAACCTTCCCAAGAGCTTATTCACAGTGATATACTGGAGAAAGTTTTTATGGGAAAACTTGTTTAACTGGGACCGATGACTATCAACCAATGACCAAAAAAATTTCGGTTGACTTGATGGAAAAAATAGTGAGCCTCTGTAAGCGTCGTGGATTTATATTTCCCGGTTCTGAGATTTACGGCGGTTTGCGAGGTACGTGGGATTATGGGCCATTAGGCGCGTTGTTAAAAAAGAACCTTAAAGACGAGTGGTGGAAAGAGATGGTGCAACTCAGGGATGATGTTGTGGCGATTGATGCAGCAATTATGATGAACCCCAAAGCGTGGGAAGCTTCCGGGCATGTCGAAGCATTCACTGATCCGCTCGTCGAATGCAAAATTTGCCATCAGCGTTTTCGAGCCGACAAACCTGCGGGGATACAAGACCACGAAGCAACTCACAAGGGCTCGCGCGTTGAATGGACAGACCCACAAAAGTTCAATCTTTTGGTCCGTGCATATCTTGGCGTGCTCGAAGGCAAAGAATCTGAAATATTCTTACGCGGTGAAATCACAAATGGCGTACACGTCAATTTCAAGAATATTCTTGATTCCACTCGTATTAAAATACCTTTTGGCGTTGCGCAAATTGGAAAAGCGTTTCGTAACGAAATTACGCCTGGCAATTTTATTTTTCGCAGTCGAGAATTTGAGCAGATGGAGCTCCAGTTTTATATAGAACCGGACGAGGAAAACGGCAAAAAATGGTTTGATTATTGGAAGCAAAATCGAATGGACTGGTTCTTGAATGTCGGATTTCATAAAACTAATTTGCGATTTCGCGATCATGAGCCCGACGAGCGAGCTCACTACGCCCGTTTTGCAACCGACATTGAGTACAATGCGCCCTGGGGGTGGGATGAAGTGATGGGAATTCATCATCGCGGCGATTGGGATTTGAAGCGCCATACAGAATATTCCGGTGTTGATATGTCGTACACCGACCCGCAAACTGGAAAGAAATTTATTCCTTGGGATATTGAAACGTCTTCCGGCGTGGACAGGCCTCTGTTGTTTCTTCTTCTCGATTCATATACCGAAGATGGGGATCGTGTCATTTTGAAGCTACATCCAAAACTCGCGCCGTACAAAGCCGCCGTATTTCCGCTTCTCGCGAATAAGCCTGAACTCGTGAAGCTCGCGCGCGCAGTTTACGGCGATCTTCGGAAAAAATTTTGCGTTGCGTGGGACGACCGCGGAAATATAGGCAAACGGTATTATTCTCAAGACGAAATAGGAACGCCATTTTGCATCACGGTTGATTTCGACAGCTTGGATAAAAAAGACGTGACGGTTCGGAATCGGGATACGACCAAACAAGAGCGCATTCCGATCAAAGAATTGGCTGATTATCTTAACAATAAAATTTTTTTGTAAATTCGCGCCACTTGCGTTTTCATAATTTATGAAATTCATTATTAGAGGCGGTAAGCCGCTCTACGGCGAAATTACGTTAGCGGGTTCTAAAAATACCGCATCGAAACTTATGATCACGTCGCTTTTGACCGATGAGCCGTGCACGCTTACGAATTTTCCGCGCATAGGAGATGCGGAAATTACGGCGGAGTTGTGCCGTACTATCGGGAGCGACGTCCGCCTCGATGGAGACACGCTTTCGATTTCAACCCCGAAAATCAAAAACAGCCGCGTTTTGGAATTAAGCCGTCGGAATCGCATTCCAATTCTTGCTTTGGCGCCGCTTCTTACGCGAGCTGGAGAGGGAGAAGTGCCGATCGTTGGCGGAGACAAAATCGGACACAGACCGGTGGATTTGCACATTAAAGCGCTTGAAGCTCTTGGCGCGGAAATTAAAGTCACTCCTATAAGTTACATTGCTCGCGCAAAAAAAGGACTTTTCGGTGGTGTCATCAATCTCGGATTTCCTAGCGTTGGAGCGACGGAGAACGCCGTATTGGCCGCTGTGTGCGCGAACGGAAGAACGGTTATAAAAAATGCCGCGCTCGAACCCGAAATTATAAGCATGATAAAAATGCTCCAAAACATGGGAGCGATCGTCGAGCTTGGCGCTGAGCGGGATATATACATAGAGGGGGTGAAACATCTTCGGGGCGTGACGCATGAAGTTCCGTCGGATCGGAACGAGGCGGTATCTTTCGCATGTCTCGGCATCGCGACCGGCGGAGATGTTTTTCTCAAGGGAGCCATCCAGGAACACCTCATCACATTTTTAAATGTTGTTAGAAAAACCGGAGCGGAATATGAAGTGAAGCCGGATGGGATCAGATTTTGGCGGCCAGCTTCGCCGAAGCTTCAGCCCGGCCTCGACTCGTCTCGGCAAGGCAGGCGAGGCGGGCCGAATTCTTTGAAATCTGTGTATATTGAAACAGCTCCTCATCCGGGTTTTATGACGGATTGGCAGCAGCCGCTCGCCGTGCTTTTAACTCAGGCGGAGGGAAACTCGACTATACACGAAGCAATTTATGAAGACCGATTTGCTTATGTTGCTGATTTAAACTCCGTCGGCGCAAAAATAGAGGTTTCGAAAGACTGTCCCGATGGCAGGTGGTGTCGTTTTGCCGCAAAAGGGGTTTTGCATGTCGCGCGTATTTCCGGCCCGGTGGAACTAAAAGGCGGCGGAAAATTTGCCGTGCGGGATTTACGCGGCGGTATGGTGGATATCATTGCCGCTCTGGTTGCGAAAGGAGAATCAGAAATCGAGGGCGTGGAGGAAATTGATCGGGGATATGAGAATATCGACGAGCGGTTACGGAAATTGGGGGCGGAGATTCAAAGGACGGATTGAAATGTAGTGATATAATCAATTTATGCAAGGTATTCGCTCTGATTTTAATTCTCAACATATTCGGGGGTTCACTCTCGTCGAACTGCTTATTGCTTTAGGTATTATTGCGGTCATTTCGGTTGTTGCCGTCATGGTTATTAACCCCGTAGAGCTTTTGAAGCGTTCCCGAGATGTTGTTCGCATTGCCGATCTCGTGACTGTCAATAAAGCGGTTGCCATTTATAATCTGGATATTTCCGGGAGTTTAGGAATCGCTTCTACTACCTATGTTTCCATACCCGATCCTGCGGCTACCACGACTGCGGGGACGAACTGCGCTTCCTTGGGACTACCCGCCGCAAGTTCTGGCATCGGTTATCATTGTTCCTCGCCCTCAAACTATCGGAATGTCGATGGCACCGGCTGGATACCGTTAAATTTCAATTTGATTTCAATGAAATCTCCGCTTGGCGTGTTGCCTGTCGATCCGACACAGGCCACTTCAACGGGGATGTATTACACATACAGCGCGATCGGAGGCAATTGGGAAATAACCGCTACTACCGAATCGGACAAATATAGCGCTAATGCGTGGGATGAAGGAGGAAATGATCCTATGCGGGTGGAGGTAGGAACAAATCTTGCGATTGCTCCCAGGCCCGGGTTAACTCTTTTTCTTGACGCAAGCCAAATTGCCGGGTTATCCGACGGTTCTCCCGTATCTCAATGGAACGATCTTTCCGGTTTCGGAAAAGATGCCACGCAGGCAAGCCCAACTCAGCAGCCTTTGTATGAAACAAATATATTAAATTCAGAACCCGTGGTTCGATTCGATGGAACGGATGACAGACTAGCCATTCCGAGTATCGCCTGGGGCACGGCAATAGCTGTCGCAAAACGTACGGTTACCAGCAATTCTTTATTTGAAAGAAGTGTTGCGAAAAGGGGATTTTCTGTTCTAGCATATGGAACAACCTACGACACGTTCGATCGATACTATGTAAATGGCGCGTTAGCTACGGCTCCTTCGAATTGGCTTACTTCTTTTGCGGTTGTTTCCGGCGTACTGCAAAGTAGTGTTTTAACTGCGACTGCAAATCTTGGATATGGTAGTCCGAGTTTCAGCTATCTCAATGGCGATATTGCTGAAGTGCTAGTTTGGAACTATAAAATCTCCGACGCAGATCGAAAGAAGGTTGAGCGGTATCTCGGAAAAAAATATGGCATTGCTGTACCATAACGTACTCTTCGAAATAGGAAAGGAATAAATTGACTCCCCGCCTTTTTAGCCGTACATTAGGTATATGTTCGTAAAAAAAATCGGCATTGATTTGGGGACGGCGAATACCGTGGTCTACGTGCCCGGCAAGGGGTTCATCATCAATGAGCCTACGATTGTTGCGCTCACGAAGCCGGACAATTCCGTGCTCGCTGTTGGCGTTGAAGCTAAGGAGATGATTGGGCGGACTCCGGATGAGATTGTGGCGTACCGTCCGCTTAAGGACGGAGTGATTGCCGATTACTATATAACGAAGGCGATGCTCACATATTTTATCTCGAAGGCGACAGGATGGTTCCGGCTGTTCAAGCCGGACGTGGTTGTTTCGGTTCCGGCCGGCATTACGCAGACTGAACGGAGAGCTGTTATAAATGCCGCGCGTGAAGCGGGCGCGCGGAATGCTTACATCGTCCGCGAGCCGGTTCTCGCTGCTTTAGGCGCGGGGATTCCCATCAACGCGAGTTCCGGAAACATGATCATCAACATTGGCGGGGGAACATCTGAAGTCGCTGTAATTGCATTGGGCAACATCGTAGCGTGGACGAGCCTGCGCATCGCTGGAAACAAGTTCGACCAGGCGGTGAGCGATTACGTGAAAAAGAAATATTCGCTTGCGATCGGAGAACAGACCGCGGAGAACGTCAAAATAAAGATTGGCTCTGCTATGGCAACGAAGGACAAGATGGAATACGAGCTTCGCGGGCGCGATTTGATTACCGGATTGCCGAAAGACATCGTAATAAATTCCAACGAAATCGCGGAGGCTCTGAATCCGTTTCTTGTCGAGATTGCGAATTCAATTCAAAACGTTTTCAACGTTACTCCGCCGGAACTTGTGGCGGACATTATGGAGAAGGGAATTATCCTTTCTGGCGGGAGCGTTCAACTCCATCACCTTCCGGAATTTCTTGAGAGGTTTTTGGGCGTGCAGGCATATGTTGCCGAGGATCCTCTCTTTTGCGTCGCGAAAGGAACCGGAATAATTTTAAGTCATCTAGATACGTATAAGCGTACATTGTTGAATAAGCGGTAAGAACCGCTTAAATTTGCTTTTTATGTTCATCGGCCACGCATCTATTATTAAAAATTTAACGTGCCTTGCGGACGCTGGAAATTTGTCCCACGGCTATGTGTTTTTTGGACCTGCGATGATCGGGAAGCGAAGCGTTGCGCGCGCGCTGGCGAATTATATTGAGACAGGCATTTTCGAGGAGCCAAAACTACTTCAAGATTTTTTGTGCATTGAACCGGACGAAAAAAATACGATAGGCATCAATCACGTCCGCCAGATTAAACATTTTCTGTGGCAGAAGCCTGCACTTAGTTCGCGGAGGACGCTTGTTTTAGACAACGCCGAATGTATGACGGCAGAGGCGCAAAACGCGCTTCTCAAGATAACCGAAGAGCCTCCGGCATCTTCATTGCTGCTTCTTGTGACAAGCGATATTGATTCGTTGAACCCTACTGTTTTCTCGCGCCTCCAGAAAATTTATTTTTCACCGGTTTCTGAAAGCGAAATTCTCGAATGGGCGGCAAAAATTTTCGGCGATGGAAAGAAAATCAAAAGCGCGGTCGTTAAATCCATCGGGAAACCAGGTCTTCTTCGTCGGATTCTTGAAGATGAAGATTTTGCGGTGTCTCTCGATGCGGCCGAAAAAATTTCAAAATCTTCGCCTGACAAGCGGCGCGATTTATTGAAAAAAATGATGGATCGCGACGGGTTCGATTTCGGGAAGCTTCTCGACTCTCTCATACTTCTTTTCTCGTGGGAGTTTTTTGAAAAGCGGGATTTTTTCTTATGGCACGCGTTACTTAAGCTTCGGCATGATGCGGCGTATTTCAACCTCAACCCGCGTTTGCAGATCGAAAGCTTGTTTTCGCGGAGAGGCGTGTCGAGCTTGCCCGACGGCAAAGTTCGGCTATAGTTATATCGTTCTTATCGCATGGCTACACTTAGCGATCAATACTTGAAAGAATTGGATTCCGCGCTTCGCGTTGTAATCGAAAGATTTCGCGATGAACTGCGCTCCATCCGCGGCAACCGGCCGTCTGCTGACTTAGTGCAGGATCTGAAAGTGAACATATATGATCAAGTGCTAACCATACAGCAACTCGGTTCGCTTTCCGTGTTTCCGCCGCGCGCCATTCAGATAAGCGTGTGGGACAAGAACTCCGTCGGCGCGGTAGTGAAGGCGATCGAAGACGCGAAAATCGGACTCTCGGTTTCAAATGACGGTAATAACGTGATCGCCACGCTTTCCCAGCTTCACGACGAGCGGCGCGACGAATTGGTTAAGTTGGTGAAAAAAAACGGCGAAGGAGCGCGCATACAAGTTCGGGCTCGGCGGGACGAGACGATGAAAAAGATCAAAGAGGCCGAGGCGGGAAAATCAATGAGCGAGGATGAAGCGTTTCGCGCGAAAGAGAAGGCCCAAAAACTTGTTGAAGAGACGAATAAGCAGATCGAGTCGCTTGTTGAGGGGAAGGCGAAGGAGATGGGGGAGTAGGGCGAGGAAGCGCAACTCCTTTTTTGGAAACGGCTGTTCGTCCGCTCCTGCGGCGGACGCCCGCCTGCACTCTCGGCATAAAAAGTCCTTCGGACGCCAAGCTTTTTATGCCTCCGAGAGCTTCCAAAAAAGTAGTTGCGCTTCCAATGAGGTTAATTAAATAGATAATTAAAATGTGGCAGGCTTTCCTTTCGGAAAGCCTGTTCGATGTTTTGCCCGCATGGGTAGTTACTTTGGCGGGATGTCGATGCGCTTCACCTCCGGCTCCGCCGGTGGTTCCGCGTGCTGATTGGATGGCGGATCCGCGAGTATCCTTTCGATAGCTTCCTCTATGGTTTCCTTCGGACTTACCATGGGAGTTGAGACGGCGGTTTTTTTGTCGCCAATGGAAACGTCATATTTCGCAACTTCCCCATCTACTTTTCCATGTACAGTGAATTGCATTCCTGCATTTCCGCTGACATAAAGGACTATTCCGCCGCAGGCAATCTCGACGTTCGTGATGCAACCGGAAAAAATTCCATTTCCTTCAGTTCTCCAACAAGCAATCGGGGTGCCTTGAAATTGCACTCTAAGTTTGTGGACCCATAGGAGGGTTTTAAGCGTGTGGTTCATAGACTTAAACTGAATCTGCGAGGGTTAACCGATCTTCCGCATTTTTGCTTTGGCCTTGATGTGAAATCTCCTCGATTCCACGGCCGGAAGTTGGCTAACCCAGTTGTAAAACAACTGGGCAGAGCATTGCATAAATTCGCCTCTGTGTCAAGTTTTTTGCGTGGTGTTTGAAAAAAAGTACGGGTACACATAGTTGTAACAATTATTGTCGAGGTGTATTATTGTCACTATGCTTATAGCTCTTTTTGTAGTCATTGGATTATCTGTGTTGATTTTAGGACATGAAGCCGGGCATTTTTTCGTTGCAAAGCTTTTTAAATTGAAAGTGGATGAATTTGGTTTCGGGTTTCCGCCGCGGATGTTTGCGTGGCGGCCTATGCGCTGGGTTAAAGAAGGCGAGACCCTTCGGCAAGCTCAGGGCGAAACCGAATACAGCTTCAACTGGCTACCATTCGGAGGATTCGTGAAAATTGCCGGCGAGAATGACGCGCTATCGAATGACATTGCGAAATCTGACGAAGAAAACGCCGCGCTAAAAAAACGCCTGTTCATATTTCAGTCCGCGACAGTGCGAAGTTTGATTATATTGGCTGGTGTCATCGTGAATTTTTTGATCGGATGGTTTCTTTTGACGCTTGTGCTTCTCATAGGCACTCCGCAGGCAGTCGTTATTACACAGATTCAGCCGGGGTCTCCAGCAGAGCAGGCAGGAATTCTTCAGGGCGACGTAGTTAAAAACTTCACCGATTCAAAGAGTTTTATTGATTTTGTGAATCAGAATCGCGGGGAATCAGTAACGCTTGAGGTAATGAGGGGCGGCAAGGATGTGCTGATAGCCGTTGTTCCTCGCGCAGAGACTAATCCGAATCAAGGCGCGCTCGGCGTATTTCTCGCTGATGCTGGAACGGAGCGGCAAGGGTTTTTCGGCGCGATATGGGGCGGACTTAAAAATTCGGTCCTGATCTGCTGGATGACTCTAATAGCTTTTTACGACCTCATAAAAAATTTGCTGTTTCAGGGCTCGCTCCTTGAGGGCGTTGTCGGTCCGGTCGGGATTTTTTCGGTGGCGCAGGAGACAGGGCGCATCGGCTGGATATATCTTATTCAGCTCTTAAGTATTATTTCTCTGAATCTCGCCGTCGTGAATCTGTTTCCGTTCCCTGCGCTTGATGGCGGAAGATTTTTTATGATTCTTGCCGAGAAAATAAAAGGGTCGCCTATATCGAGGCGCATCGAGGGCATTGTTAATGTAATCGGCTTCGCGTTTTTGATAATACTCATGGTGCTTTTGACGTTCCGAGACGTGAGGAATCTACTTTAGCTCAAAGGTTAAAATTTAAATGGTAAAAGCGTAGGATATTTTTCGTTCGACCGTAACTTGCCCTACTTTATCTTTAGTAAAACAACCCCGATAAAAATCAGAAATATACCGACGATATTATAAGCCGACACTTGTTCTTTCCAGAAAAAGTATCCAGCTAAAAAGGCGAGGGTTCCAGTGATTGCTGTCGTAATAAACCATATCAGTAGAAATTTTGGTGCGTTTGAATAACTCCAGTTGAAAAGAAGTTGATGAGCCAAAATTAATGGTATCGCATAAAACAAGTATTTAAGATGCTTTTTAAGAATGAGTAGCTTGAGGTGTCTCGGTCGGGTTGAATTAAGGCAGCAAGAGTTTTACCTTTTCTGCATCAATTGTATACGCCCTCACAAATGAATCGTCAATGTGGGCATATAGTATACCGGCGTATTTTTGCGTTGGAACAAATTGGCTTGCGAACGTAATGGTTTTTGCCTGGCTGTCCCTAATAAATGGTTCTTGTGATACCCAGTCAATTTTTCCATTTTCATAATCGTAAATGAATAAGCCTACGGAGAACATACCGTATTTGACCCCGTTTCCCTCTTTTTGATTCGCCTCGCGCCCATTTAAAATTCCCAAACGCTTACCAGCGCCAACGTCAATAAATGTTTCTGGTAAAAGCGGCCCCGGAGAAGCGTGCCCACCAATCCAGGGAATGCCGTGTTTATTTGGATGAAATACCGTTTCGCCGAATTGCCATGGTTTACTCATCTCTTCCGCCTTTGCTATACGCACAGTCGAGAAATATGTGTCATCAATTTTATCGCTTGATTCGATAAGGTTATAGCGAAATCCTTGACTGTTAAGCGGAGCGATGGAAACCTCCTTTGCTGAGCACTTCATGCTTTTATCGATAAGTACTGGCATAGTCATCGTGAGCGAGTTTAAATCATTGCCCTCCGCATGCCCCAGCCCAATAATCATTCCTTGCAGAGTCTTATTTTTGAATGGGAGCGTAAAATAAACGTGTATATTTTCGTTTTTTTCGTCGACCCAAATGTCGGGATCCTCAAGGCCGATGAAATCCCAGTCTTTTCCGCCGAGTTGATCTATGATTTCTGATTCATTCTTGATGCTAAGTCTATTACCTATATTGAAATGTTCCAGAGAATCACTTCTAACTTTGTGCAATACACTCCTGTCAATATACCCCCTGATTTGAACGTTGCCTTCTCGACTTGTGATGCAACGGATAATGCCTTCTCTATACCCAGATCGCGGGTCTAACGCGATTGCCATCACATACTTAAATCGCTCGTCGGCTTCGACTGCTTTTTCTGTGTGCTCAAAATATGATTTTAACTTCTTCATAGTCCAGATCGCTTGCTCGTCTTACTAACTACTCCCGCAAAAATGAGCGGAGCGAAATTTTTGCGGAGGGTAGAGGACTCGAACCTCTAAGCCCCTTGCGGGGCCCCAGTTTTCAAGACTGGTGCCTTACCATTCGGCGCAACCCTCCATAACTAAAGTATCATTTTAACCTTTTTGAGCCAACTTTTTTCTAGATAATGTTCCTCAAAATGGCAGTTGGGGCATATTAGTTCTAAATTACTAAGTTCATTGTTTGATTTGTCTCTATCTTTGTGATGGATCTGTAATATCTCATATTTATCGTAACCACAATGTTCGCATTTCTCGCCTCTTTGTTTAAATAAACGAATTTTTAAGCTTTGATAGGATTTAACCTTATCCCTAGGCCTATTAAGTTTATATTTGATACCAATTCTTTGTTTATTTGCACAAGCCCTACTGCACGTTTTCTTATTGGCGCCCGCCAAGATTAGTTTTCCGCATATTAAACAGGGGTTTTCTTTTCTGCAAGCCAGGCCATAGCAAACCATACTGCAAAACACTCTCCCATTATTTCTCTCAACTTCAACCCTCCTTTTGTAAACTAGTTTGTGGCAAACTATGCAACTGGTATTTGGTTTTCTTATATACTCGGTCACCTAGCCAGTATACCATAAAAATTGCCACATCAAAACCCTCGGCCACTTTTTCTTTTCTTTACGAATATAATATCCCCGACGCGGCACATATGTCGAGCTTCTAAGGTTTTACTTAAGAAATATAGTTATCCACAGTGTAACGAATAAATGCTGTTTTTAATGTGCTAGAATAAAAATGTTACGGACATCTGTTTTTTTTAAAGGTCATTTGTTATTTTTAAAATAATTTCAATGAAAAATTCTAAACAAATTAGTTTGGTCGCTGGAATTGTGGCGGTCGTTATCATCACATTTGGCATTGGATATTATGTCGGCAGAGATATCGGATACGCGACGGGCATTGTTGCTGGCAGGGAGAAAGCACTCGCCGAGTTCGAGAGTTCTCAAGAGGCGTTAGCTCAAAAAGCTGCGCAAGATGCGGCGAAAGCGGCGAATCCGTTTCAGACAAGCGTGAATCCTCTTCAGGGAGTCGCCGATCCGCTCCAGAAAACAAAACAGGTCTTAAATCCTTTCGAGTAGAATAATTTCGTGGAAGCTTATCTTTTGCATTATAACAGGCGTTCGCTACTCTCGTTTCTTTTAATAGTTGTTCTTGCGTCGTTGTCTTTTGTTTTTACGGTTCATGCTCAAACTGACGGGGCATTGCCATCCGGACCAAGCGAGGAGCAAATGCGTGCGGCTTTGAATGATTTGGGAAGGATATATGGGGAACCGGTTGAGACGGTTGTGGAGGCGAAGGTCGTCTGTAATATAGAAAAATATATTGATGGCTGTGCGCAGATTGGTAAGCAGTATAATCTGTATAAACCGGAGGAGTTAACGCAAGTAAACGTTCTTCTTGAGGAGATAAAGGGGAGTGTCGCGAAGACGTTGGAGAATTGCGTTACTGACGAGTGCATACTTGGCGTTGCACAGGAATTGGCAAATCGCGTCGTGAAGAAAAATCCGGCATTGGCAACGCGCCTCGATCTTACGCAACGGAAAGTAAATGAGCAAAAACAGATTGCTAAAGCGGCGGTAGAAATAGGAATTGATTTAAAAGCGTGTCGGGATATGGATCCGGACACCGCGCCTGTTGATATGCTTCGGTCGTGCGCTAAGTTGGCTCGGCATCCTAGCGTTGAGCGGTATATTTCTGTAGAGGTCCGCAGGGGGGTTGACGCGATTGATAAGACCGCAGAGCTTCGAGAAACTTTGGCGAAGGGCGAGTTAAGTTGCGGCGATAATACACTTGAGGGGTGCGGCAATTATTGCCTTAATCCTGCCGCGGAGTTGCGCTCACAGGGAGTGTCGGCAATTCAGCCGGTATGCAGGCAAATTGCCGAAAAATATTTTGGCACTGAAGGCATCAAATCTCTTGAGGCGGCCTATGCCGGCGTTGAACAGATAGCCGAATACTATAAAAAACAATCAACGGATATCGTGTTCACGACGCTTGACGGGAGGATTCTTACAAATCTGGCTGATATCGGACGCTACATGGAGGAACAGGGGAGGAAGGGGAATGTCGAAGCGATTGAAAAAGGCATGGATTTCATGGTGGCTCGCGGGTTTGTAAAGCCCGAGGAAAAGGAATTCGCCATTTCGATGGTTAAAAAGTTTAAAGAGCGAGGAGGCATTAATGATTTCGATGTATGCAGCAAAGATCCAGGGCAGTGCGCGCAGTACATTCCTCAGGAGTATAGGGGTGAGTTCGATGTTTTTCAAAAAGTGCAGGCAATTGCAAAAAAGGAACTCGGGTTCGATCCGCGGGAATGCCAGTTTAAAAATTGTGTTGAGGGCATCAAGCGCGCGTTGCCACAAATAGAGGCATTGGGATCGGACAATCCTAACGTAAAAAAGATTATTGAGGATATGAGGTCGGGTATTCGCCAGTCGGAGGCGCGGCCCCAATTTGAAACTGCTGTTCAGCAAGGAGGAGGGCCGGGAGGATGCAGATCGGAGGCCGAGTGTAACGCGTATTGCTCCGATCTTGCTCATGGTCCGGAATGCTTGGCATTTGGAGCAAAACATAAAGTGTTCCAAGGAGAAGATGTCGTAAAGAGATATCAAGAATACCATGGCTATACGCAGGGAGGGCCACAGGCGTTTATATCGTTTCCGTCGAGCACCTCCGCGCCTTTCCCCGGGCAGGGACCGTACCCAGGGTTTCAGCCAGGCGAAATTCCGCCGCCCGGCCAGTATCCAGGATTTACACAGCCCGGACCAGGATTTACTCCTCCGCCTGGGTTCAGTGGACCCGGGCCAAGTCCAGAGTGTTTTGCCGCTATACAGTCCGGCGATTTTGCTAAGGCAAGAACGGCTTGCTACGTTCCGCCGCAACCCGTATACCAACGGTTCTGCGCCGGTGTTGTTGATCCTGCTGTGTGCGCGAATCAGCCAGGAACTATTCCTTCACAAGATTTGAACTGTGAGGTTCGATGTGTTCCAGCTCCTCAATCGTGTCCTGCTGTCGCCGCGCCGTATTGTCCCGAAGGGCAGCGCGCGGAGGCATTTAGGGACGCGCGTGGATGTACTGTCTACGGCGCCTGCGTCTCTTCCGGACAATCTCCTTCCACTGGTTCTATTGTCTATCCCGTGGCTATTGCCGGAGGCAGTTATGGCAGAGCTGTGGAAGCTTTGCAGGCGTGTCAGATAAACGCAAATCGCCTGACTCAAGTCGAGCGAGACCTTTGTGCCGCGATTGGAAGGGAGGCAGGATCAACTACTCCTCCGCCAACCGTATGCCCGGCGTTCCCGACGGTTGACACGTGTCCGACGGGCAGTAGAAGGACGCTTTCGTTTAGCTCGCCGGCATGCGGCGAGTATTACACGTGCGTTCCAGAGAGTTCTACGATTCCGCCTCCAGGCGGCGGTGGCCAATCGTGTGATAATAGTCTCATCGCGCTTTTGGGATCAGGGTGCCACTATATGTACAATGATTCATCCGGCAATCAAATTTTCTGCGACGGCCCCATGTCGCGTTCCGCTCGGAGAGGCGATTCTGCCGTCCAATCGGGATGTCAGAGCGGCGGTGGCGGACCTTCTACTCCTCCCTCCGGTCAGCGCGAGCAAGTTTGGAATTCTCTGGGGCTGCGTTCATGGATACGCTCCGACGCGGATACAGCCCGTATTGAACAATTGAAACAAGCATGCACATCAGCCCCGTCAGGCGCGAATGTATGGTTGCCGCAGGCGGGCAATTCAGCAAGCGTTGATTTTGGCATGCCTGATCCGGCGAAGTGCCAGCTCGCGGCATCGTGTCCGTCCGGCCAATACTTCAACGGATCGTCATGTTCAACTAGCGGGTCGGGCACCGGCGGAAATTCTTCCATCTCCTGCGAGCAGTACGGAACCGGATGGCATACTATGGATTCGAGTGGAAATTGTTTCAATTCTGCGATGACCGAATACCGAACTCCTGCGGGAACGCTTAACTCTTGTTCGAGTGCTTCCGTTCCCGGTTGTTCTGGAAGCGGAACTTCATATCCTCCTTCATGCCCATCGGGACAATATTGGAACGGAAACGCGTGCGTTAATTCAACGAGCGGCACAACGAATTGCGAGCAGTACGGAACCGGCTGGCACACCATGGATTCGAGCGGCAACTGCTTCAATCCAACTATGACAGAGTACAAAACGGCAAATGGCACTTTATACTCGTGTTCTGCGACGCCAGCCACTGGTTGTTCCGGAGGAACTTACACCGCTTCATCTTCTTGTCCTTCAAGCCAGTACTGGAACGGCACGGCGTGCGTGGCTATCGGTACGTGTCCCTCAGGACAATATTGGACTGGATACACGTGCGCAACTGGTACGTCCGGCGCTACCTCGTGCCCGTCGGGATATTACTGGAATGGTTCTACGTGCGCTGTGTACTACTCAGGAGCTACATCCTGCCCCTCCGGTCAGACGTGGAATGGGTCATCCTGTGTAAGCCCAACCAGTACCCCGACCACGACGTCATGTCCCTCCGGCCAGTATTGGAACGGAAGCGCATGTGTGAGCTCGACGTCGGGCACAACCTGCCCCTCCGGCCAGTATTGGTACGTGCCGCCTTCCGGTGGAGCAGGATATTGCACATCATCTGGCGCCGGAGGAACGTATACTGGCGGTTCGTGCACGAGCGCGCTAATAGATCTCCTAGGGACGGGGTGTCACTACATGTATAACGATTCATCGGGCAGCGCCGTTTTCTGTGACGGCCCAATGACGAAATACGCTAAGTCGGGGGATACAGTGACGACGCCTGGATGTTCTGGTTCGGGCGGGACATACACTACAACATCATGCCCCTCGGGACAGTATTGGAACGGAAGCGCGTGCGTGAATTCAACGAGCGGCACAACGAATTGCGATCAGTACGGAACCGGATGGCACACCATGGATTCGAGCGGAAACTGTTTCAATTCGGCCATGACAGAATATAAGACGCCTGCTGGAACGTTGAACTATTGCTCGAGCGCTTATGTCCCCGGCTGTTCGGGAGGAGGTTCCACAACTCCGTCTTGTCCGTCCGGGCAATACTGGAACGGGAGCGCGTGCGTTGCAACTTCAGTAACCGATTGCGCTTCGGGTCAGTATTGGAATGGAACTTCTTGCGTTGCTAATACTACTACAGATCCAGCAACCGCATGCTCGCAAGCCGGTGGCACATGGAATTCAGAAACGTCATACTGCACCATGCCGGGAAGCTCTTCATTATCTCCGAATTATTTGCTGTCCAGCGTGGTTGGAGTTCTCGATAATATTCTGAAGTTTTTTGGTAGCTTATTAAGATAGGAAGGCAAAATAATTCTTGTTGGCGAGTTGTTTTTTCTGCGTGGGTTAAACGGGATATGGCCGGTGGTTTTTCGCTTGCCCGCAGCGAAAATTGTGGTTGTGAATTATCTTTGAGTAACTTTTATAATGACCACTGGCAAGCGAAAATGGTGGTTGTGGTCATTATACCAAAAAGTTCGGACTTACTTCCAGCAGAATCCCGAATGAT